>JADMIO010806416.1_pt1 | contig 99348 bp, 82 predicted proteins | sample 8958161 | NCBI WGS metagenome assembly JADMIO01 (sample SAMN16585339, study PRJNA669376) | soil metagenome | isolation source: Crop rotation soil | place: USA: Cullars Rotation, Alabama | collected 2011
GCCGCGACTTCAAGTCACGTGAATTCCAAGCTTCGGATCCCACTGTGCTGGAAAGCAACGCTCACCGCAGTTACAGATGATGGAAGCACCAATGGCACTGTGTACCCCATCTGGGCAAGCGGAACATCTGGCAACCAGGCGCTAAAGACATCGTCCGGCAAGCTCTCTTTTAACCCATCTACAGGTATTCTTGCAGCTGCCGGCTTTTCAGGAAATCTCACCGGCAATGTCATAGGTGACATTAGTGGCAATGCAGCAACAGTCACAACAAATGCAAACCTAACGGGTGATGTAACCAGCGCAGGCAACGCCACTACAATCAGTAACCACGTGGTGACGAATTCCAAGCTCGGGCAAATGGCAGCCACCACCATTAAAGGTAACAATACCGGTAGCACTTCAAACGCCTCCGACCTTACGCCTTCCGAGGTGAATGCGATGCTGCCAACATTTACATCCGTGCTGAACGGTGTGACACCAGCCAGCGGCGGTGGAAGCACTAACTTTCTTCGCGCAGACGGCACATGGGCTACACCACCAAACTCGGGTGGAACAGTTTCTTCTGTATCTGTCACTACAGCAAATGGTGTGTCAGGATCCGTAGCCACGTCAACAACTACACCGGCTATCACACTTACCCTCGGCGCCATAACGCCCGCTTCTGTTGCAGCAAGCGGAACAATTACCGGCTCAAACCTCTCGGGTACAAATACAGGTGACCAAACCGCCATCACGGGGAATGCGGGTAGCGCAACACTGGTAGGAACCACTAATGACGTAGCCACTGCAACTGCAGTATATCCAACATGGGTTGCTTCTACTTCAGGCAATCAGGCTACAAAACTTTCTTCCACAAAACTATCCTTTGTGCCGTCCACTGGTATACTGACTGCTACAGGATTTACAGGCAGCCTGACGGGTAATGTAACTGGAAATGTGAGCGGCAATGCTGCAACCGTTACCACAAATGCCAACCTAACCGGCGAAGTAACCAGCATTGGTAATGCCGCAACCATTGCAGGAAACGTGGTCACTAATGCAAAACTGTCGCAAATGGCAGCCACTACCATTAAAGGAAACAATATCGGCGTTACAGCCAATGCGGCCGACCTGACCGGCGCTCAGGTGGCTGCCATGTTGCCAACATTTACGTCTGTATTGAATGGCATCACACCTTCGAGCGGCGGTGGCACTATCAACTTTCTTCGCGCCGACGGAACATGGACTGCACCACCAAACTCTGGCGGAACGGTTACATCAGTATCCGTGACCACTGCAAATGGTGTATCAGGTAGTGTAAGCAATGCTACTACTACTCCCGCAATAAGCCTAACCCTTGGTGCTATCACCCCTACATCTGTGGCAGCCAGCGGAACGGTGACAGGATCTAATTTATCAGGAACAAATACCGGTGACCAAACTACTATTACCGGCAATGCAGGGAGCGCAACACTTGTTGGAACCACAAACGATGTTGCTACGGCTACAACTGTGTATCCCACATGGGTTGCCGCCACTTCAGGTAATCAGGCAACGAAGCTTTCGAATACGAAGCTATCATTTGTTCCATCTACAGGCATACTAACGGCTACTGGATTTGCCGGCAACCTGACCGGGAACGTAACGGGAAATGCTTCGACCGTCACGACAAATGCAAATATGAGCGGCGACGTAACCAGCGTAGGAAATACAACAGCTGTCGCTGCAAACGCCGTGACCAACGCGAAAATGGCTCAAATGGCAGCCACAACCATTAAGGGAAATAATACCGGCGTTACGGCTAACGCAGCTGATCTCACCGGCGCCCAGGTGGCTGCCATCCTACCAACCGTTACTTCAGCATTGAATGGCCTGGCGCCCGCCAGTGGCGGGGGCACTACTAACTTTCTCCGTGCCGACGGCACTTGGACTGCACCACCGAACCCAGGCGGAACGGTTACGTCTGTATCGGTGACTACTGCAAACGGCGTGTCAGGCAGCGTAAGTAACGCTACTTCTATACCTGCAATCAGCCTCACGCTCGGCGCAATTACCCCTACATCTGTGGCAGCCAGCGGAACGGTGACAGGATCTAATTTATCAGGAACAAATACCGGTGACCAAACTACTATTACCGGCAATGCAGGGAGCGCAACACTTGTTGGAACCACAAACGATGTTGCTACGGCTACAACTGTATATCCCACATGGGTTGCCGCCACTACAGGCAACCAGGCAACAAAGCTCTCTTCAACAAAACTGTCTTTTGTTCCATCCACTGGTATAATGACCGCTACAGGATTTGTAGGAGACCTGACCGGAAACGTTACCGGAAACGCTTCTACAGTAACTACGAATGCAAACCTGACAGGAGATATAACATCTGTGGGCAATACAACCGCAATCACACCAGGCGTTATTGTTACTACGGACTTAGCAAATAATGCAGTTACCAACGCGAAGGCAGCGCAGATGGCTACTAACACAATTAAGGGAAACAATACAGGGGCCACTGCTGACGCTTCAGACCTTACTACCACACAAGTTGTGACAATGCTGCCCGCCTTCACTACCTCTACAAAAGGTGTTGTGCCGGTGAGCCCCGGCGGTGTCGATAAATATTTGCGTGCCGATGGTACATGGGACTACCCTACCCCCGGCGTTAACGCAATTACATCGACCTCCGCAGCGATCACCACCACTGAGACAAATATTGTATCGCTCCTGGTACCTGCAAATACCTTTATTTCCGGCCGGACTTATCGCGTTACGACCTTTGGAACAGGTACATCCTCGGTAGCCAATGCTAATAATCTACGAGTGCGCATAGGTACAGCAAATACCAGCGTCGATGCTGCTGTTGCCACAATTGCCCAGACCGCAGCAGCCACCGGCACGTCTGTTCCATTTAATGCTGAATTTTTATTGACGGTTCGTAGCGTGGGTGCAGCTGGAACAGCAATCGGTTCCGGCTCTTTTACGAATAACGCTTACGCAACCGGCCTGTCCGCCAATGGTGTTGCCGTTGCTACGCCAACCAGCGTTACCGTCAATACAACTGTCGCCAACTACATCCACCTGACATTCAGCACCGGTGCCATCACTACGAGCGGTACATTCCACATCGCACTTATTTCATTGGTAAACTAATTGGAAAGTAGACGCGATTAGATGAAAACATGCTCCACAATTTTGTTCTGCCTGCTTTCGGCACCATGCTTTGGGCAGGTGCTTACAAATAACGGCTCAACCGCTAATATCCTGTCAGGAACTGTAGTTTCCGGCGTCGACCTTCAGAACAACAGCGGTACTATTATAAATAATGGCACTGCGGCACTGCAAAATGTCACCGTGCAATCGGGAAGCACCTTCACGAATAACGCTTTGTTGAAAATAGCAGGCGCCATGGGCGGTACGGGCACCGTTGCATCAACAACTGCAACCGTGGAGATAAATGGAGGTTCCGCACAGACAATTCCTGCAAACTTCTTCTACAACAATACTGTAGCACACCTCAGAACAAACAACAATGCGGGCATCGTACTTAACGGCTCTCTAAACATTAAGAGCACGCTTCTTGCCATAGGTGGCACGTTCAATGCAAATGGCTATCTCACCCTCATGTCTGATTCAGCCGGCACAGCACTAATTGACGGATCCGGAAATGGCGATGTAACGGGAAACGTAACCATGCAGCGCTATCTGCGCTCGGGCTTCGGCTACCGCTATATAAGCGCCCCATTCCAGGCTGCTAAGGTCGCCCAGCTAGCTGACGACATAAGCCTGACGGATTCCTTCGCCACCCTATACAAATATGACGAGAATGTAGCCCATGCAGGGTGGGTAAAGTACATTGACACTTCAGGCATACTCTATCCATGGGCGGGCTATGCCGGAAACTTTGGCGCAGTATCCTCACCAAAGACAATCAACATAACCGGCGTCGTAAACAACGGCACTATAAGCACCACACTCTACAACAACAATAAGACCTACACCCTCGGGTTCAATCTTGTTGGCAACCCCTACCCTTCCCCCATCGATTGGGACGCTTCTGCCGGCTGGACCAAAACCAATATTGACAACGCTATCTATTACTTCAATAATGGTACTACAAACCGATATCTGGGCGCGTATAGATCCTATATCAATGGCGTATCCAGCGATGGCATAGCTTCAAACATTATACCCTCTATGCAGGGCTTCTTTGTCCATGTAACCAATGGTTCTTACCCGGTTACTGCATTGCTTTCTGCTGATAATACAGTGCGGGTAAATAACCTGTCTCCTGCATATCATAAGCAGGCCAGCGGCCCTGGCTACCCGCTCGTAAGGATTAGCGCCGGGTTCACAGCGGACACTGCTTTCTCCGATCCCACTGTAGTATATTTCGACAATAACGCTACTGGCGGATTTGAACAGAATATGGATGCCCCCAAGATGCTGAACACTGACAAACGAGTGCCAAGCCTGTATAGTGTTGTCGGCTCGGAGAAAATGTCCATCAATGCCCTGCCCGAACCAGATGTAACAAAGTCAATACCCCTCGGCCTAAAGCTGGATAATGACGGCGAGGTAATCTTCAGGGCACGCGATATCAATCATCTTCCCTTGGGCCTTCGCGCTTACTTTGCCGATGTTGAAAGCGGTATTATCCAGGATATCGAGCAAATGTCTGTCTATAAATTACAGTTGGGTAAGGGCTCCTATGAGGGTCGCTTCTACCTGGTGTTCTCCAGGCAGGACAGAATAAGCCTGCCGGGCAGCGAGGATCTAATCGCGTATACAAAAGGTAATAGTGTTTTTGTAACAGTCACTTCAGACCGTAGCGAGCTCACTATTACTAATGCACTTGGTCAGATGATCAGGCAGGAAGAGCTCGTTGGAGATGGCCTGCATGAAATCCGGCTGGACGCTGCCTCCGGCATTTACATCCTCAGCATGACGTCTGGAACTACAAAGATGTCTAAGAAGGTCTTCATAGGATACTAACTTCCAAAACCTCTCAAAAAAAGCCTGGATGATTTATCCGGGCTTTTTTCTTTAGGCTAAAGCGTACAAGAATATCAGCAGGCGAAAGCGTCAATAGGCAAATAGATAACAGGCTCCGACATTACATGATTGAGCATTCAGAACAGATTCGCATTCATATCTATTAGAGTATATTCCTGAATTTGCGACCTGCCAAGAGAACGAAAATTCAAGCCTGATGACACGCTTTATCATGGGATCAAATCATTGCTCCTGCTTCGTCTGAAATTAGTCATGATTGCTGTACCTACATCCAACCTTTTGACCTGTGCTTTACATTTGACGTATAACGCAAGAACTATCCGGATGTGTGGCAAATCCAGAATATACTGTGCCGTGTCAAAACCAATTTGTACTATCGGGTCTGCTTCCCGGCCGGAAACATATGGTGCAAGCAATTTTGAAACTGCGCGCTTACTCAAGGTCTGGATTGCAATTGTTTAAACCAGTAAATGACCGACGTCTATAACACCCGCAACTTTCTGGAGGATTACTTTCATATAGTCCGGAAGAGCATTGCATTTTTTGTCTCACGGATCAGAAGGAGTATTTTCTCTTTTCTGCTGATTGTCCTGGCTTTTACTGCTGCCGGTGCTGCGTATTGGTACCGCACTACGCCTTATTATGAATCTGAGCTCTCCTGTGCCTACAGCGACCCAAGAGCGTTACGCAAGACATATGGTGAAATGGCTCAGAAACTAAACCTATTGGCTCAAAGCAGGTCGGGTGCGCAAATAGCCCGGGTATTGAATCTTCCATTTGAGCAAACAGAAAGTATCATTTCTATTGATGCAAAAAACAGGGCAGGCAGTCCACTCTTTGAAGATATTACGCGGGAACGATATCCGGTGTATTTTACACTAAAGGCTACTGACAAGGCAGTGTTTCTGCCATTTCAGAATGCGCTCGTCAATTACCTGAACAGCGATCCGTTTGGCGCAAGGCTAAGACGACATGCCCTTACCCGTCTGGGGCTGGAAATTACCTTTCTGGAATCCGACATAAGCCAGGTAGATAGTGTAATTGATGCCTATACACACGCGCTACGCGAGGGTTACCCTTTCAAGGATAGCGCAGACTATAGCTTTAATATCAGAAGCATTTTTGCTTACAAGGATACCTTGCAGGAGCGTGTAGCTGAACTGTACGAGCGTAAGAATCTCGAAAGTGAGCCTTCACTTGGGATTATTCATGGCTTTATGCCGGCAGACAAACCGTCGAGAGGGAGTAAGAAGGTCATTTTTGCATTTGCTATTTTAGGCTTCCTGATGGCGATGTGCTGGGCGATATTCAGGAATCATAAAAGGGAAAACAATGTCTAAGTTGAGAAGTGGCCTGCGGCATACGGTATGGAGCGTATTGGATAGTGTGAGTTATCCGATCGTATATTTTGCCCTGGTACCCTTCCTAATGCGTAGCATGGGGTCGGTAGTATTTGGTTTCTGGACTGTGCTGAGCACTGTTACGGTTGTGTTGCAGCTTTTCAACTTCAATCTGGGCTACACGGCTATGCGACATGTGGCACAGGAGCGAGCGGCAGGAAGCGAACGGCTTGTAACTGACATCATCAACAGTTTGCTGAAGATTACGCTGATGCAATTTGCTGGTATCGTTCTGATAGGTGGCATGGTTGCATTTACTGTATCACACACGACCTGGCTGAGTAGTTATACAGGCTCTTTTGATCATGGCGCGGTTTGCTTTCTGCTGGCTTCTGTCCTGGGTGGCTTAAAGTATTTCGAGCAGGTCTTTCAGAACATTGTAAAGTCCTACGACCGTTTTCGCGGTGCGGCAATTATGAATATGGCGTACCGGATAGGAATGATCTCGGGCACACTGACTGTATCCCTCATCTTTCCCAGGATGATTGTATACATTCTGGCTGTAAATATTTTCTTCAGCGTTTGCTATTTGTGTGTTTATTACGCGTATATGCGCCGGGTGCTTTCATTTTACAAGGTAACTGCTATCCAGGAACGTGGGCTGATGAAGCGCTTGCTTAGCTACAGTGTATGGCCTTGGATCCAGACAATAATTATTGTCGTCACCTTCCAGGCTGATAGGTTTTGGGTGACCGGCTATGCCGGCTTAACGGAGGTAGCGGCATATGGCTTTGTGGCTACAATGTTTAACCACATCAACATCATCTTTACGGCTATGGTAGCCTGGGTTTCTCCGCGTATCATTGGCATGTATGCAAAGGCAGAGAATCCGGAAACAGAATATCATTTTGTGAGGAGCCTGTTGACGGTCATAACAATCACTACCCTACTACTGTTTTATTGGTCGTCGCCAATCATATTTACAACCTGGCTTGGACATGACCGTTATGAGCAGATGAAGTACTATATACAGGGCTTTACCGCTTTCGAGATCGCCTTTGTGCATACCATTATGCCTTTCTTCTACCTGAACGGTACGGGCAAAGAGCGCCAGGCAACTTACATCACACTACTTTGCTGCGGCTCCTGCTTTATACTTATGATGGCCGGACTATGGATATTCCATAGTCCCGTAGCTCTGGTAACTGGCATGACCATAGGCACGTGCCTGACGGTGCCTGCTTTCAACATTGTATCCAGCAAATACATTGCTAAGAAGCCGCAGGACTGGAAGGTGCTCCTTGACATGATACCCATTTTCGTAGCTATTGGAATCGTGTATACATCGTCACCGGTGCTGGTATTAGTGCTTTTACTCACCGGCGCCTGGGCCTTCAGAAAGTACTACCTGGTTCACTTAAACAATAGGACTGTATGGAAGCAGGTATTAGGTATGGGAAGACAGCCTGGGTAGAACCCGCAGTTGTCTTTCTGTTCTTCTTTAATACATTTTTGCTGCCACAGGGTATCAGCTTTACGCTCTTACTTATGCCTGCCTGGATCTATTTACTACACCTTGATGGCCGACTACGCTGCCTGAGGCACCTGCTATTGCCTGTCTTATTGTATGGGGCTATTCATACGTGGCTGGGTGTAAACCTGCTCTACTATGCAATATCACTGACAATGCTCCTATGCATTGTTACGTTTTGCATTTGGATATGGCCGCACATTAATGACCCGGCTATTGATTATGCTTATCTCATAAATCGCTTGATGCTGGTAAATTTTGTGCTTACACTAATAAGCCTGCCGCTTTTGCTTGTGCCGCCATTAAAGTCACTCGCGTGGTATAGCATGTCGATGTCAGATGGCATCAAGGTATTTCCAAGACTAAAGCTGTTTACTTATGAGGCTTCTCATTACAGCTATCTCATTACGCCTCTTGTTATATATTTCTACAGCCTGGCGCTATTCAGCAAGGTTGGTAAGACGGTGCCTGCCCTGTTGATGGTTACAATACCCTTGCTGTTGTCTTTGTCGTTTGGGGTAATGGCCTGCCTGGTGTTAAGCGGCGCCATTCTTATTGCGGCCAACTTTAATAGCATCTTCGACACGAGGAAAAAGCGGCTGCATTTGTTGCTTGGCATCCTGGGGGTTGCTATTGCCTGCGTGTTGCTGTACCTGTTTTTCCCTGACAATATCCTTTATGTGCGCATCCACAATATGCTCACTGGCAAGGACACCTCAGGCCGCGGCAGGACTTACGAGTCTTTTATACTTGCACATAAGATTGCTGCTGAGAAGAGCCTATGGTGGGGCATAGGTATAGGTCAGATCAAGGAACTTGGGCGAAATATCATTGTTCAATACTACTCCTATTCCAAAATCCCCGACACCATCCGCATCCCAAATGCCTGTGCTGAGACAATTGCATGCTTTGGATATGTTGGCTTCATACTTCGCATTGGTATTCAGATAGTGTTATTTCGCCTTACCAGGGTATCTACCAGTCACTATCGCCTTTGGCTATTTCTCTTTCTTTTCATCTTTCAGTTTACCGGCAGCTACATTACAAATGTTACAGAGTACGTGTTTTGGATGATTGCCTTCTCTCCTTTTCTAGCGCCACCGTCTGAAAAGGTACGGACAGATTCGACCAGGTATTTTACACCCTCAGCTTAAAATTTCTCTACCTCAGCAAAAAACACGACGGGTATATGATGAACGTTGAATATTTTGGTGATATTAGATCAGGCAGGTTCGTCAATACTCGGTAAAAACTTACACCAATCTGTCCGTTTGCAATAGGCTAAGTGGTACCTATGCATGGCTAGTGAAATAGAGAGGAATTGTCTGATCTAATGATATTTATGATTATTTATTAGAATTTATTTGCCAGAAGTAACATCGTTCATTTCTGCAATAGAACAATAGGACGACTATGGAACGTGAGATGATACAAGACAAAATAGAGGAAGGAAGGGTTCGTGAGCCTGTTACGATTCATAAGCGAAGCGAGCCACAGGCTTCCGTGCCTAAAACCCCATATATATCTGTTGTTAAGCGAGTTGTAGATGTGATCATTTCCGAATTTCTTATTCTATTTGTGTTATCCTGGCTCACGCCACTGTTATTTATCCTGATCAGGCTTGACTCAAGGGGCCCTTTGTTCTTTGTACAGCTTCGGACAGGCCTGGGCGGGAAGCCGTTCCCGTGCATTAAGTTTCGGACAATGCGTATGAACGATGAAAGCCATCTGGCCCAGGCAGGCACAGAGGATGATCGCATAACGCGCATCGGTCACTTTCTGAGAACAACCCATATAGATGAGCTACCCCAGCTTATCAACGTACTGCTCAACCATATGAGCCTGGTGGGGCCGCGCCCGCATATGCTATACCACGATCTGCTGTTTTCTGACATGCTGCCGCAGTACAAGCTACGCCAACAGGTAAGGCCCGGAATTACAGGTTTGGCGCAGTCGGCAGGCTATCATGGCGCTACGCCCGATTTCTTGAGCATATCCGGCCGTACACGCTTGGATGTATTTTATGTAAAGCATCTTTCTTCAGGACTCGATCTAAGAATATTCGCCACGACATTGGTTATGGTGCCGCTCAGGTGGATTAAACGTTATCGTGCATATGACAATTGAGACAGACGCTCATATAGGCGAAGCGATTAACCGGACGATGCAATATTTTGCCTTGTTCAGGTATCCGCTTAATGTGCATGATATCTGGCAATATTGCGGGGTTTCATGCTCTAAAGAGGATATTATGGCTTTTCTCGAAGAGCAACAAGTACAGGGGAAGGTGTTCGGTCTTCATGGATACTTTTCCCTGGTTCCTGAGATCGACTCATTGCTGGAACGTCGGATTAAGGGAAATGAAAAAGCTCTGCGTGAAATGAAAAATGCACGCCGTGTTGGCAGGTTAATCTACCAGTTTCCCTTTGTGCGGTTCGTGGGCATATCGGGGTCTCTTTCTAAAGGCTATTCGGATGAGCACTCAGATTACGACTTCTTTATTATCACCCGGAAAGACAGGCTCTGGATTGCACGCACGCTTTTGCATATTCTGAAGAAGCTGAGTTTTGTCATCGGCCAGCAGCATAAGCTATGCATGAACTACTTTATCGACGAAAGTGCACTGCAGCTGCAGGAAGTAAACCTTTACACAGCAACCGAACTGAACTCGCTGATACCCGTTAGTGGTAAGGATATGCACCGGCAGCTGATGGAGGCTAACGCATGGGTGAAGCGATTCTTGCCCAACTACACCCAGGATGTATGTGAGCCAGCCAACGATGGGTCCTGGCTAATAAAAGGATTCACTGCAGGCATTATCAATATGATGAACCCGGACGGCTTGAATCGTCTCCTGATGAATCTTACAAACACAAAATGGCAAAAGAAGTGGTCAAAAAAGGGTTATCCTAAAGAAGATTACGACCTTGCATTTAAGACAAGAATCAACATATCCAAGAACCACCGGCTTAATTATCAGAAGAAGGTATTGTCGGCATTGAGGCTGAAAGAAGAATAAGATGCGTGTCCTGTTTACCCATTCCTATTTCCTGCGTTTCGACGAGAAACAATGGAAAACAATGCAACCATATGCGCCGCTTGGCACATTGACTGCCGCAGCCTGGCTGCGGGACCACGGCTATGAGGTCGCGCTGCACGATGTAATGTTCGTAACCGGGCCTGAATCCATTCAGCCGCTACTGGAATCGTTCAGGCCGGACATGCTGGCTATTTACGATGATGGCTTCAACTACCTGACCAAGATGTGCCTCACCAATATGCGCGAGGCTGCCTTCGAAATGAGTAGACTGGCAAAGGAAAGGGGCTGTACAGTAGTAGTTTCTTCTTCCGACTCAACTGATCACTTTGAGAAGTACCTGGACCACGGCGCCGACTACATTATACTAGGAGAGGCCGAGCAGACACTGCTCGAAATAACAAATGGTATTAGGGATGGAAAGCTCCTGCCAGAGCAGATAGCCGGGCTAGCGTTCCGGCAGGATGGCAAAACCATCCGTACGCATCCACGGCCCGTCATGCACGATTTGGATAGCCTCCCCCTACCCGCCTGGGACCTGGCAAACATAGATGCCTACCGCAAGGCCTGGATAGCTAGCACGGGCTATTTCTCGATCAACATGAGCACCACCAGGGGGTGCCCTTTCAAGTGCAACTGGTGCGCCAAGCCCATCTACGGCAATCGCTATAATGCCCGCACACCAGAGCATGTATTCCGTGAGCTTAAGATGTTGCATGACACCTACCGCTTCGATCACATTTGGTTTTGCGACGACATTTTTGGTCTTAAGCCCGGATGGGTAAAACGGTTCTCTGCACTATTGAAGGAATCCGGTATTAAGATCCGCTTTAAGATACAGTCGCGAGCTGATCTGTTGCTGAAAGACGAGCAGGTAACACCCCTCGCTGAAGCTGGCTGCGAAACAGTATGGATGGGCGCAGAAAGCGGCTCGCAGAAGATTCTCGATGCCATGGACAAGGGCATCACAGTAGAGCAGATTGGCGAGGCTGTGAAGCAGCTCAAAGCGCACGGCATTCACACAGCGCTCTTCCTGCAATTTGGCTATCTGGGCGAGACCAAAGAGGATATCCGCCAAACGCTCGACATGGTGCGCCGTCTTATGCCAGATGAGATTGGCATCTCAGTTTCCTACCCCTTGCCCGGAACTAAGTTCTATGAAAAGGTCAAACAGGAGCTAAAGCAGAAAACCAACTGGACCGACTCTGACGAATTGGCTATGATGTTTCACGGCACTTACGAGCCAGGCTTTTACAAAAAGCTCCACCGTTATGTGCATTCATATTATCGGCGCATCAGGAACACCCAGCAGGCCAAAAGGCTAAATCTGCGCTCCATTATGAAGATGCCTTTGTATGCCGTGCAGGATATGCAACAAAGAAAACTGTTGAATGATTGAGACTTTGCAGGAAGAGCAGGCAAGTGCAGCCTTTTCAAAACAGGCCCCTGTTTTTGACCGGATAGACGAAGAGAATGGTCTGATCGTCTGGATGCGCCAGCGCATTCACCAAGAGGTAATGTCCTTTGCGCACAAAGGCGACTACATGCTTGAGTTGAACTGCGGCACAGGTATCGACGCTTTATATTTCGCCTCTCAGGGCATCCGTGTAAAGGCCACAGATAATGCTCCTGGCATGCTGGAGCAGCTTCAAAGCAAGGTTGTGTCGTCAGGTCTGGAAGAGCAGGTCAGCGTACAGCGATGCTCATTCAACAATCTGGAACAGCTGGGAACGACGCCTCAATACGACTACGTATTCTCCGACTTCGGCGGGCTCAACTGCACCGATAAGCTGGACAAAGTACTCTTGGATATAGACCGGCTCCTCAAGCCAGGCGGCAGGTTTACCTTCGTCATTATGCCCAGGGTTTGCCCCTGGGAAATGCTAATGGTCTTTCGTGGCTACTTTAAAACTGCATTTCGTAGATTTAGAAAGGGAGGCACCAGTGCAAAGGTGGAAGGCCTTCCCTTCCAGTGCTACTACTATGATCCTCGTTTCATTATAGACAAAATAGGGAATGCTTACAAACTCCGCAGCCTGAAAGCACTCGCCATTACCGTTCCCCCTCCATACATTGAGCACTTTATTGAGCGACATCCTAAACTGTTCCGCACCTTAGCAGGCTGGGAGAATAAGCTTTGCCACAAAGCACCATTCAATCGCTGGGGCGATCATTTTATGATTACAATGCAGAAGGCGGACGTGTAGCAACAATTATCGTCAGGAATTAAGGATTATTGCCGGTGAAAATAATACGGTACTGAAAGCCATTATCCAACATACACTGGCATTGCTTCGTACGCGGGAACGGCGTATGTTGTGGCTGCTTGCGCTCTGCAATGCGCTGATCAGCTTCCTGGACATAGCGGCTCTGGCCATGCTGCTTTTCATCGTCCGTATCTACACCCAGGCAGCCGGGAGCCCGCATTATCCTGTTCCTGCATGGACGTATGATACAAGCTCAGTCACACCAATTGTACTGTTCCTGCTATTCTTCATCCTGAAGAACCTTGCTGCCTATGCGATCTACAGGCAACAAGCCCGCTTTGTATACAGTGTAGCAGCACGTATTTCCCGCGGCCAGCTATCGAAGTATCTGGATGGCGACTATAATAACTATGTACAGGTGCCGCATTCGGTGCATAGCCGGCATATCAATCAGCAGCCCATCGAATTCGCACACTACATACTATCCGGATTACAGCAGATTTTTTCCGAAGGCATGCTTGCTTTAGTATCCATCATCGCTATTCTTCTGTTCAATACTAAGATCTTCCTGCTGCTCCTCATCTTCCTCGTGCCCCCTGTCGTACTGGCTGCGTGGTTTACAAAACGTAAGCTCCGTTCAGCTCGCGCGCGCGTCAAAACAGACGGAGAAAAGGTCGCCCAATATCTGAATGAGGCATTGGATGGATACATAGAGAGTCATATCTATGGCAGGAAGAGATTCTTCATAGACCGGTACAGCCACTACCAGCAAAAGATCAATGAACATCTTTCGCAATTGCAGATCACACAGTGGGTGCCTACCCGCTTGGTGGAGATATTCGCTGTGTTAGGATTATTCATCCTGATACTCATCAACAAGTCTGGCGGCAACATTGTCGACGTAATAAGCATCGGAGCCTTTATGGCCGCCGCATACAAGATCATCCCAGGCATAGTACGGATCGCTAACCTCAGCGGCCAGATACGCACCTACGCCTTTACACTTGAGGGTTTGGAAGCTCATTCCTCAACTCCTCAAACCAAGAGTGGATCTGCCAGGCAAATAAAAAGTCTTGCGATGCGTAATATCTCTTTCGCGCACGCCCAACATCAGATTCTGCAAAACTTCTCAATGGATGCAGCCGGTGGCGATTTTATCAATATTTCCGCTGTCTCCGGCAAGGGAAAGACTACAATGATCAATCTATTGCTTGGCTTCCTAAAACCAGATGCCGGTGCAATCTTTTACAATGGAGTTCAAACAGATATACAGGCAATACAGAACTTACATCCACGCATCACCTACGTTAAGCAGCAAAGCTTCCTGCTCAATGATACACTAATCGGGAATATTACTTTGGAAGAAGAAGGCCACGATGAGGCGCGCTTGCAAAGAGCCATCCGCATAGCGGGTCTCCATGAGCTTATTGACACCTCGCCTGGCGGACTTCAGAAGAGCATTAAAGATCACGGTAAAAACATCAGTGGCGGACAACGGCAACGCATTGCATTAGCTCGTGCATGCTACAAGGACGCTGACGTATTTATCCTCGATGAGCCTTTCAGTGAGATGCATGCCACCGCAGAAAGAGAAATAGCCCAACAGCTAAAGGACCTTGCGCAATCCGGTAAGATCGTAATGCTCATTACCCACAGTAGCCATAGCGCTGAGTACTGCAATAAAACGGTCCGGCTATGAGCGACAGTTCGGCTATGAGTGAACGTGCAGCTACATGCGCCGGCGATACGCTGATCATCCTGACTCCTGGCTTCGCAGCCCATGAAGCAGACGATGCCATGCCGGCACAGGAAGCATTCATCTATGCCCTTAATGCAGTTTATCCTGCATTAAAGGTGGTCATCCTCAGTTTTCATTACCCATACGGCGAACCAAGGGAGTACAACTGGCATGGGAACCGCGTCGTAGCCTTTGGCACCAAAATGAACGACAAGCTGCAAACCTCAATCCTATGGTGGCGCGTATGGAATATGCTAAAGACCTTAAAAAAAGAGCATTCCCTGATCGGTATGCTAAGTTTTTTCTGCTCAGAGTCTGCATTTATAGGCCAGCGATTTGCTAAGCGGCACGGGCTGAAACATCTCATCTGGATATTTGGCCAGGACGCAAAAAAGGAGAACAGGCAGGTGCGCCGTATCCGACCAAAGGCTGAAGAATTGGTGGCTATTTCAGATTTCCTGGTAGATACCTTTCAAAAGAATCATGAGGTACAGCCAGCACAAATGATCCCCCTCGGAATAGATACTACCCTGTTCGACACAACACCTTCAAAACGGGAATTAGACCTCCTCGGCGTAGGCTCACTGATCCCGCTAAAGCAATACGATGTATTCGTCCGTGTGGTAAAAAAAATAGCAGAGGCGATACCCTCAGTTCAGGCGACCATTTGCGGAGAGGGTCCTGAAATGTTACGCCTTATGGCCATGTTAAAACAGGATTGCCGGCCCGGGCAAATTACACTGGCCGGTAAGCTAGCGCATAGCGACACATTAAAGACCATGCAACGAAGCAAATTACTACTGCATACTTCCTCATATGAGGGCCTTGGTGTAGTATGCCTGGAAGCCTTATATGCAGGCGCGCATGTAATTAGCTTCTGCAAGCCCTTCAAAGAAGCAATTCCTCATTGGCATGTAGCGAAGGACGAAACGGAAATGGTAGAGAAAGCACTGCAGCTATTGCACGATCAGACACTGGATCATACACCGGTCTTGCCATTTGAAGTACAAAGTATCGCTAAGCAACTGATGCAGATCTTTGGAACCGAAAAATGAAACAGCAAAGCCACTATTCAACTAATTCCGGCATCTGATCTGTTAGTGTAGCAAAGGTGGCAATTTGCGTCATTAGGCGGTACCTGTGTGTAATAGTAGCAATAATACACCGTTAGCTGTAAATGCCCTGTAAGGGATGCCTGTAGCGCTCTTGATAGGTACAGGAGAGACAACTTCTATGTGCACCAAACAGTAAGTACGCTTTTCCAAACTTGACCGCGTTTATTGCTCACTACGTATTCTGCGTGCGGCTCTGATTCTGATCCACCTGAAATGCTTCGGCAGCGAAGGCACAAATCGCGCCCTAAGCGTATCCCGCAGCCCTGCTCTATTCAGAATATCATACCGAAGCTCAGAAAGGTCCGAAAGCCTGTGATGAAAGTAATGCGCCGCCATCTGGGGTACACCAAGAGCATCAAAGTAAATCCTTGACCGCTCTTTTGCAGCCGCAACTTCTTCATCCTTGTAAAATGGCGTATCCACAATGTGTATCTCACCATCCTCTTTCAGAAAAAAGAACAGCCGTTCTATCAACCCTTTTAAATCTTCGAAATATTGTGCAGAAGCGTTCAGGACAATAAAATCGAAGCGGCCCTGCGGAAATATATCCTCGAAGATATTGCCGTAATAAAAGGCAAGGCTCGGCGCCCGAAAAACCCGCTCCGCCTGCCGCAGTTCCTGAACATTCACATCCACCGCGCTCACATGCAGTAGCTTATTGGCTGCAAGCCCCGCCGCAGCCCAGCCGTTCCCGCAACCCACATCCAGTAACGCCTTTGGTGCGGTAACCGAAGCAAAGTATTTCTTCAGCCGCCTGAAAGATGCAGCCCTGGCCTGCCATTCTTTATAGTTCGCTACCTGCCTCTTAGACACATCCGGAAGCATTGCTACTGTCGCATCATCAAGTACGCGACCTTCATCAGTTCTGATCTTCAGGTATAATTGTTCAAACGGGGCAGACGCTTCAACACTACTCAAATACTGCATGCTAAAAGCTATCGGCTGGAATCAGACAAAGTTGACGGTGACGCTAACCTGAAAATATAAAGGTGCTCTGACAGTACCTTCTTTTCCAGAACCTGATCCAATTGGTATTCATGCGCTGCAGCAATATCTTGTATCATCCTTAGATCACACTCATCAGACAGTATCATCAGCACCACAGATTCTGCATGCAGATATTCGCCAATCTGCTCAAACAGCCGCTGAAAATATTGCCCTTCCGTGCCGCAATACCAGGCATGCTCTGCCGCAGAGTCAGGATCCTTCTTATAGTAAGGCGGATTAATGGCGATGATATCAAACCGCTGGTGCGGTATGTCAGCAAATAGATCGGAGTGGATAATCTCTATTGGAAGATCATTAGCCCTGCTGTTTTCCGCCAGGTACTTCACGGCATCAGCATTGATGTCCGTAGCGGTCACAACCGCTCCACTCTTAGCAGCAGCAAAAGAGATAAGCCCGCTACCAGCCCCCAGCTCCAAAAAATGCTTTCCAGCTACAGGCAGGCTGTTGATATACTGCAGCAGTATCCTGGTACTTCGAAAAAAGCCAGGGTGAAACACGCCGCTCGGTATGGTCAGGCGAAGCCCCCCATATCTGAATATTCGGGTCTTGCGTAGGTATCCTGAAACGACTGGCTGATATGTCCGGGACAGGATGTATTTGAGTGTTCTATTCAAGCGCAGCGAGTCTTAGAAACCTTCAATTTCCGGCTGCCGGTATTTCCACAGTATCTGCATCGCCTTAAGCTCATAAGGCTTAGCGTAAAAACCCGACTTATAGCGCGGCAAAGCAGTCAGCTTCATAAGCCTGCGCTTCAGCGGCGTCAGTCGCACGTCAGAAACAGTAGGATAATAGCCATTCAGCACCACCTCAAAATTCTTTATCTTATCGATCATCTGGGGCGTCAGCCAGGGCGTTAGTGGATTCTTCCGCAGATCAAAGTTCTCCCAGTGCGGACTGATCCAATCCTCCAGTGTCTCCGGAAATCTAAAACCCGTCGCCAGTACGTCCTTGTACATCTCAGAGCCTTCAGTAGGCACCGGGCTATACAGGTATATGATGATCTCCGTTTGCGGATTGATCTCCTTGATCTCCTTAATAAATGCAATATCCTGGTCAATCTGCGCCATCACCTCTTCCTCGCTATCTCCTGGCAGTCCCAGCACAAATGAGTACTCGGGGATGATATCAAACTTAGCCATGCGTGCTGCAAACGCCCTTATCTGAGCCGCCGACTGCGTCCCTCCCTTATCCATCCGCTTAAGCACGGCATCATTACCAGTCTCAGCTCCAAAGAAGATCATCTTACAACCAGCCTCGCGCATCAGTGCAAGTGACTCATCAGAGTATTTATTGATCGTATCAATCCTCCCCTCACCCCACCAGACCATGTTATCATTCTTGATCAGCTGCGAAAACTTCACCGTGCGCTTCTCAGAAACAAAGAAGTTGTTGTCATGGAATTCAATGGCATTCCCACCATACTTATCCTTCAGAAAGCGGATATCCTTATAAATGCCCTCTGCAGATTTCCCCTTCCAGCGTGCATTATATATAGGCACGACAGCACAAAAAGAGCACTTAAAGGGGCACCCCATGCTGCTGTGATATGCAATGGTCTTAGTGCCCAGATAAGTCTTCCCCAGGTACCGTTGGACCGGGTAAAAGCTATTCAGGCGCTCGTAGGGCAGCGGCGGCAGCGCATCCAGATCATACAGCTCATCCCGCCGGGTCTTAATGATCTGCTCCCCATTCCGGTAAATGATATTAGGTATCAGTTCATGAGGCTGCCCATTGACAATGGCATCAAGCAACATCGGGAAGCACTTATCCCCCGGCCCGTTGATTGCAAAGTCCACATATCCCGAATTCAGTACAACGCGCGACTGATTAGAAGCAAAATAACCGCCCCAGATAATAGAGACATCGGGGTACAATTCCCTGATCTTTTTGGAAATAGGAATCGCCTGCCGCAGCTGCGGACCAGGCATGCAGGTAACCCCCACAAATCGGAACCCACCCCCCGCCAGGTATTCGAGAATCTTAGCCTCTGGGTCCGTCTCCATATTACCGTCCACTATCACATAATCATACTGCCCCTCAATGGCAGCGGCAACAGACAATATAGAATTGGGAATCCGTGGCTTAGACCTGGCACTCCTCGGATTAAATAACAGCACCTTATTCACCCACCAAAAATAGCCACATTCATTGGTAGCCTCCCGCCTATATAGACTATTGACAGCAAATAGACATTCTGCCATATCCGGCTCCCTAAAGGCTAATTCCGCCATTGTACTTAAACGCATCCCCGCCACCCATCCACGGAGGCCCAATGTCCAGTCAGAGTAACCTCCAACTAGGTATTACCGACTCATTACCGAGTTATAACTGAGTCATTACCAAGTTATTTCCGAGTTTTCTTCTAATCCAAGCAATACTATATTGAAGTGTTCATGAGCGTCTTGAAGTGTTTCCCAGCACTCTTCTGTTCGCCAGACAGGAGGTCAAAGCAACCGGCATCAGATAGGTACGCCTTGGTTCCTTGCGCTGCATACCTTCGTAGCCACACTTATTCTGATGGGTTTTCTTGGCAGGAGAATAGCGCAGGCTAACAGGCAGTTCAAATACCTGCAGAATGACTTTCGCCACGCAACAGGCCTTAACCGTAGTGCTTTTAGAGGCGCAAAGGGTGGCGTCCGCATCATTACATACCACGGCATATGTCAGAATGATCCCCTGCGTTTCAATGCCTCATTCACCGATGCCAGGACCCTCGAAAAACACCTGCGGTTCTACAACCAGCACTTCAACATAATATCGCTGGACGACTACCTGGCTGGAAACATCCGCAAAGACCGTTTCAACGTCTGCCTCACCTTCGACGACGGCCACCACAACAATCTTAAATACGCTTTACCCCTCCTCGAGCAGTACAAGGCCCCGGCCACCTTCTTCATCACAGGCATTCGCCAGGCAGGCTACGATGTTTTATGGAATGATTTCCTTGCTGTGTTTTCCCGTTCGGGCCCGGACCGAATTACCTACAAGGGCGAGCCTTTCCGCAAAAACCGCTGGAATCACTACATATCAACCACAGACGGGCATCTGTTGCGCGACCAGATACGGGCAGGCGACTTTTCCCTCAAAACTGAGATGTTTCAGCTACTGGACCCAGCCGGAGACTTTCAACTAAAGAATGCAGCGTACGAAGACTATTGGCTACAAATGACACCTGACGAGATCGCCAGTCTATCAGGGTCACCCTATGCAAGGATAGGCGCTCATAGTCTCTATCATAACGACCTCACCAAAGTCCCTGCCGAATCACTTGCCATTGACTTTACTACCTGTAAACGTTTTCTGGAAAATACCATTCAGAAGGCGGTTACCACATTCGCTTTCCCCTACGGCACCTACGCTCCTTCAGTCACAGACGCTGGATTGGCCGCAGGATTCACTCATTTTTTCGCGCTGGAACATCTCTTTGCTGAAGAGAACAGCACACTGATTAGCGAACGCCTGGTTGTCAACCCCTACATTTCCATAATCAACCAGATGCTGGCCACTATCAGTGGACATTATTAATGGCGCAAGAGGATTATATCATAGAGCAGCTAAGCGCAGATAATATAGACGATCTCTACCGTCTCTTTGAAAGCGTATACGCCAAAAAACAGCCACCCGGCTTCTTCCACAAGAAATACGACAGTGCATACACTGGCCACCAATACGTTGGCTACTTCGCCTACGCCCACGACCTCACCCCTATTGCATTCTACGGCGTAATTCCCTGCTTCCTACGGCATGGCAGTCAGCGCATATTGGCAGCCCAATCAACGGACACCATGACGCATCCCGGCTATCGCTTCAAAGGGATGTTTATGGAATTATCCGAATGCTGTTTCAACCTCTGCCGCGAGCACAGCATCCTGCTCCTGTTCGGCTTCCCAAATCAAAACTCTTACCACGGCGCACTAAAGTTGGGATGGACCATGACGGGCTCCATGGACTACTTCTCGATACCAGTAGGGAAATTCTCCTGGGAAGATCTCTGTGCAAAATCGAGGCCCAGTACAGCGCTCTATAAATGGTATCGCAAGATGATACTAAGCAGGCACTCCATTTCCGACAATGGCCTTCCCAATGCCTTGATAGAAGAAGGCTTCACAGGCATCGACCGTGACAAAGCATACCTGCAGTACAAGACTTACAGCCATACGCAGGTGCTGTCAGTAAGACAATCAAAAGTTTGGGCGAAGATCAGGCACGAACTCACAATTGGAGACATTCAGCTAGGGAAAAACGAAGACTTCGACGCTCTGATGAAGTCTCTGCTGCAATTATGTCGGAGACTCGGGCTTAAGGGCATCAACTTCCATACCAGTCCGGGCACCCACCTCCATGCCCTATTCTCAAGCCACTATGCTCCCCATCCATCATTTCCTATGCTATTCCAGGACTTCAACCTGAACTATCCCTTAGAAAACATCCGTTTCACGCTTGCAGACATCGACATCTTTTAAGACACCATCGACAAGGCAACTGACTTGATAAGAATCTTAAGGTAGTACCACCGAAAGTGGTGCTTTAAAGCCTCCACCAGATAGGCATTGCTGCGTCTGTATCGCCGTTTGCCAAGGTAATACCCAGCCGTCTTACAGTAGTTCGCAGCTTTTATCTCCTTGTATTGCTCCTTCGAAATAAGTTGCTTCGCAAGCAGCTTCCCTGCGGTCCTGTTGTATTCCAGATTGCTGATCAGGCTGGTAATAGTACCCTCAGCTGAAACATTTCCCTCATGCCTGCGGATATAGTTCAATACCTCGTTGATGTAGACAGCTTTTCTGGTCGCGACGAGCATTACCAGCAAATCATGATCTCCGCTAACCAGACGCTCGTCAAGTTGTACGATGTCTCCGTCCATGTACTTCCTGAAAAAGAAGTTGGTACCAAAGGCCATTGACAGGTTCTTTGACAGCAGTTGTTCCCACACATCAACTCTGGTACTGCGCAGGTGCTCGCCAACACTCCTCGTCATCAACCCGTTCTCCGTGAAGCCCTGGCAATCTGCACAGACGAGGAAAGCCTGCTGAGCCTCCATCGCTTCGACATGCTTCCTGATCTTATCTACATGCCATAAATCGTCTGAATCAATAAAAGCAAGCACCTCACAAGTACTCTTCTGTATAGCAAGATTCCTGAGCTTACTTACGCATCCTACCCGCTCAAAATAATAGTACTTAACCCGGGCATCGTTCACGCCTGCCAGTAGTTCCCTAAGGTTGTCTGTAGAGCCATCATCAATTATAACAAATTCGTCCACAGGATAGCTCTGCTGCAGCACACACTGCAGCGTTTCCATAAATAAATAAGCCCGGTTGTGGATAATCGTCAGGGCACTGACACGCATTCCGGAAAACTAAACAAAATCAGCCGGATGCATTTACATTGCAAACCGGCGGCAATGAAGATCTTCAACGTACTGTTCCTGGCCATTCGCAAAAAGGATTTCGACTTCCTGGTAAGGCGACACAATATAGACGTCCAGCTATACTGCGAGTTCGACACTGGCTGGGACATCTGGCACATCAAGCATTACGAGAACGATTATTCCCCTGAGCCCCAGGGCCGTGGCCAGGCCTTCTTTCCAGGAAACAATTCCTTCTTCCATTTCCCGCTACGTTTAGGAAAATACGTGAAGGAACAAAAGCCTGACATCATCATTGCCCACGGTTTCGGCTTTGCATTTCAGCAATTCATCCTGAATTTCTTCCTGCCCAAAAAGACCAGGCTTATTGTCCAGCATCATGCCGAGTCTCCCTACCAAAACCCAATTAAGTTGTGGTTACAGAGAAAAGCCTTTGGAAGGGCAAGCGCCTATCTATTCTCATCCAACGTAATGGCAGAAGAATTTATCCGGGCGGGAATCATCAACGATATATCCCTTGTCCATGAATTACCCGAGAGCACTACATCATTCCGTGTGGCCGACAAAGCTCAGGCTCGAAACGACCTCCATCTGCCAGACAAAGCCACCCTATTTCTATGGGTAGGCAGGCTAAATGCAAACAAAGACCCGCTGACTGTGCTGAAGGCTTTCCACCGGTTCGCTCAGGATGACCCAAAGGTGGAATTGTTCATGTTCTATCATGAAGATGATATGATCGCGGAAGTGGGGCAGTTTATAGACGAACATAACCTGTCGCATACTGTGCATCTAAAGGGCCGGGTAGCCCAGGAAGAACTGGAAGCCTGGTACAACGCCTGCGATTATTTCATCTCGGCCTCTCACTATGAAAGTACCGGCTACGCGCTTTGCGAAGCTCTTGCGTGCGGCTGTGTTCCGATCGCTACCAGTATCCCTTCGTTCCAAAAGCTGAGCAACAATGGTCAATTCGCCATACTTTTTGAACCGGGAAATGCAGACGATCTGTACGAGAAGCTAAAACAGCTTGATACGTTGGACTACGATGCGTTAAGGCAACGCATCATAAAGCACTTTGAAAGCGAGCTATCATTCCCTGCACTTAGCAGAAAGTTCGCCGGGATCGTAAAAAGCGTTTGCTAATCAGATTGATTGTGGCGTTGAGCTTTGAGGGGAGGATATCCAATTAAGTAAGAATGAAGACGTCTCAACGTCCTTTCATCTATAATAAGCCTAGAACAGACCTGATTGTTACAAGAGGACTATTACCGTCTGTTGCCGTTGTCCAGCTCTATAAGCGGATACGTATTCGCCAGTGAACAGAAGCAGGATTCGATTGAGACTGTGTGCGTAAAACACAAAAGGCCGCGCAGGCGGCCTTTTATTCAGGTCAATTATATTCTATCAACTGAACGCATCCTTAATCTTCCCAAAGAAGCCCTTCTCCTCTTCGAGCGGGTCTTCAGCGCCCGGCTGGAAGTTTGGAGAGGCTTTGAGCTTTTCCAGAAGTGCTGTTTCCTCTTTGCTCAGGTGCTGGGGGCTCCATACTGATACTTCTACTAGTTGGTCGCCCTTTTCATAGGATTGGAAGGCTGGGAAGCCTTTGCCCTTCAGACGGAATATCTTACCGCTCTGGGTACCTGCCGGGATCTTGATCTTGGCCTTTCCATCTATCGTCGGCACTTCTGCATTCAGGCCAAGCACTGCATCCGGGAATGAAACGCGGAGCTGATATACTACATCCAGGTCTGCGCGACGGAGATGTGGGTGCTTTTCTTCTTCGATAAGGATTAGCAGATCGCCTGCAGGTCCGCCGCGCTCACCGGCGTTACCGGCACCGCTCATAGAAAGCTGCATGCCTTCGTGCACGCCTGCTGGTATTTGCAGGTCCAGTGTTTCTTCACCGTATACGCGGCCCTCACCTTTGCAGGGCGCACACTTGGCGGTGATTGTTTGCCCCTGCCCGTTGCAGGTAGGGCAAGTGGCTACAGTCTGCATCTGGCCCATAAAGGTTTGTTGCACTCTGCGCACCTGGCCCTGACCACCACAGGTAGCGCAGGTCTGTACACTATTCTTATCCTTAGCGCCGGAGCCGCTGCAGGTATTGCAGGGCACGTATTTCTTTACCTTGATCTTCTTGCTTGCGCCTGCGGCAATCTCCGCATAGTCCATCTTCAGCTTCACGCGCAGGTTAGACCCGCGTGAGCCTGTACCCCTGCTGCCGCGTCCGCCACCTCCACCGAAGAAAGAGCCGAATACATCGTCGCCGAATATGTCGCCGAAGTTCTGGAAGATGTCTTCCATGCGCATGCCGCCGCCGCTATAGCCACCGCCTGCAGCACCGCCCACTCCTGCATGGCCAAAGCGATCGTAGCGTGCCTTCTTATCAGCATCGCTGAGTACATCATAGGCTTCGGCAGCCTCCTTGAAGTGCTCTTCTGCTTCGCTATTGCCCGGGTTACGGTCAGGGTGAAACTGCATAGCCACCTTCCGGTAGGCCTTCTTTATTTCATCAGCACTGGCGCTCTTAGAGACTCCCAGCACTTCATAATAATCTCTCTTACTCATTGGTTAGTTTGTATCGCACTTTACTTACCCACAATCACCTTCGCGTGGCGGATGAGCTTGTCGTTTAAATAATATCCCGGCATTACCACATCCACCACCTTTCCTGCCTGGTCAGGCATTGGGACTTCTGTTACCGCCTCATGCAGTTCAGGGTCAAAGTCGGTGCCCTGAGACTCCATAGCCTTAAGACCACGATTTTGCAACGTATTCTTAAGCTTGTTAAATACCAGCATCACTCCCTGCTTGATCTGCTCGGTATCCTCTGTAGTCTCCATGTTCTTAGTGGCACGTTCGCTATCGTCAAGTACGTCAAGCAGCGACTGGATAATATCACGGCCTGCAGTCTGGGTAAGCTCTATGCGCTCACGGCTGGTGCGACGCTTGTAGTTTTCAAACTCGGCAGCCAGGCGCAGATACTTATCCCTTGCTTCTGTCAATTCAGCCTGCAGTTTGCTGTCGCCGTCTTCTGCAAACATGTCGTCGAGCCCTTCCGAACCCGCCCTGTTCTCGTCCGTATTTAGGCCCTCAGCCAACTGTTCTTCAGTAGGTTGAGCAGTAACATTTTCTGTTGTATTATCCTGTATAGGTTCCGTCTTAGGATCTTTCATCGTGCTACGTTTTTTAAACATGCGCAAAGGTACAGTCAAGAAATGGGCCACCCCTTTCTATGGGACAAAATGGCACATTGCTAACTGATTGACCGGCGTTTGTAGCAGGGCTCTGCCGGGAAGCTATCATACATCAACTGGGGAGGAGATAGGGAGGAGCCATACAGGAGCCATACAGGAGGTATACAGGAGGCATACAATTGGGGTGGCGCTTCTAGGGAGAATGGCCCGCTGATTGAACTGATTTTGCTGATTTGGGCTGATCTTCCCGGGGCCTGTTGCTTTAAGCATTTTCATTATGCACTGAGAGGAAGGAGATAGGGCGGAGATAGGACGGAGATAGGGAGGAGATAGGACGGAGGGGGGAAGGAGATGAGTCGCCGGGAGAATTTGTGCTTCATTATTAGCAGGTAAACCATGCAATATCAGACACATTCATTGCCAACCCGGCAGTATTTCACCATGGATGAATGCAGGAATCTTTCATTCCAGAGTTAGGCTATTGGCGTTGCAGGAGTGTACAGGCCTTGTCAGTCTTGAAAGGCTACATCAGTAATTTAAGAAGACGTCCCTCCCCTATCTGTCTTAACCTATGAGATTCCCTTCGGGAATGACAAAGATTGGGCGAGCAGCACATCTTCTCCAAGTCCGGGCTTACGTCACTGGCCGAGGAAGTCTTGGCCGTTTTGTGCTTTTGCTACCTGCAAGATTCCCTTGGGGAATGACAGAGATTGGGCGAGCAGCCTGGATTGTTACACCCACATATGTTGCGCTATAGACTGGTGGCTCCGTGACGTACTGGTTTTATAGCCGCTCTGGAACGAGGGTTGTTGCATTCTGGATTAAGATTCGTTGCCACTACGGCAGCATCTTGTTGCCTATCATCTGGGTACACCCTTCGCCTCCGCTCAGGGATCGAGGCTATTCTGCATCGCCCTGCCGCACCACTCAACTTAGATGCAACATCTGCTCAACAACTGCGTAAACGCTTTACAGCATGACAAAGATTGGGCGAGCAGTACAGAATGCAACATCCCTGCTCCGGGACCAGCTTAGTAGCCTATTTGCTCAGGTCGGCAAGTGAGAATGTTTCCTTTACCCGCATGCCTTTTGGTGTTTCCTGGAGGGTACAGCATTCGATTTGCGGGTCGTGCTCGAAGTAGAGGATCCAGTCGTTTGCAGCTGCCTCGCGCAGCAGTGCCTTTTTCTCCTTAAGGGTTTCCAGGGGGCGCATGTCGTATGCCATTACCCAGGCTGTGGGCACGTGGTGTACCGAGGGGATAAGGTCAGCGCAATAGAGTATCGTGCGGTCATTATACCGGATCTGGGGCAGCATCATGGCATCGGTATGGCCATTGACGTACCTGATGCGGAAGTCCTGCAGCCACTCTGCGCCATCTGCGACCTCTATAAATCGTAGCAGGCCATGCTCTTCCATCGGAAGGATATTTTCCTTTAGGAAGGATGCTTTCTCGCGGTCATTGGGAGCAAGTGCCGAGGCCCAATGCAGCTTATTGGTCCAGTAGAGTGCTTTTGGAAAAGCAGGCACCAGGTTGCCGCCTTCGTCTCTCTTAATGGAGCCTCCGCAATGGTCGAAGTGCAGGTGTGTTAGAAACACATCGGTTATGTCCTCGGGCTTGAAGCCATGTGCGGCGAGACTCTTCTCCAATGTATCGTCACCATGCAGGTAGTAATGGCCGAAGAACTTCTCGTCCTGCTTGGTGCCCATGCCATTGTCAATCAGGATGCGGTAGTTTCCATGCTCTACCAACAGGCAGCGCATAGCCCAGGAGCACATGTTGTTATCATCGGCAGGATTGGCCTTGTTCCAGAGGCTCTTGGGTACTACGCCAAACATGGCGCCGCCATCAAGCATGAAATGGCCGGCATTAATGGTATACAGTTTCATGATAGTGCAGGGCGCATACGCTTTTGGGCGGCGCGTGTATAGATTAACAGGATAAGTCCTATAGCAAAGAAAGCCGTTAAAGCCAACACAGAGGCACGCTGGCTGCCTGTTGCTTCCTGTATGAAGCCGAAGGAGAACATACCTATCACGATGGCTATTTTCTCCGTGACATCATAAAAGGAAAAGAAGGACGTAGTGTCGTGCGTCTCAGGCATAAGCTTGCTGTAGGTAGAGCGGCTCAGCGATTGCACGCCACCCATTACAAAGCCTACCACAGTCGCAAGCATGTAGAATGCGTTAGGATTATGAGCAGGCAGCAGGTAGCCAGCAATGCAGATGCCTATCCACACAAAAACGCAAATAATGAGGGCGCTGATATTGCCGAGGGCGGCAGATACTTTTGAGATGATCCAGGCACCAGGAATGGCGATGACCTGAATGATGAGGATTGCGATGATGAGGTTCTCGGTAGGGATGGCCAGCTCACTTTTGCCATAAAGCGTTGCCGCAAGCATCACCGTCTGCACACCCATATTGTAGAAGAAGAACGCGACCAGGTAACGCTTAAGAATAGGCATCGCTTTAAGCTGGTGCCAGACCTTACGTAATTCGGAGTACCCCTTCGATAGTTTTTGCGATGCACCTGCCACCGGCCCACGGCCTTTGGGAAGCTTTGTTAGTGGTATGATAGAGAATCCCAGCCACCACAGTCCCGTCAAGGCAAAGGAGAGTTGGGAGGCGTATCCCTTAGTGATGCCAAAGAGGTCGTTCTTAAGAACGAAGACAAAACAGATAAGCTGCAACAGAATGCTGCCGATATAGCCGTAGGCGAAGCCTTTGGCGCTTACCCTGTCCCGCTCCTCAAACGTAGCAATGTCTGGCAGGTAGCTGTTATAGAACACGAGGCTACCCCAGAAACCTACACAGGCGATGATGGTAAGCCCGATGCCAAGGCCAAGGCTATGTTCATCAAAGAAGTATAGACCACTGCATGAAAGACTACCCAGAATGGCAAAGAAGCGCAGGAACTGCTTTTTGTTGCCGCGGGTATCCGCTATAGATGAAAGCAGCGGTGAGATAATAGCGACAATACAGAATGCCGCGGCCAAAGCGTAGTTGTAGAGCGCAGTATTCACAAAGCTGTGCCCGAGGAATGTTACCCGGTCTACAGTCTCATCATTGCCATCGCCCGTTATGCTCTCATAGTAAGCAGGGAAGATGGTAGAGGTGATAACAAGATTGTAGGCAGAGTTTGCCCAGTCATACATGGCCCAGGCATTGTGCAAATGCTTGCGGGAGCCGGTTTCTGTAAGGGGGCGGGGCCGATCTAATATTTCATCCGGCATGGAAAGACGTTCTAAAGAAGTTTATTTACTCGATCAGTCCACACCACTTACCAATCAGCACTCACAACTCACAATATGTAATTGCACAGGCGGTAAAGCACCCGTGCACCGACGATAGAGTCAATGCCCTCGCTATGCTCGCCTGTTGATACCTCGTTGAGGTCGAAGCCAATGATCTCACGGCCACTCTTCTTCAACTGCTTGAAAAGATACATGATATGCTCCAGCTCAAAGCCCCCCGGCACAGGAGTGCCCGTATTGGGACAAAGCTTCGGGTCGAGGCCATCTATATCGAAAGAGATGTAGACCTTTTGCGGCAGCTCATCAATGATTTCCTGACACTGCTCGCGCCAGGTCTTACCCTCGAATTGCTGCTCCTTGATGTTCTTATCGAAGAAGGTAACGACCCGACCATTGGAACTGCGGCCTAGCAGCAGCTCTTCATCACAATAGTCGCGGATACCCACCTGCACCAGCTTGCTCACCTGTGGTACCATGTGCAGCACATTGTACATAATGGACGCATGGCTGTAAGTGAAGCCTTCGTAAGCCTTGCGCAGATCGGCATGGGCATCTATCTGCAGTACACCAAAGTCCGGGTGCACATCTGCCAGGGCAGATATGTAGCCCAGCGGCGTACTATGATCTCCACCAAGCAGGCCAACCTTCTTGCCATCCTTAAGCAGACGGCAGGTGAGCTCCTTTACCCACTTAAACAGCATCTCACCGCCCGCATTTACTTCTGCAAGCTTGCCCGCGAGCTGAGTATTGTCCTCTACCCTTCCCCCTTCCATGAGGTGCGAGATGATGAGCTCGGCGCATTGCCTGAGGTAGTCGCTCTTCTTGCGGATGTTGCGGTCGATGGGCATCATATAGAAGCCGCTCTTCCAGCCATCCGTAACATCCGGGTCGTAGAGGTCTACCTGCATGGAGGCCTCATATACATGCTCAGGGCCGCGGGCGGTACCAGGCCGGTAGGACACCGTAACCTCCCAGGGAACCGGCAACAGGACTACCGAGGCCTGCTCTTCATTGAAAGGAAGGCCGAAAATGTTATTGGACTTTAGACCTACCGAGTTGGGATCGAAATCAGACAAGATGTCCGCCATAAAAAAGCGCTCTATTAAACGCGGGCAAATGTAAAGATTAGCCTACATCGGAAAGCATAAGTATTTAGAGGTCCACGATGGCTACTGTCTCAGGATTGTGCTCAAATAGCCACGCCTGCGGTATAACGATCAACGTGCTGGTGAAATTAAAAAAGGCGGCACCTGGGTGCCGCCTTTTTTTATTCGATTGTCGTATTTGGTTGACGGTTGCTTAATTGAGCAGTATGTTTCGTCGTTCACCAACCGGACCATCGTCGAATCGTAGTGCTAATTTAATACATGATCCTATTTCGCAGGTAATGTTTAGGAAAGTTTTTTTGAAAATTCACTTTGTTGCGGATTCTCAGGCTATTATCTCAAGAAGCGGAATGCGGGATTACAGAGATCGCCTGGATCAGTGTCGTCGTCTGTCGATTTCAAGCGGGGCAACAGTCGATCGTTAAGGAGTTGTAGAAATTTTAGAACTCCTGACAAATACCCCATCGCTGCTGATGGCGTACCTTCGCGCCAGCATTAGCGGAATATGAAAAAGTCACACATTCTGGCCCTTATCCTTGTAGCTGCGTCCATCTCTGTGGTATCGGCAATGTTCCTGGATTTCAGCACCTATGAAACCTTTGCTTCCGCTGCGCAGAAGCCTGGTACTCAATATTCCGTAATAGGTTTCCTGGAGAAGGATAAGCCTATGGCTTATGATCCTGTAAAGGACCCCAACCACTTCTTCTTTTATGTAAAGGATAAGGGCGGTAATGTGAGGCAGGTTGTATTTAACGGTGCACGCCCGACGGATATAGAAAAGAGCGAGCAGATCGTGATGACGGGGTCAATGAATGGGGAGACTTTTCACTGCAGCAAGATCCAAATGAAGTGTCCGAGCAAGTATAAGCAGGACCAGATAGCGGTGGGCTCATAGCCCCTGGTGCAGGATGTTTACCGATCGCCCCTGTTCATTTAGCACTCATAATCATCAACCACCCGATATAGGGACTACACGTTGAATCCTACAAATACCGGTTCCACTTTTATAGGTGAACATCTTTTGCCCGGCCAGTTCGGGCATTTGTTTATCATCCTGTCGTTTGTTGCGGCGCTTTTTTCCGGCTTCTGCTACCTGAGGGCTGCTCAAACAGAAGTTCGGGACCAGGCTGCAAGCCTTTCGTGGCTACGGATTGCGCGCAACTCATTTGTAATACATACAGCTGCTATCATAGCCATTTTCGTTGCGTTGTATTACATCATTACCCATCACCTCTTTGAGTACCATTATGCCTGGCAGCACTCCAACAAGGCGCTGCCTATGAAGTACCTGCTTTCCTGCTTCTGGGAAGGGCAGGAGGGCTCGTTTATGCTGTGGGCGTTCTGGCATAGCGTGCTAGGGCTGATCGTGATGGGCACTGCAAAGGGGCTTGAGAGCAGGGCAATGAGCATCATAGCACTGGTGCAGGTGTGCCTTACCAGTATGCTGCTGGGCTTCTACTTAAGTCCTGAAATAAAGGTCGGCAGCACACCATTTATGCTCCTTCGCCATGCTATGAAGGACGCACCGATATTCAGCGATCCGAACTACCTGACCAACTTTATACATGATGGCAATGGCCTGAACGTGCTGCTGCAGAACTACTGGATGGTAATACACCCACCAGTGCTCTTCCTTGGTTTCGCATCTACGCTAATTCCCTTTGCCTTTGTGATTGCAGCATTGTGGAAGGGCGACTACAAAGACTTTATTAAGCCGGTTACCACCTGGAGCTTGTTTGCGGGTGGCGTACTTGGGCTGGGCATTATGATGGGCGGTGCCTGGGCTTATGAGTCGCTCAACTTTGGTGGCTACTGGGCATGGGATCCTGTGGAAAACGCATCGCTGGTGCCCTGGCTGATGCTGGTGGCTGGGCTGCATTCACTGATCATCTTCCGTGCTACTGGCAGGGCACTGTCGTCGACACTGATATTTTATGGCCTGACCTATGCGCTGGTATGGTACTCTACCTTCCTCACGCGAACCGGGGTGCTGGGTGATACTTCAGTTCACGCGTTTACGGGAGAAGGGAAATCGCTTTACTGGCATCTGCTGGTTGTACTTGGCGTCCTGCTTATACTAACGACAGTATTGCTCATAAAGCGCTGGAAGGGCTTGCCACGTATTAAGACTGAAGAGGCTACTTCATCCAGGGAATTCTGGATGGCCATCGGGTCTTTCGTACTGCTTATATCTGCGGCGCATATCATCCTGGCTACCAGCACACCTATATGGGGGCCACTGGTGGAAAAGATCAGCGGTAAGCACCCATCTATTACGGAACCTGTAGCGCACTATAACAGCATACAGGTTTGGATAGGCATTATGGTTGGGCTGCTGTCGGCCGTGGTGCTTTTCATGAAGTTTAAGAAGAGCGATACCAAGACGCTACTCCGTCGACTGCTTATCATTTCGGCTATAGCTGTTGCCATTACCGTGGCTATAGCCATTGCTCAGAGCATTACCCCGCCACAGTATATACTATTACTTTTTGCCGCATCCTTTGGGCTGGTCAGCAATATCTACTATGCCTTCGGTGTGCAAAGCGGCAGCCTTAAAAAGCGCGGCGCGGCGCTTACGCACTTTGGCTTTGCCATGATACTGCTGGGCATCCTGCTGTCATCATATGGTAAGGAGGTGATATCACTGAATACGACCGGCGCTGAGATACCACTGGGCAAAGAAAAGCTGGAGGAACGAATCAAGGAAAACCGCGAGAACGTGATCATGTTCCGCGGCAGCCATGTGGCAATGGGGAATTACTTCGCCACTTACCTCGGTGATTCCACATCTACATCTCCGACCGATCCAAAGACTTACTTTAAGGTGCGCTTTGAGCGGATGCACCCGGAGACGAACAAGATAGAGGAAACCTTTATGCTCTACCCCGATGCCTTTGTAAACCCTAAGGGGCAGCAGGGGTTGAGCTCTAACCCATCTACACGTCATTACCTTACGAAGGACATTTTTACCTACGTAAACAGCATTTATAAAGCCAAGGATAAGGGGGCTTATAACGTGGACACGGTGAAGGTGGGTGACAGCCTGTTCTTTGCCAACGGCTTTGTTCGCTTTGAAGGCTTTAACCGTGAGGCGCGGAACAAGAACTATAAGCCACAGGCTGGGGAAATGGCTGTTGGTGCGCGGCTTAGTGTTCACACAATGGGGAATGCCCCACAGGAGCTGCAACCGCTGTTCATCATTCGGGGAAATGAGATATCAGGTGTTGAAGACACGCTCCAGAGCCTGGGACTCTTTGCCCGGTTTACCAATCTGATACCCCAGATGAATGCTGCCGTTATAGAAACAAAGCAGCGGGATGCTCAGGATGAGTACATTGTGCTGAAAGCCCTGCTATTCCCCTACATCAACGTACTGTGGCTGGGCATCGTGGTCATGGTACTGGGCTTTGGCTTAAGCCTGATCAACCGGATAACAAAGAAGGTCTAAGCGGCCCTAAAAGTGTGTAAATAGAAAGGGTGCACCATGATCGGTGCACCCTTTTCCATTAATCACACACACAACTGAAAATCTTACTTGCTTTCTAAAACTATCGTGCCACGGCGGCACTCTTCCTAAAATATTTTCTGTTGTTGTTTCTCAGGTTAGCGGCTGGAAGATGATCCGCTATCGCTGCCCTGCTGGCCCTGGCCCATCGAAGAACCAGACTGTGAGCCTAAGCCACTACTGCCCTGGCTGCCGCTGCGGCCGCTATCTGATGACATATCATCGTTCTGCATACCACTACCACTGCGACCGGAATCCTGACGCTGGCTGCCTACTTCCTGGTTAAGGTCCTGCTGATTGCCACGGCCGCTTTGTTGGCTTTGGCTACCAGTTTCCTGATTCAGGTCCTGCTGACTACTACGGCTTTGTTGACCCTGCTGAGATTGCTGGTTGCCAGTCTGCTGCTGATTCTGATTTCCTTGCTGACCGCTGCGGTTTTGATCTTGCTGATTTCCTTGCTGTGACATAGCTTTTGGTTTTTGGTAGGTTATTGAAAGGTTTTGGTTACTTACCTGCAACTTGCAGGGACCCTATTTATTTAAAAGAGCATGCCATGTAGTTATAAAGTTTAGCTCGTAAATACAGGAGGGACGGACAGTTATGAGTTCTTTTAGAAAACCCGGAAGCATTCACACATGTTCATGTCACCATTTCAATGTCATACCCCGAGTTACAGGAATGCAAGGTTGTAAAGTGATAGAGTTTGGATGGTGCAATGGTGCGGTGGTTTTGAGGGATTGCTTTGTGGCACGTGCCCACCCCCTCGTTTTTGAATGCGCCTTCGGCAGCATTCAAAAACATTTCCCCCGACACTTCGACTCCGCTCAGTGCAGGCAGCGGTGCAACCTACGCCTGTGCCCGTAATATACACCTGTCATTGATTGGTGATTGTTGCGTAGCAAAATGCTATCTCAGGGTGACGTTGTAGGGAAGGCACCACGCGATTAGTTGAAACTATATTATAGGTAGACTCCGCTTGTAGAGCATACCAAAGTTTGGGCGGGCAGCACCGCAAATAATCGAGCTATTTCTGAGGCTCCTGGAGAAAGCCTACTTCTTCAGACCGGGGTATTGCATTTTCAGGTTCTGAAGGGTCTCGCGGAGCTTGTGTGCTACGAGATATTCTTTGTACCAGTTCTGATCGGCCGGGATGATGTGCCAGGGAATTTCACTGCAGTGCTCGAAGACGTCTTCGTAGTAGGTGCGGTACTTATCCCAGTTCTTTGCTTCTGCAAAGTCGGCTTCGTTGTACTTCCACATCTTGGTTGGATTGCTGAGCCGTTCCTCAAGGCGCTCCTGCTGGCGCTCAGGCGAGATATGGAGGTAAAACTTGAGTATCTGAGTGCGATTGTGCTCTGCCAGCAGGCGTTCAAAATCATTGATGGCCTGCATGCGCTTCAGCGCAGTTTCATCGTCTGTCAGGCCGTGTACACGCGTTACCAATACATCTTCATAGTGAGACCGGTTAAATATCCGGATCATGCCTTTTGCAGGTGCATGATGATGAACACGCCATAGGAAATCATGCGACAGCTCCTCTGCAGTTGGCGCCTTGAACGAGCTAACGTACACCCCTTGCGGGTTCATCTTGCCAAATACATGGCGCGTAAGGCCATCCTTGCCACTTGCATCCATGCCCTGGACTACAATAAGGACTGAATACTGCGACGAGGCGTAGAGCAGATTCTGCAGCTCATCCAGCTCTTCAAGGATGCCAGCCAGCTTTTCCTTGGTATCGTCCTTGTCCCAATCCTTTGGGGCACGGGTGTCTATGTCTTTTAACCGGATACTTGGCATAGGAGTACGTTGAGACGTATTACGTTGATACGTTGAAGCGTTACCGCATTACAATTGTGCCTATGCCCTCTGAGTACTAGCCCTGTACGTCCTGCTCGTTGAACATCTTACGGTAGGCCTTAATGAATATAGCACCAAGGTTGCGATGCGGCGGCACGTAGTCATTGAACGTTTGCTCGTCCTTGCCCTTGCCCTTGAATTGGGTGGCCAGCTCAGCCCACAAACCAATCCAGTCCACATCATCGCCAGCCACAAGATGCTCATCCAGCTTCCTGATGATCGCATCATTAATGAGCATCGTACCTGTTTGCTTTGTAGAGATCAGGTGAGCGTCAGGAGAGCGGTCCAGTACTTTGCCAAGATTGTGATACCCGCCACAGGAACCAAGAATAATGATATGGTTGCTTCGCTCCATGTAGTCGATGGTTGTAGAAAGGTGATAGCTATGGCCGCGGTGTACAAGAATCGTCGGGTGAATATTCTCGGCGTTGAGCATCTTTTTCAGCGCTTTCTGCGCCTCATCGTCCTTTCCTGATTCGTAATCCAATGGCAGGTTGGCATACACAACTACCGGCTTTCCAGCTATTGACTTAATTGTTGTCCACTGCGGGTTCTTAGTATCAACGCTCCACTTCTTCCGGTCTTCAAAGTTCTTCATAAACGACGCATAGGAATTGCGACCATCCTCGTCGCCGTAGAAGAAGAACTGGCCATACACTATACCGCTGTCATTGGCGAGGCTCCTGAACGGCATAGCATTAATCGGCGGCAGGTTGAGCGATTGAGAAAGCTCGCCTGCATTGCTGCCCTTTGTGAGCGTAGCAAGGAGACCGTAAACAATAGTACCCTTCAGATTTTTAGCCTCACTTACACGCGTATAGTTTGTAACAATCTCCTGGCGCAAAAACTCTGCAAGTGAAGAATCGACAATGGAGCCAAAGGCATCTGCTACGTCAACTGCATCTTCAAGATCGTCCGTCTTACCGGCCTCAAGTCCTGTGACGAAATCCTTCATTACTGCCGTCTTTTCCTCAGGCTTCATAGTGCCAAGAAACTCACTCAGTGTGTTGTACCCTGCGCACATGCGGATAAACGTGCGGAAGTGCTCATAATGCACCTTGTCAAACAGCTCATCACCGGTTGCCGGCTTAAGCCGCTCCATCATGCGGGCAAAGGTGCCCGTAAAGGACGAAGTATATATCTGATCCTGACCATACACAATGACGAAGTAAAGCTCCTCCGGCGTTAAGCCCTCGAGTACCTTGAAGCGTACAGCCGGATTAGGGTTATCGTGCAGCTCATTTATGCGGCGCACGAAGATGCTGTTTACACGGTATTCCAGCTCCTCACTGTAGGTAGTACCGCCAAGGGTATCGCCCTGCAGCTTTAGCCTCACCAGGTTCTTAAAGAAGAGCGTCTCATCTGCAGTGATCTTATCTACCTCAGCTATTGTGAGGCGCTTATTGAAGATGTCGGAGATAAACGACATAGCCTTCAACGGGCTCTTGCTTTCTGTAGCTACCCGCACAATTGCCTGCACCAGCGGATCCTTGCAGCGGCGTATAGCGCCACTTAGTGTAGGATTGGTGCTTGAAGCATACTTGTACACCTCATTAGGCGACTTCTTTGCGGTAGCAGCGATAATGTCGCAGGCGAAAGGCTCATTGGCAAACTCAGACAGGCGGCGGATCATTTTGAGCGGCTCGGAGGTGCCAACCTCACGGAAGATAAAAGCCCTTAACTCAGGGTAACCATCCAGCATCTCTACGTTGTAGAGCGTATATATGTTGGCGTTGGCATGCACAAACTGCTCCAGCCGGTTCTCATGACGGGCTATGATCAGCTCGTTCATGTTGTTGACCACCTTGCGGTAGAAGTAGGGGTCGTACTTGTAGTCCTTATTGAAGGACGTTACCATGTTGGTGACCGTCCGCAGATAGCGAATCTTAGATTGGTTCTCCTCCTGCTTATCGGTGAATGGAAGATTTTCGATCATGGTATCCATGTGCCGTGCAGTGTGCAGCATAGCCTGTGTAATGGCCATAGAAGCCGCAGTATCATCCCCATACCAGATATAGCCGTCCACCTTCCCGTCTGAAGCATCTGCACCACGTATAGCCTTGACAAAATAGTCGTGGAAAAGCTGACGCTGGCGCGGAACAGGATGTATGAGTGTGTCTATCTCATAGATCGTCTTAGGCTTTGGCGCCTCCTTTTTTTTCTTGCGCTCGGCATGAGCGGGTGAACACACAAGTATGGCAAAGACAACAAACAGTATTCTGTATAAAGGCCGGGACAAAAAGTGCATATTCTTCATTAACGCTACAGGCGCAAAAATAGCACACTGCAAAGCGCCAATATGCTAATATGGTGTTGGGAATGCGGTAATGCGGCAATGCGGTAATGCGGCAATGCGGTAATGCGGTAATGCGGTAATGCGGTAATGTGGTAATGCGGTAATGCGGTAATGCGGTAATGGGGCAATGGGGCAATGGGGCAATGGGCCGATGCTGGTTGGATAGTAGGAAAATAAAATGCGGTAATAGCTGATAGCCATTACCGCATTATCGTATTAACGCATTATCGCATTACTCGTCTACCATTCGGGATAGAGCGGGAAGTCCTGCATGGCTTCGTTGATCTCGCCTCTTACTGCGCTGGTCACGCTTTCGTCGTCCGGGGCTACCAATACCCTATCGATCCAGGTAGCTACCTGGGCCATGTCACCTTCCTTCATACCGCGGGTGGTTATGGCTGGTACGCCTACCCGGATGCCGGAGGTGATAAAGGGGCTCTTATCATCAAATGGCACCATATTCTTGTTGATGGTGATGTCGGCCTTTACCAGCGTATTCTCTGCCTTTTTGCCTGAGATGCCCTTGTTGCGCAGGTCTATGAGCAGCAGGTGGTTGTCGGTGCCACCGCTTACTATGTTGTAGCCCTTCTCAGTGAAGGCTGCTCCGAGGGCCTGGGCGTTGCTGATGATCTGCTTAGCATAGATCGTAAACTCGTCCTGCAATATCTCGTGGAAGGATACAGCCTTGGCTGCGATCACATGCTCCAGTGGACCGCCTTGCGTGCCCGGAAACACAGCCAGATCCAGCAGGGCGCTCATCGTGCGGACGTCACCCTTCGGTCCCTTCAGGCCCCATGGGTTTTCGAAGTCGTCCTTCATGAGGATGATGCCGCCACGGGGACCACGAAGGGTCTTGTGCGTGGTGCTGGTAACGATGTGGCAATGCTCAAATGGCGAGCTGAGCAGCCCTTTGGCAATAAGGCCCGCGGGGTGTGCCATGTCGCAGAGTACGAGCGCGCCCACTTTATCGGCTGCTGCGCGAATTCGGGCGTAGTCCCAGTCGCGGCTATAGGCGCTGGCACCACAGATGATCATCTTAGGCTTGTGCTCAAGCGCCTGCTTTTCGAGCGCGTCGTAATCTACCCTACCGTCTTCCTGCTTTACACCGTAGAAAACGGGCCTGTACAGCTTGCCTGAGAAATTCACCGGCGAGCCGTGCGTAAGGTGCCCGCCCATGCTCAGGTCAAGGCCCAGGATGGTATCGCCCGGCTGCAGGCAGGCCAGCATTACCGCGGCGTTTGCCTGGGCACCGCTGTGTGGCTGCACATTGGCATAGCCTGCATTAAATATCTGCTTCGCGCGGTCTATAGCCAGCTGTTCGCTCTTGTCCACTACCTCGCAGCCTCCATAGTAGCGCTTGCCAGGGTAACCTTCCGCATACTTGTTGGTCATTACATTACCCATGGCCTGCATTACAGACAGGGATGTAAAGTTTTCGGAGGCTATGAGCTCAAGGCCGCGGCGTTGGCGGTGTAGCTCTTCGTGGATAAGGTCAAATATTTCAGTATCGCGCTGCATAGTATAGTTTGGGACGCTAAGATAGTACGAGCCGGGCGACCTTGTCTGAACCGGAATTTTCAGAATTATTGAATTCCCTGAATTCCGGTCATTCCGCGAATTCCGCGAATTCCGCGAATTCAGGTTCAGACAGCCTCCTTCCCATGCTTCGAGTCAAGCATCACATTACCTACATCCCAGGTAAGCCGCTGTATAAGCGGGCTTTGCCGCACCGGGCACTCAGGCATGGAGCACAGCTTGCATTGGTAAAAGACACAGCCGTCTATGTGCACGAACAGCTCCACCGAGCTGCCAAAGTGCTCCATGATCAGGGCCTCAAGGGCATGTATCTCCCGGTCCGCATCCTTCACCTGGAAGTAGTATGGCAAAGTCATGTGGGCATCCACATGCAGGGTATTGCCATAGTGCATCACACGCATATTGTGCAGGTCTATCCAGTCGTCGCGGCGATGCTTGTTCAGCACATCTATCACGCGCTGCAATAAGGACAGGTCGGCCTCATCCATGATGCCGCTGAGCGACTTCCGCAGCACTTTATAGCCCGTGAAGAGGATAACAAACGCAAAGACCAGGGCTACCGTAGCATCCAGCCAGAGCCAGCCGGTGATCCTCACCAGGAACAGCCCGGCGAGAATGGCAATTGTCGTATAGGCGTCTGTCTTAAGATGACGCCCGGCCGCCTCTACCGTTGCCGAGCGTTGCTTTCTGCCGGTCTGCACGGCATAGGCACCCAGCATAAAGTTGACAATACCAGTTATGCTGATCAGCACCATACCCCAGTCAAGCGACTGCAATACTGTTGGGCGCAGCAGGTGATAAATAGCCTCGTAGATGATCATCAGCCCTGCTGCTATGATCAGGGAGCCTTCCACTGCTGCCGACACAAACTCGGCCTTGCCGTGACCATAGGGGTGATTGGCATCGCGGGGCTTGGCCGCAAGGGTAACCGCGTAAAGCCCTACAAAGCCTGCAACTACGTTGGCTGTGCTTTCCAGCGCATCGGTGAGTATAGTGACGGAGCCTGTGAGGTACCATGCCCAAAGCTTGCCGGCGAAGAGCACGACAGAGAGCGCTGCAATAATGCGCTGGATACGGATAGCGGGGTTGGTAGGGTTGATAGGTTGAATTGTTGAAACGTTGATAGGTTGGGCCATGAGACTGGACGTTTCGACGATGCAACTATTCAACGTCTCAACTCAGTCCACGGCTACAAATGAATCGGGCCAGAACATCTTGCGCAGATGCGCGCCGGCCCAGGCGGGCAATGCGCCTGCGATGCCGCCGAGTACAAAGGTGACGACAATGTAGAGAATATAAGAGGGCAGGTTGAAGACTTTCGCCATCTTCTGTGAGAACAGGTGATCGTTGCGCATATCCTGGAAGAGCGCAAAGCTCAGCCAGAGCAGGGCAATACCCCAAAAACCCGCCAGTGCAGCCTCGCCCGTACGCAGGCGGGAAACCAGCCCGGCAAGACCAGCTATAAAGGCAGCAGCCCACCAGATACTGGTTGTCCATTCGGCAATACCGGAAAGGATGGCGATAGCAAGGATGGTGAGTAATAGTCTCATGGCTTAAGTGTCCAGGTGTATTTAAGCGGGTTCTTTGTAGTGGCTGCTGTGAGGAATTGTATAGCGTGATACTTACCCTCTACCCATTGCTGAATGAAGTCGCCATAATGCCTTGAGCCGGGGTTGCCGCTTTGGCCGCCGGGGTAAATGGCGTAGGCTTTGGGAATGCTGTCCATCTCCACGATCATGCGCCAGGATGGGCCGTGATTGCCGGTCACTGCGTTGATGGTGTTGCTCCAGCCGCCGATCTTTAGGTGGTCGTAGGAGAAGGCGGGGAGTTTGGCGAGGTGGGTCAGGCTGGTGTTTTTGACATTATACCATTGTAGGGCCTGTTCTTTGAACCGCGGAGGCGCAGAGGCGCTGAGCTTATCTAGTGAGTCTGTTGTTTCCTTAAAGGCGCGTTGGACGATGTCGCGGAGGGTTTCTACCTGTTGGGTTCTCTTGTCGTCGTAGTATTTGGAGGTGGAGTCGCTTAGGAGGAGTTGGACTGTTAGTTCTGAGGATGGGGTCTTTGTGCCTTCTGGGAATTCGTCTTGCCAGATGTTTTTGTAGAGTTGGTAAGTCCAAATCTGAAAAAAAGTAGCAGACGATGAAGTCGCACTTAAAGCCAGCTCACGGTTATACAGAAGAGGTTCTTGAAGTTCTGAGAACAGTCCTTCTAATTTAGTGTATAGATCGGGCTGATTATCGACCAAGATTGAGTAGATTTTAGCGAGATAAGGTGATTGGACATTATTCTGAAAGGCGTTTTGTGCAATTGGATTATCCCAACCTCCATTGTATGACTTTTCAGTAAAGGCGACAGCTTTGAGTTTTTGAAGTCCCACTTTCATAATCTCATTTATCTCCCAACTCCGCCACTCCACGAAGCTCCCATTATACCAATACGGATAAGTACTGTCCGTGACCTGCTGGTTGGCGCTGGCTACGTAGCCCTGGGGTGGGTTTAGGACGTGTGGGTTTTCGGACATTGGTATGCTTTGTCCCCAGAGTGTGCTGCTGTCGTCGCCGCGCATTACGTACTTGCCCTGGTCTTTCCATTTGTCGATGAAGCGGCCTTGTCCCCATATGGCTATGTTGCCTGCGCCGTCTGCGTAGGCTATGTTTTGTGCGGGGCATTCGAAGTGTAAGATGGCGTCTGTGAATGCTGTGTAGTCCCCCGCCCTATTCAGCAGATAAGTAGCCAGTATCTCATTGCTGCCCCGGTGCGCCATCCAGGTGCAGGCGAGAAGCTTGCCGCTTTTGGCTGGATCTGGGAAAGAGGGGTCGTAGGTTACCGGGCCGTGGATGGTGTAGAGGACGGTGTCTACTACGTCACGCGCGCCTTTCACTTTGATTACTTCGATGCTGCGTTGGAAGGGAACAGCTTTTCCATTAAAGAGATAGTTTGTTGCCCGTGTCCGTTGGGCCCCCTCCCAGCCTCCCCCGGAGGGGGAGGAGGTGGTATGCAAGTCTTCAGCTTTGGGCTCGCCCGACACCTCCTTCCCCCCTCGGGGGAAGGCTGGGATGGGGGCCTCGGCGATCTCATAAAAGTCCTTCACATCCCTATAGTTGTTCGTAAAGCCCCAACTGATCTTCTCATTAAAGCCAATCACAATCCCCGGCGCCCCCGGCAGCGATGCTCCATAAGCATTGATGCCTGGTGCTGTTAGCTGCATCTCGTACCATAGTGAAGGCAGGTTGAGCGCAAGATGCGGATCGTTGCAGAGAATGGGTTTGCCGCTGGCCGTATGCGCGCCTGAGATAGCCCAGTTGTTACTGCCAATGCCCGACTCAGACCCAGACTCTTCGCTTTGCGGTTGAAGACACCGAGACCAATCATCCGCTCGCCCAACATAGTTCTCAGCGACTTTGTCATTCTGAAAGAATCTATTCTCTCGCAGCGACTGTGATGCTCGCCAAACTTTTTTTGCGCCTTTGGAATCGCCACATGCGCTGCGAGAGATTAGATTCCCATCGGAATGACAAAGATTGGGCGAGCCCTCTGCAATTCCAGGTTGTTGCGACTCCTCAGCCTTTCTATTGTATGCAGTCGCCGTGTCCTTAAAATGCGCCCATACATCCCCCTCCTGCGCCTTTGGCTGCTGCAGCGACGGCGCATCCCACTTCGTCCCCTCAGGTATTACCGGCTTACTGCCCTTTATCCTTTCAGGGAATAGAAAATCAAACTCCTCCTGCCCGAGCTTATCGCGCAGAATGGTGTAGGCTATGTCGTCTGTCTTGCCCGTCAGGTCGCGGGCCATGTATTTCATGAGGAGGGCGGTGCGGAGGTTGGTCCAGTCTTCCGGTTCAAAGCTCATGAGCTTGTACTCTATGGGCAGGCTGCGGTAATTGAGGGTGTGGATGTAGGCGTTGACGCCATCCCTGTAGGCATCGAGCATAACCTTCGTACGCGGCTCAGCCTCCATAGCTTCCAGCGAATGCTGTGCGCCCCATACCATCCCCTCCCTGCGCATGCCGCGGTCAAAGTCTATGGCTTTAGGGCCTGCTACTTCGCTTACGCGTCCCCATGCAGCGCGTGTTTGCAGGTCCATCTGCCACAGGCGGAAGCTGGCATGGATAAAGCCTTGTGCATAGTAGAGGTCGTGATCGTTGCCTGCGCGGATGTGGGGGATCAGCGAGGTGTCGAGCCAGATGCTTACCTCTTCTTTGAGGCCCTTCAGGTTAAGGTTCCTGTTCCAGTCCTCATTTGTCCGCTCAGCAGCAACCATCGCGCCGTTTATGGGATCTACGATCTTACCAATGGGCGGCAGGCTGCCGAATGAATGATTCAGCGCCCAGATAACAGCAATGGTAAGTAGTAGCGGAAGTACGCGCAGGAAGCGCATGGGTGATGTGCGTTTGCTGATAAAGCTAAGGAAAGGGTATTGCAGTTGATGGCTGGCCCCAAGTAAATTCTGGGAAGGCGCTTCGGCTACGCTCAGCGACCGGAGGGCCACGCGCTTTGAGGCCATCGCACTACCTGTCTAAAAAGGTAGCCTAAATCCACATCCTGTCTCTCCGCGATCACTATTAGCACAGTCTACTGCGGCACAGCAATAGCATAGCTCTTCCCATCCTTTACTGTAAGCGTCCGCGCGCGCAGCCAGGGGTTTAGCAGCTTCAGGTACTTGTAGCTGGTGCCCTGCGCCTGTGCCCACTCTGCCAGGTTTGGTATGCTCTCTGTCACCGTTACATCGCGTGTACTGAACGGCTTGTAACCATCCTGCGGCTGCAGTACATAGCCCATGGCCTTGGCACCGGATATCAGGTATTTCAGCGCCAGTATGCGGAAGATATAACGGTTTGTCTCCTCGGGGAAGACCAGCTCGTAGAAATTCATGCTGCCCTGGAATGTAGCCTGGCTGTTATACCCGCCCATGCCGCAGTTGTAAGATGCCGCTGCGGCTGTCCAGGAGCCAAACTTATCATAGGCCTGGCGGAAGTATTTACAGGCTGCGTCCGTCGCCTTCTCCACATTGTAGCGTTCGTCTACCTCGCCGTCTATCTGCAGGCCATACTGCGTACCTGTACCCCCCAGGAACTGCCAGAAGCTCTGCGCCCCGGCTGACGATGTAAGGTGCTGCAGCGAGCTCTCGGCCACACAGAGGTACTTAAAGTCATCAGGAATGCCATTGGCCTTCAGGCGCTCCTCAATGAGGGGGAAGTAGCGTGTGCTCAGCTTTAGTATATACAGCAGGGACCCATGCATGTAGTAGTTGGTCAGCAGCTCGCGGTCCAGGCGCTCGCGTACCTCCCAGCGGTCAAGGGGCGCAGCCTCGCCGGCAAATGAGATGGCCTTGGGCAGCTCCGGTGCATACCATTTGTACTGCAGCCGGCCATCGCCCTTCACCTCCAGCAGATCATTGCCCGGGTCTGTTTTATCAAATGCAAATGCGGCCAGCAATGCTGCTCCCGCAAAGGCGCTGCAAATGCTGGTGAGAATGATCTTGGCTCGGGTTTTCATGGGATAGGGAGGGCTATGGGCTCAATATTAAGTTACGCAGTGGCCCGCTAAATGTTTTGTTGTAAAAATTATTCCGGTGGATTGGTACCTAGCAGTTTCCTCTAATCTGATTTCAGATGCTAGGTCGGCTCACATGCGGGGGAGATGCGGAGGAGGGGCGACGGAGGTGCAGCGGGGGGGTGCTCTTCCAGGCTTCCGGCAATTTTACTGCTCGCTCAACCTTTGTTCACACTGAGCGGCGTCGAAGTGTCATTCAGCGAGCCTGCCCCGCCAACAGCGGGAATCTATTCTCTGGCAGCGAATGGGCTTTCGTATTTGGGGCGGATGCTGCGAGCAGCCCTCATCCTTGCTGGCTTGTGAACTGCGTGCCTTCATTTCCCGGTGGGCTAATGCTGCAAGTCCTCCTCCTGCCCTACGGGCTTCCTCCCCCAAGGGAGGACAGGCACTTACTATCTGCCCATAATTCCCGTTTTGGCAGGTATCCGCAAGGAGCTGTCACGTTCAATTTGCAAGTTAAAGGCCTATGTTAAGTGCTTGTCCTCCTTGGAGGAGGTGGCCTTCACACCGTAGCTTTCAGCGAAGGTGGGTTGGCCGGAGGAGGACAAAGCCATGCTGCGAGCAGCCCTCATCCCGGCTGGCTTCTGAACCGCGAGTCTTCTTCCCCGGTGGGCTAACGCTGCAAGTAGTCCTCCTCCGGCAATTGCAGGCGCCCGCCCAAGAGCTGCCCGGGCCTGCAAAAGCCACCTCCTCCAAAGGAGGACAGGCACTTAATCTCTGCACTTAACACACAAAGAATGTGTCGAAACGATAGTTCAGTGAACGGGATATCAGTTATTTTCTGCTCATATTGCTCTGCTTATGAGCTCTGTAGATCCTTACAGGATGACAAAGATTGGGCGAGCAGCAAGTAATCCGGCTATAAAGTCTGTCCTGTGTGCTGCGAGAGATTAGATTCCTGCTGAATGACAAAAGATTGGGCGAGCAGTGAGAATGCAACAGCTCTCCTCCCAAAAAATCATCTCAATCAAAAAAATCAAAAAAATCACAGTCCAGTCCAAAAAAAGAGGCTGCCTCACGGCAGCCTCTCCCTTATAAATCTGATTCCTGATTAATTATTCAGCGCTCTTTCCAGCCTCATCTTCGGCCTTCTTCAGCTTATCCTTAAGAGCAGACAGAGCTCCGAGATCACCAAGCGTTGGCTTTTCAACCTTCTGCTGGATGCTCTTTACAGTCTTAGTCGTTGTCTCAGTTTCAGCACGGGCAGCCTTCTTAGTGGCTTCCTTCTCATCAGCAGCAGCCTGTTCCCAGATGCGGCTGTGGCTTACCATGATGCGCTTGTCGTTGCGGTCAAATTCGATGATCACTACAGGGATGTGCTCATCCACTGCGATGGTACCACCGTCTTCCTTACGCATGTGGCGAGCTGGCATGTACGCGTCAAGGCCGTACTGAAGCTGCACGTGTGCACCCTTCTCGTCCTTGCGTGTTACAGTACCCTCGTGCGTAGAGCCGATCGGGAATACAGTTTCGAATGTGTTCCATGGATCGTCTTCGATCTGCTTGTGACCCAGGCTCAGCTTGCGGTTGTCCTTGTCAATGCCAAGGATAACTACCTCTATTTCCTGACCCACCTTCGTGAACTCGCTTGGGTGGTTGTAGCGCTTGATCCAGCTCAGGTCGCTGATGTGGATCATACCGCCTATACCCTGGCTCAGCTCTACGAATACGCCATATGGAGTGATGTTCTTAACAGTACCCTTGTGACGTGAGTCGATCGGGAAGATGTTTTCGATGTGCTCCCATGGATCTTCAGTAAGCTGCTTGATAGAGAGGCTCATCTTGCGCTCGTCCTTATCCAGGGTTACAATCTTCGCTTCATACTCCTCACCTACCTTGAAGAATTCCTTCGCGTTGATAGGCTGTGAGCTCCATGTGATTTCTGATACGTGCACAAGGCCTTCTACGCCTGGCATGATCTCAAGGAAAGCACCGTAGTCCTCTATGTTTACTACGCGGCCCTTAACGGATGCACCTTCATGCAGCTCTGCAGAAAGTGTTTCCCAAGGGTGCGGGGTAAGCTGCTTGAGGCCAAGGGAGATGCGCTTCTTCTCATCATCAAAGTCAAGCACTACAACGTTCAGCTTCTGACCGTTGCTAAGCACTTCGCTCGGATGCTGTACGCGACCCCATGAAATGTCTGTTATATAAAGCAGGCCGTCTACACCGCCCAGGTCGATGAACGCACCGAAGTCGGTTACATTCTTCACGGTACCTTCCAGTACCTGACCCTTCTCCAGCTGACCGATGATCACAGAACGCTGCGCTTCGATGTCGCTTTCGATAAGCGCCTTGTGGCTTACTACCGCATTGCGGATTTGCTCATTGATCTTAACCACCTTGAAGTCCATGGTCTTACCTACGTACTGATCGTAGTCGGTAACTGGCTTCACGTCGATTTGTGAACCTGGCAGGAAGGTTTCCAGACCATATACGTCCACGATAAGGCCACCCTTAGTCTTGGAGGTAATAGTACCTGTAACGATCTCGCCGGTCTTGTAGAAGTCAACAATCTGCTGCCATGCACGTGCTGCGCGCGCCATCTTGCGGCTCAGGTTCAGGTGGCCGGCATTGTCTTCCTTCTGTACTACCATTACTTCGATCTCATCGCCGATCTTGATGTCCTGCATATCGCGGAACTCATTCAGGGAGATCAGGCCGTCGCTCTTGGCTCCGATGTTTACAATAACATCAGTCTTGGTTTTGCCTACAATCGTACCGTTGAGCAGCTCGGAGTCTCCGATTTGCTTAAAGGTCTGAGTGTACATCTTGTCCATCTGCTGGCGCTCCTCGTTTTTGTAGGATGCCACGTTGCGCTTGTCTACGCTCCAGTCGAAGTCGTCGTGCTGCGCTTCCTGCACGTTTTGATTGGTTTGTGAAATGATTGTTTGTTCTTCCAAGATTTAGGTCCTCCTTTTAAATGGATTTTTGGGCGGCAAAGATACGGGGTTATTTATTAGGGAAAATGTTGGTGAGGGAAATTATTTGTGGATTCTAATTGTACCAAGTAATAAATTGCTAGGTATTTTCACTTAACCACCACTAAGAGATGAGAGCGTTTAATCAAGTTCAGTTTTACGACTTTGAAGAAAGAATATACCAAGATATCGTTAATGAAATACAGTCTAAGGGCAAAGACTATTTGCTCAGAGTCGACGAGTCAGAATTCAAGACTTATTTATACGAGAAGTTTTCCTTGGCCCCCCTTTCCATCGATTATACCTCTGAACTCATTGGACCGCCAAGTGTTTCAAAAGAGGTAGTTCAAAATGAAGTTTCTGGCAGGGAAGGCTATCAAGTAGAAGTTTACACCTTTATTGTTCAATACAATTTTCAGGGCGATGCAAACCTTTTCAAGGTTCAACCTAGTGCAAGAACGCTCGCCTCTTACGACATTGTTGTAAATGAGCAAATAGGATCCGTTTCTTATAGCTTCAAGATGCATAAGCAAGATCCACAGGAATTTAATAGACTTAAGCGCCAAGCTCAGACAAGCGCATTCTGCAATCTTGAAAATGTAAATCAGAATGTCCAATACTTAAATGACAATCTTCCGAAGGTCGTTGCAAGAGAATTGCAAAAAGCAAAAGATAAATATATAAAGGAGAATGACTTTTTCGCGGCAATAAACATAAAAGTGAATCAAGACACCCAATCCGTGTTTACTGCTCCAACTATAAAGAAGAAGATCATTCCTCAACCCAAACCTCAGAACACAAAAGAATTCTCATCCGAACCCATGATGAGTTCCGAAATGTTTAGAGATATTCTTCGCGTCGTATATGATTCTGGCAAGAATATGGAAAAGAAGCCTGCGCTTTATAAAGATAAGGATGAAGAAGGGCTGCGAGACCAATTCCTTTTTGTTTTAGAAACACGTTATGAAGGGACTACCGCCTCGGGCGAAACATTTAACCGCTGTGGAAAAACAGATATACTTCTCAGGTATGCCGCTGACTCAAGTAATCTGTTCGTGGCCGAATGCAAATTCTGGCATGGCGCTTCTGAATTTGGTGCTGCAATATCCCAATTGTTCGATAGGTATTTAACATGGCGAGATTCTAAAGCCGCTCTATTAATGTTTGTTAGAAACAAAGACTTTTCATCGGTTCTAAATACAATTGAGGAAGAAGCAAAGAAGCATTCATGCTTTAAAAAAGCTGTTGGGAAAAGAGGAGAGAGTTCTTTCAGCTATTTGTTTTGTTTGCCGCAGGACATAAACAAAATTGTCCATTTTGAAATAATGGCTTTCCATTACGATAGATAGCCCTTCTAGTGCAATGCAGACAGGTACTTCGAGCGGCTCTCCACCTCTACCGAGAACATATTACATTAAGGCTAAGCCGCCTTCTCACGATTCTTTTTTATTACGGGTTTAATGATGAAAATTTTTCCAAAAAGCATAACATCGAGCATCTGGAAAGAGCATTTAGGGACTTACGGGCAAACGTTGGTGGGATTTGAAAGTCATTTGGAAAAGGTCTTATCTGAGGAACACTTTATCCAATCTACACTAAACACATATTTATGTCCTTTGTGTTTAAATAGCTACTTCATTAATACTAGATCTGGGTTACAAGGGAACGCAGAATTCTCCTTAGATCACCTGCCGCCAAAATCCAGTGGAGGTTTCTTTCAGATAATTACTTGCAAAAAGTGCAATAACGACTCTGGGCTTTTCGAGGCTGAACTGGTTCGCATCTTAAACTTCGGTATTGATAAAAGCAACTCCAATGCGGTTGTTCTGAAAAGAATTAAAGTGATAGATGCAGGCACTGGGGAGTTTATCCATGGTGATGCCATACACAGCAACGGACGAACGGATATAGTATTCAATGAGAATTTAAAGCTGTATAACAAGAACTATAGAAGCTTTCTTTCCCGGCTCCACTCTAATGAAATTTCAAAATTGAAAATTGAAGTACCTCTCTTTGATTCACAGAAGGTCGAGCAGGCGTTACTCAAGTCAGCCTACCTAATTTGCTTTATCTGGTGGGGATACGAGTTTGTTTTTTCAGAACAGGCGTCACTTATAAGAAAGGTTCTAAAAAAGGAAAGTAGATACCCTGCGCAAGTACCAACCATATGGCATACTGGTGATAATGCACCACCAACTGGAGTAAGCCTCCTTTTGAATGGAACGGAACGGCTTGCATTTGTGGTAAATATTGAACTAAATGGAATTGAAGTAAAAACCGTAGCTAGTATATTAATTCCGAATCCAACCGGTGATGGTTGGCGTATGGTCCGAGAAATAAATCGCATTAACCAATTAGACAAGAAAACGGAACTCAGGGGCGTCACTCTCCCACGAGTTGTTCATAGGATTGGCTATACAATCAGTTGGAATATCGTACTGCCGTCATAGCAACCTCATCATTGAATTTTGGCATCCCGCTGGCGGAACCATACAGAAAGGCCTAGCGCATAGCGTGCTTCCGTCTATTCACACCAAGAGCCACCTGAAAGCATCGCAGCTGACCGTAGTTCTACGTAGCCCTGTTCACTGTAGCTTATACTAAGTGCACAATCGGTAACCGAAGCGCTTCGCCGCAGGTAATAAGCGGCTGGCAGCGACATGTCCGCGCTAGCCAGCTAACTTAGGCACTCACTATCTCCACGCGGGAGCGGGAGAAATAATTTGGCAGATAAAACTGAGGTCTCTTTTTATTACTTAATCGTAAAAGTCTTTGACTTGCAGCGATCATAGTTTATTTGGCCCGTTCTTTCATTCCGCCGGTCTCCTAAGAAGTAGGGGTTTGGAGGGTCTCCTTCCCAATAGGCATACTGATATACTTGAGCATACCTCCCATACATGCACTGCGTTTGATTAGGTTCCAAAGTTATGTGCTGTTCTTGTTCTCCATGGCCTGATTGACCGAGCGGCGACACAGAAAGTTGGACAGTGACTTTTCTCTTATTTGTAAAGCATTAGTCACCTGTATTTTTTTCTTTACAATCGCTACTTACTGTTGCCGGATTATTAAGGTTTTCATTTGAATTTAATGGCGCATTAAACCCTCTATTCTCATTTCCTTCCCTGTCAATATTTACTCCCCCGTTGGCACACGTATGCCCGATTCAAGAAACATCGCTGATAGGAATATGCAGAAGTAGCCAAGCATCGGAATATTTCCGCATCAGGCAATGTGGGCAACACCATTTTGCATATATTTGAAACCAAATGCCGACTTTGTTTGCTAAGCTGTCGTTTAGCCAAACAGGTTGGCATTTTCTATTGATTCTTGATTACAAATTTTTGCGCTCCTGGTCTGTTGTAAATTTCTGAGAGATGCCTGACCTTCAGTTTGTTCTTTAAGTAATTTAGTAGGTCAAGCTTGATATCATTTTTTACCCCTTCTTTGTCGGCAAAAATAGATCCAGTAAAAAGGTCAGCTAGCTGATATAAGCCATATTTGTTTGCTTCATATTTTAAATTATGGGGGAATTGCAGGTTCTTTTTCAGATATGCACCTAATTCGTCCTTTTTTTCATCTAATGATGAGTACCTTCCTCTACTTGCGGTAACTAGTAAAGAAGGGCTAGTCTTGCCTGCGGCTGCCGTAATTATTTCCCGCATGTTGACTTTATAAATAATATCCGTTTCGCTATTTTTATTATTATTAGGATTAGCACTTCGACTAATAAATCTTGCGTAAAAGTGTAATGTCCGCTCCTCGAAAAAATAATCAATCAAATCCTTAGCGAAGGGAACTTTGTACTTGTCTGTGCTCCTGTAATAAAGTAAACTTCTGTAGTTGTGTTTCTTCCGTAGTATTCTAATTGCGGACTCTGCTTTTTCAATATTTGTCGAACGGAGTACACCAATAATGGAAGCATCTTTGCCGAAACCGCTTTCATCAATTAATAGAATTGCTTGGTCAGTACCCGAAAATCCGAGCATAGATTTAGGCAGTATAATACCAGTAGAAAGTAGTCCAGTGTATTGCAAAAAAGCTCTACGTGTCATCATAAATCTAAATATTAGGCAACTTAGTGTTCTCGTCAATTAATGCATTTTTCAATAGTTCTTTTGTTAGGCCTTTAGTATCTCGAAGGTCTGTTCCATAAAGTTTTGCATTCTCCAAATCCACATCTTTCATATCACAACCTGTGAAAATTGCTTTGGATAAATCTGCCTCTTTTAATTTAGCCAGTTTTAAATTACAGTTTTTGACAGAAGCGCCTACAAGACTCGCTTGCGAAAAATCAGCACCAAAAAGTTGAGCATGTTCAATAATGGCTCTATCTAAGTCAGCGCGAAAGAAAGTAGTTCCATTTGCATTGAGTCCTGACAAGTCAGCTTCCACAAAGTCAGAGCGATCCATGTCTGCCTCTGTTAATCTTGCATTCCGCAACGAAGACTTATTGAAATCAAATCCATTTAGCTTCACCTTAGACAAATTAATGCCGTCTTTTACTTCCCCTGATTGGAAATCATAAAATTGCTTTCTTGTCAAGATATCGATTGATGCCTGGAGCTCTTCTTTTAATGCCGAATCTTGATGGCAGTTCTGTTTCACGTATGATGCAAGGACATTATCAACTATAGAGACGTATTCCGGAGAATTTTTCGAAATGCTACCAAGTGCATATATGCCACCCAATCTCGTCTGGGTAGTTGATTGCCCCAATTGGTCTATAGCTTTAGAATATCTGTCTGCAACGAGTCGCTCTTCCGAAAGAACTATTGAATGCTGGGTAGCTACAAGCTGAAACCAAGTGAAAGCAAACCCACCCAAAACGTACAATCCACCGACAATTTGCGCAGTTGTTTTTCTATACTCATTCTCTAAACCTAGATATTTATCTAGGTCTAATGTTCCACGTCTTTTTTTTGATATCTTGGATAGCTGCCACCTTGGGATCATCCAAATGACAGAAATGCTTACGAGTAACAACAAAAAGATGAAGACGTATATCACTGCGGAAAAGTATTCGATTTTGTTCCATGAAGCAATTCTTCTGCGTGCTCCATGATTATTTAGATCCTAAAAACGTACTTGATATTTTAAAGCTATGAAATTCCCCAGTTCGGCTAGGATGTCGGGCAGCTTGGTGCGAAAGCCTCCTACGTCGTATTATGTTGTAGCCTGCGGCTACACTCACGTTAGGCCGAAATTATCCGCTAGTCTGCCAAGTCTATAAGGCAGTATTGCCAGTCTTTGCACTTGGCTGAATTGGAAGGTGATCTACAATTACCAGAAATTGATCAAATGCCTCAGCTCACACTGTGCCTGATCACCGATTTGCCGCCGATTGGTTCACGCGAACTGAATATATTTATTGCAATAAAACCGGCAAGAACATGAAAACAACCATTCAAGCCTTCTTCCTTCTGCTCATGACGATGCCTGCCTTTTCTAAAGGAGAAGGAAATGTGCTAAGCTCGAAAAGGCCCATTACCTGGCTTGGACTGGACTTTGCGCTGGCTCGCATGATAGGAGTGTGTTGCTCGTTCGTCTTTGTTAGGCAGCTTTTTTCCTTAACTGGCCCGTCGTGCAAGTCCATAAAGTAAGGCTGTTGAATCTCGACCGTACTATCTCTTAAGGCAATTGATTATTACCCCAACTAAAACCGCTATTGCTATCCCCATAGGTATACCAATAATACCCCAACGAAAAAATCCACTAAAGCCTTCATTAAATGTACCTACAATAGCACTTACCCCTGCTATTGGTAATGTCAGGAAGAAAATTGCATCTCCAATTGAGTTCCTATTTGACTCCTTTCTTGGGTTTCTTGACGGCATGAAGCCTTCGGGCAACCAATCTCCGCGTTCTATTTTATAGAATTTAGCTGAGATCGATATGATGCAGCCAACCACGGCACCTGCAGGTACGTACCATATGAACGGAAAAATATCAGATACTGTGTTTCTAACGCTACCATTAGAATAGCCAATCAAGATTAGTATTATGGCAACTCCGGCGCCAAGCAGGCTCCCACCAAAAAAAAGTCCTGCATATGCTGCTTGTACAATTGACTCTCGCGTAATTTTTCTGGAAGTCTTAATATGTTTTCCTGGAAGTTTTGGAATTGAATCCGACTTTCCAACGAGCCACTCCACTACGTGTAAGCAGTTGCTCTGTTTATTAAAAAAGTCGATAAACTGGGTAGAAGCATTTCGTTTCCCAATAATTTCTTTAAAACTTTCGCTTTTACTATATACTGTTCGGTCTCGTTTGGTTAGCTTGGTTCTACTTTCGTCAAATTCATGGTATGAGCCTGCTTTATCGGAACTGTGTTGTATTGCTTGCCTGCCGAGAGACATGATACATTGATCGTTTGAAAAGATAAAGTGAATACAGCGACGTTCCTCGCCGCTAAAATCTCTTCCATTAGACCATTGGTAATCGACTGCACCAAGTAGAGATGACGTACCGATACCTTCAAGTTTGTAGCCTAAAGCGGCAACCCGTTGACAAGTTTCTGTCCAAATTCCAAGCGCCTTGAGAATGTGCTCTTCATTTCTTCTTGACGCCAAGTCTTCCCGTTCCGCTTGCTCAAGTATGATTCTTTGTTTTTTATCAGCCGCGCGTTTGCTGCTTTCTTCGTTTTCCAACCAATTCATAGGAAATGCTTTTGCCCTTAAACATGAGAATAAATTCCGGAATTTAGTAGCGAAGATGCGATTTAGGTGTGACGCTCAATGTTCATCTAACATTTAACCATTGCAAACATGCGTGTTGTGGCATTGGTTATATCTGCAGAGAACAAATGTTCAAGACCAAGGATGAACTTGTAGCCGCAAAAAAAAGATTACTAATTTTGAATTATTGGCTATTTATCTAAATCACTAATTTGAGATTGTTATGTGCACCAAAATTAAATCAGTTAGTCTTAATTGTGAACTGACTTTAGAAAGCAACTCTTTGTCACCACTACAAACTATTTCTACCGCGAACGTAGACGTGGTCTGCGACAATTCCCTTTGCCGCCATTCAGGTGATAACCATGGCAGTGCATATCATACAGGAAACGGTTGGTGCTATTGGTGTAAATATTGTAACCCTTCAAACAAAAACGCTTATTAAAGCCTTTTGACTGCTTGTTTGCTGTTCGTCCTACCTATAGCTTAGTCAGACACCTGTCGACGGTAGCATCTGACAGGCCAACATAAACAGTTGACCGACCCCGTTCGGCGCAGCATATAATAAAGGCACTCCTTTGCTCCAAGTTCCCCTGTTCACCTTAGCAAATGCTAACGGCATACAACAGATGAGCGCACTCTGCGGCGTGGCAGCTACCCGTAGCCTGCCGCAATTACATACACCACACAATATTTAGCCACGGCTACACGATAATATCCTGAGCTACCATTAAAGCTTAGCTTATTTGATGTTGCCGACTCAATATCTCATCTACTATTTCAACAGCTCCCCTGTATGTAATTCCGTTATCCTGGTCAATTGTCAAACGGTGTTTCTCCTCCGTTCAGCGTAGCGTGCCACATACCAGACAACAGTTGAGCGAAGGTTGCGCCTTCGTTCGACTCTCTGTTAGCCTGTGGCTACATCACCATCCCGGAGCAGCATCCAGCCCCCAATCACTCCACCGCCCCAACAACAAACCCCCTATGCAGCCGGTTACTGATCGGATAAACAGCATCATTCACTTCCTCCCCAAACCTTACCCCAACACCCAGCACCACCCTCATCCCAGGCTAGATGAACATCCTGACGTATGTCCTGAGAATCGCTTCCGTGCTGGTCCTGGTGCAGCTGCACAGGACAGGGAGGCGCGTTGTATACACGGCATCCTGTCGGGGCAGGTCTGATGAGCAACCATGCTGCGAGAGATACTATAATAGATCGCAATACGTTTGTTTCAAAACCTGAGTCATGAAACTTACCCTGATTTTTGGAGCAATCTTCTTGCTGGCCGGGTGCAAAGGCACAGACTATAATCCCACCGTAACACAAGGATCATCCTACCCTCATACCGACAATTTCCTTGGACAAATGCATTGCTACCGGGCAATAGAAGCCGGTACAGGGAGCCTGTGGATTGACACGACTTATCAGTTATCGCTGCCGGTGATTAGTCGGCAGGGAGCAAAAATTTCCTTTCAGCTAAAGTATATTGACGCGATATGGAGTGCAACGCCAGTTCCAGGCTACCAGTCGGTATGGAGTCATATTGATGTTGATACGAGCAAGGCTGCGGACGGGGTGTTGGAGTGCAAGGCGACCGGCAATAGCGATGTATCTGCGAAGTATTGTTTCCGATTTATGAAGGATAGCATTTTTGCGGACGGAGACTTCAGCGCCTTTTGCGGTGGAAATGAAATGCAGTTTTCATTTAAAGGCAAGCAGCAATTGTAAAAAGCCCCATTCAGCGTACCGTTCCAGACATCAGATGCCAGTTAAGCGAAGGCTGCCCTTCGTTTGACTTTCTGCTAGCCAGCTCGGCGTAGGCTGAGGCACGGCCTTGCGTGCTGCGCCTACGTCGTACTATGGTGTAGCCTGCGGCTACAGGGGCAACAGACAGGCAGCTACTGACTTCCCCGTTCCCCCGCTGGCAGAAGCATGCAGAAAGGCCTAGCGCATAGCGTGCTTCCGCCAATTCACGCTAAGGGCCACTGATCACGACTGATGCCAGCCACCGCTGGCGCGTTCAGCTCGTGCGGGTGCGAGGCCCGTTCGTCCTTGCAGAGAATATTTCTTCTAGTTCGGCATAGCATGGCGCGCAGTCTGCGCGATAGCCTCCTACGTAGTGGTATGTCGTAGGCTGTGGCTACACTCACGACGGGCTAAAAAGCACACCGTTTGAGCCAAGCCCACTCCTTCGTTCAGTCACCGCTGTTGCGCAGTGTCCGGGAAAGGCACAATAATTAATGTTTCACCGTAAACCTCCCGGTCCACACAACGCTGCTCTGACTAACACGTAAGGTATAGATGCCCTCAGGCAATTCAGCAAGGCTGACAACCGCCTCTTGATAAGCCCCGCGGTTTACGCCCATCACATGCTTACCGCTAACATCATAGATATCAAGCATCGCATCGCCACCATTTTTGACAAGCACCACATGCAACTCCCGCCCCGCCGGGTCCGGGTAAATCATATATGCCTTGCCATATTGCCCAGCTGACGTCACGACTGCGCCGCTGCCTGCTGCGGTGATCATCTTAGCCTCCTGTCGCACACAGTGCCGCCAACTGTATTTCATCAGTTTGGTGACCGAAAGGTTATAATTGCCGCCTCCCGGGTAGATATGCGGCCGCCAATAAGCGTTGGGGTCTGATGATAATACAGTGTCCTGCATACCGTCACCATAATCCCACACAATCAGACTATCGCTAAACGGACTTGAAACAATGCCGAAGTGAAAAGTTCCCTTCGATACCTGGGTATCCTTTATGTTGATTGAATGCGTTGTGTTCAGCAAATTGAAGCTAAAGTTTTTACTACAGCCGGTGGAGGCATTTGTCGCGGTAAACAATATCCCCGCAGCATTAATGGAGGCCACACTGGGGCTTATCCTTACCTGCGAGCTATCCGCGTTTGACGTAAATGTGAGATAGGGGTTGAACGTTAAGCCCGGGTCCTGCCGCCAGTAATACTTATTTCCCGAGAGGTTCGAGCTGACTGTATAATTGGTAAAAGGCCCGCAGACACAGGGGTCGTAGTAAATATCGATATCAAACCGGCCGGCAGCACAGCTCGAAGCTGCCTCAACCCGCATTTCAGACACCCCGTGGCGCATGTAATGCCATCTGTTGCCACAGCCATAAGTGTAGGTCCCCGCAACGGTCGGCACATAGGTGAACGAACTAACCATGCTGCCATCCATCAGAGTGTCCCACGGCATATACCCTGTAGGCCCCGATATACTTTGCAACCGCTCTGCATTGCTTACAAATTGCCAGGTCACCGTATCGCCTAGCCTGATTGTAAAAGCCCGCGTACCGATCGTATCGGCAAAAGGAATGATCTTCCTGGTTGCGGCGGCCCGACCAGCAATGATCATCAGCGCCAGCCCAAAGAATATTGACGCGGTTATTTGCTTCATCATTCTGGTATTATGCAACGCTAATAAACAAAAGACAAACGAATAATTCAAATGCTTAGCGTCCGCCGGACTGCCGCCCTCGGTGGCGGAAGTATGCAAAAGGCCTTGCGTGCGGCGTACTTCCGCCAACTCATACCAGGGGCAAATTATAAGCAACGGTAAATTTCCCTGTTAATCAAAAAGTCTTTCAATGCAGGTAAGGCTGGATTTTGAAATTTGTCGCATTGCCGCATTGTCACATTACCGCATCAGCATGCCATCAGCATACCATCAGTATGGCATCAGTATGGATAGAGTATAAAAACCACTCCCCGCACAAACATCTGATTATTTAGCTGTTGCTAATCATAACCAAAACATAGGTCGCGGATAAAATTGGGCAGAAAACTGGACATATTTTCACCGAAAATGCAAAACAGGCGCTCCATGCCCGGCGGGTGGAAGTATCCTTACTTTGGCATTTAGGCTACCTCAGCCTCCCCTTTCCACCTGTTCAGATAAGTACCTACTAAGGTCATACTAAGGATGTCATAAGGGGTTCCTTCGGGGGTAAAGCGTAGTTACCCACAATATGGTGCCTGGCTCATTGGTTCATTAGTTAATTGAATAATTCGTGAAAACCGCGCCCGGCGCCATTCTCCACGATTTTCGTCTTCATTCGTACGGATTTGTACGCAAACAGATTCATCCGTACTTATTTGTAGCGAAGCAGACTAATTCAGTGCAATTCAGTGCAATCCAGACGAATTCAGCTCAAAATGGGTCAGTGCCCCCTACCCGTCATCGTATGTTGCACCCCGAAGAGATAAAAGGTATTTGAGATCATCACCAAATCATCAAATCACCCAATCATCAAATCAAAAAAGTTCTTTGACATCGCGGGTAGGCGCGGCCCCTACTAAATGGCCGCCAGCTCGCCACTCGCGTGAGTATGTCCTACTGACCCGCAGTGTGAGACCCCAATTCGGCGTAGGATGGCGCGCAGCCTTGTAGCGCCGGCCTCCTACGTCGAGCTGTGTTGTAGCCTGTAGCTACATCCGTTCGCCGTAGCATTGTACATATCACACGACAGCTAATAAAAGGCTGCGCCTGCGTTTAACTTACTGCCACCCGCCAGAGTATGTTTCAAAGCAAAAAACTGCGCGGCACCTTGGAACGTTGTTTATTCAGCCGCTTCTTTGCTCCAAATGCCAAGTTTGTTTTGCCTCGCAAAAGCTTCATTGGCTTTTATCTGTTCCAGGAATGCATCATATGATTTTGTGTCGATGTGCACAACTACATCTTCTGAACCATCACTGATCTCTTTCATCTTTTCAGACATTTCGGATCGCATCTCTGGCCGCATCATTGTGCCTCCTGGAAAGCATCCATTTTTTATCAAATAATTGTTGATAGTGTCTGTGTTATCTACCAACCAGCAATAAGTCATTTTAGATTCAGCATGTTTTGTCATTACGGGTCCTATAGTGGATACAGGTATGACCTTGGCATTTGGATGTTGTTTTATCCATGTATCAACTAGACTGTCTGAATTGCTTGAACTTGGTGCACGAAAAAATCCTGTTCCCAAAAGGCAGTACATATGCAGACTGTCTCTGTTGCTCTGGCCGAATATCGAAGTAAACGTCAGGTCTTTTAGCGAAATGTCGGCGCGTTGGGATTGACTCTTACAGCTTTGAAAGGGTGTAAAGAAGAGAACTGCTAAAACAAACGTTGAAATTCTTATGTACATGTGGCGTCGCTTATGATTTCCAGCATTTCGGACATAGCACAAATGTATCCACTCCCCTACTTGTTTAGCATATAGCAACCTATTCAACATTACCAGGCCGGCGTAGGATGGCGCGCAGCCTTGTAGCGCCAGCCTCCTACGTCGAGATATGTAGCCTGTAGCTACACTCACGCCAGGCAGAGACTATTCGCCAATCCGCTAAGTCCCGCTCGGCGCAGCGCCACCTCACCTGATCAGCGTCACATTACCTCGTTGCTCATTTATGGTACCATCTTTAAATCTGACCCGAAGCAGATATACATACACATCACCACTCTGCGGAGTGCCTTTGTAAGTTCCATCCCAGCCCTGGCTTAGGGCATTGCTTTCAAACAGTACTTGTCCCCATCGGTTATAGACGCTAAAGTGTACCTCTTCAATTCCCAATCCCCTCACATACAGTATATCATTCACTCCATTGCCGTCCGGGCTGAAGGCTGTAGGAACAAACACAGATTTCGGCGTGGCTGTATTGGTAGTATCTACGGGGTTGTCAGTTGTATCATGAGGATTACCAACATTGGTAGTTCCCGTGTGTACGTTTGCAGCCGCTATGTGTGCTCCTGTTGAGTTGGGAACATCGACTACAAGCGTGTCGTTATGCGTCACTGAGTCGTTGGGCGGAAACTTCCCATCACAGTTAGTGCCGCGATAGGTGAGATTCCAATTGTTGGGCAGATCAATAGTGTTGGACGTAAGCCCCGGAAAAACGTTTGGATTGAAGCTGCAGGCAGTTCCGAGCCGCCGGGGCTGGTTGATAACGGCCAGCTGATAAACCTTGGGACCGGGGCCCGCATTAAAAGTGCTAACGTAAAGCTTATTGTCCGGGCCCATGCATATCCTGTAAGAGGCAAAGTCGAGGCTCGATATCAATGTTCTTGAGGCGGCGATAGCGGCACTGCTGCCAGCCGTCAAATCATACTGGTAGATGCCCAGGTAGGTGTTGTGCGTAATATACAGGCGGGCGCCATCGTCAGAAAACTCCGTGCCCCACACCGCCCAGGTGGTATCCTTGAAGACAGTCGCGCCTACCTTTCCTGTCTTGTTGTCAAAGGAAAGTACCTCCACAAATGCATTTCCGCCGATTGCACCTCTGATTGTCTGGGCCAGGTAACAGCCATTTCTGGATACGCACATTTCCCCCGCCAGCGCTCCGTTAGTTGGTGTTCCGGCATGACTAATTACAGGCGTGGAATCAATGCCATTGTTGTCAACCATGAATGCATAGAATTCGTCAGTATTATAGTCGTGGGTAAGCAGCCACACACGCTTTCTGTCATAGTGCCATGTGGCAGTGCCTTTCTCATCAAAGGCAAGCCGGGGGTTTAACCGGATGTTCTTTTTGGTTACTGCTCCAAGTCCTCCATTAGCATTCATGTCCACTACATGATAATAAATGGAATCCGCCGCGCCGGAGACGCCATAGTACGGGTATCTGTGCGTGATAAGGAAGTAATTCCTGTTTTTGCGCGGGTCGGGAATGATCAGCTCACCTTGCTGTGAAGAAACATGCGATCTTATTCCAGTGCCATTGGCCATTACCACATTGTTGCGATTGTAAATGTCCCGTTCTTCAAACGTGTAGAATAGCAGGTTGCCTGCAGTATCTGAAATGCTGACGCTACTCTCGGGGTTATTAGCTATAGACGGATAGTTGTAGGTAGATATTACCGGCGTGCCCGAGCTGAAGTCAACTCTGGTTTTAGAAGCAAGCATCCAGTGATTATACTCCTTTTGAGCCTTGCAATGGATGGCAAGCAGCATGGATGCAAGAATTAAGATGGTTGCTTTCAAAATTGATTTAAGGGCGTGGTATAGTTTAGTAGACGGTGTAGCACAATCATTAGTTTGGTGCTATTGTATTAATTGGGACTTATGTATTAGCCTGGTATGAATTATTTGTGCCCTGAAAGGACTTTGCGTTCTGGAGATTAGTCAGTGTCCAAAGCTGAAAGATTTAGTGCATTGGTCAGCCTGGAGGCGCTAGAAATGCGGCTGGGTTAAAGCCCGTTTGCCGTAGCAAGCTACACATCAGAAAACAGTCAAGCGAAGGTTTCACATCGTTTGTTTATCCGCTGGCCTTTGGATACCCCGCTCGCGCAAGATGTCCGGCACCGAAAGTATAGCTGGCGCGAGCATGCAGATGAGTCTTGCGCGTGGCGTGGTCGTGCCCAGGTGCGTGGGCGCGAGCGTCCTAGCGCCCGCGTGAGTATGTTATAAGAAGCATCGCTGGCGGGCGTGCCGCCCGTTGCCTTACTTATGTTGTTGTGGGAATGGGCCCAGGGCCCGCAACAGCCGACTCTGCGCGTGCCAGCAGGTGGGACCTCTTAGCTATTGTCTGGTATGAAATACGCGAATAAGGGCGACAGAAGCTTTTTAGATACAAAAGCATGAACGATACAGTGGGTCGCTTTTTGACTATAACCAGGAACGAGTTGAATAAATAGAACCTAACTCCCGCGCTCCCCATTCAGCATAGCGTGCCACACATCTGGCACGCTTATAACAGCTAGTCCCTGATTGGTCTGCTCTACCCCTTACAATAAAGCACTATGAAATTCCGCTATCAAACATTGCAGTTCCTGATGCCAGGGCTTCTGGCCTGTAATAATCCTGAAGCTCCCAGCCATACTGCCCCGGCCGGGGATTCTATAACAGCGAATTCCGAACCGTCGTCACCAATCAATGGTAAGCCCCCAACAAGCCCAAAGCCGGAGACTGACACACTCACAAAGCAACACCAATGTTCAAACGAGACATTCAAAGACGTCAGCGTCCGAACCATTTCAACCGACAGCTTTGAGGTCTCCGGAAAAGCCAGGGTATTTGAAGCCGCATTCAGTTGGGTAATAGAAGACGGCCACCAGGAATTAAAGACAGGCCATGAAATGACAGATGCAGGTGCCCCCGCCTGGGGAGCCTTCCGTTTTCGCTTTAGAGCAACGAAAGCGCGGCCTAATTCAACCCTAACGCTCATACTCTTCGAGGCAAGTGCAAAAGATGGCAGCCGCCAACACGAACTCCCTATCCCACTCAACCAGGCATAACACTTACCAGGTAGCAATGGACGTAACTCAGGCCATTTAATTCCGTTTACACGCTCTATTCACTTTCTCAGGCCGGTAAAGACAACAATATCTTCTTCGCCGAACCGGTATACTGTGTCCTTCGTCAGCCTGTCTATTTCCTGTCTTTCGGCCAGGTAGCCTACGTTTTCCATCGAATGTGTCAGGAAGATATAATAGTCAGCATTGGGGTTCACGGCATCATCCATACCTACCCCAGGCCTCGCCACTTCAACGAATGGATAGTGACCATGCTGCACGTAATAATCGATAGAGCTTCGAAACGGCCAGGAATAGTCAATTTTCATCTTCCTGTTCGCGCTCTTTCCCGTTTCGTTTAACAGGCTCAGGATCTCTGTCGTACGTGAATCGAAATGCCATATGACGGTCTTATGCAGATTTACATTTCTAAAAAAATTGAAGCTAAACGCGACGACAACGGAGATAATAATAGCCATGGACGATTTACCCGAGAAGGTACCTATGGAAAAGCAAAGGATCAGTATTAGTAGAGGATAGAAAAACAATGCGGTACGGTCTATAAGGTACCGCGTGCCAAACAAGTAATGCTGCACCACAACTGATAAAATACAAAGCCCCGTTACGGTCAGCACCAGGCTTCGCGGAGCATAAAGCGCGCGGTTGCGCACGAATGAAAAAGTAACCACCACACCCAGCAACAAAAGAAAGACATTGAGAACTATGTAGGATAGCGGTGTGCTGCCGGGATTGTAGAGGCTGTACTGTGCCAACGACCCAAGCGTATCATGGTAGAAGCCGATCTTACCGCCATAATACAGACTACCGTTCTCCAGCATTTTGCGGATGGGCTCGTAGAGAATCGAAGCCAGGGTGACCGCAACACCAAAAGTGTAAATAGCTATTGTTTTAGCGTTGCACTCCTTTTTAAATATTGCGAATACATTGACGGTTAATACCAGGGCTAACCAATAAACCAGTGCTGAAAAATTGCTCAGCACGGCGACGGTGCCGCAGATTAGTGCAAGCAGCCAATGCCTGGAGTGATGGCTTTTAAGGTATTGGAGCGTGAAGTAAAGCGACCCCAGCTCAAACGCAAGACACAGACCGTAACCGCGCGCAATGCTAAAAAAATCAAGCACAAAAGGATTGAGCACCAAAAGAAGAAAGCAACAATACCCTACCCCGGGCGATAAGTTTTCTTTACACAGCCGGTATGCATAAATGAGATACACCACCGAGGCCAGCACATTGGGCAACCGCGCAATGAATAAAGAATGATTACCGAGCCCAAAGAGCAGCTTTATAAGCAGCGTATTGACGATGTGGTTGTTCGCGTCGCAGGGCGTGTAGTTGATAATGTGCATCACCGTCTCCGGCACAAATTCCTTGAGCGTCCGCGCCTCATCATAAGTAATGTCCAGCCTGGCAGCTCTGAGCAGGATGTAACCGAAGATCGCCACTCCGGTTAACCGCACATGAATGTCCAGTTTCTTTGCTTGCATAAACAGGTGTACCAGGCAAGATAGAGACAATACAAAGACGGTAAAGAAAAGAGCAGTCCTGCTCAGTCATATAATCATGTGGTAATGAACCACCAGGTTCAAACACAAGTGGGCATATGCCCCCAGTAGCTACTTAACTTAGGCAATCAATATCTGCCCTCAAGAGCGGGGAGCAGCAATAGAACAATGACAAAACCGGGCTGGTGAAGCGGCTCCGGCAATTACCATCCACCACCCAATGTTCGCCTTCAACCTCAGGTATTTTTTACTGGCGCTTGCCCTTTTTGTCGTTGAAGTACTGATTGCCCTGTATGTGCACGACCGCATCATCCGGCCCTACATCGGCGACTACCTTGTGGTAATGCTCATGTACTGCGCGGTGAAGTCAGTTGTGCCTGGTGCTGTAAAAAAGGTAGCACTGAGCGTGCTGCTCTTTGCCTGCCTTATTGAGGCACTGCAATACCTCAGGCTCGTGCGCCTGCTCGGCCTGCAGGACAATAAGCTGGCAAGGATTGTCTTAGGCAGCTCCTTCGAATGGATCGATATCCTGACCTACGTCCTGGGAATCACAACCGTGCTAGGCCTGGAACATCTGCACAGGCAGGGCTTCCGGCGTCACTATAAAAGACAGCAGTAGGCAATTATCTCGCCTTGTGGAGCACTACACAATACCGGTCTCCCCCACGCGGCTTAAAAGATACAGGCGGGGTAACTAGCACCGGCACCGCTTTCCCCTATTGCATTTCCCGGGCTTCCAGGGCGACATGGCGCTTACAGCACGCAGGGCCTCATTACCGATCTCAATCGCATCCGGCAGGCATTGCGCTCCTTAACCATCTCGCCTACACTGCTCAGGAGTACCATTAGCTCGCCCGGACGTGTTGTTGCAGGAGCCTGTTATTCAGGTATATGAAAGCTCCCCGAAATTGGTATTGCCGGGCCGGAAAGCCTCCCACCCGACGCCAGGTAAACATTTGAGTGGAAAGACCCGCTCCGGCCATTAGACTCAATATCAAACCTGACAGCCTCATAAGTATATCCTGAATCCAAGGCGCCGATAGAAACGTATCGGCCGCCATCCACCACCAGACTAACCTGCGCCTGAACGACGCCTGCCGCCTCATTTATATGAAACGTATCACCCGCAGGCCCACTTGCCCGCCCCCCGACAAGCTCTCTATAAGTACAAAAACAGTAGATGTCAAGGGCGTAGTAAATATTGGCCGAATTGCTGTAGTCGTAGGTAGCCCCATTAAATGACACCGATAATGTTGCAGCGTCCTGCTTCTTACAGGAGCCAGCAAAGAGAATGCTTGCAAAAGCCAGCATGAAAGCAATTGTCTTCATTTTAATCAGAGATTAATGTTTCTTGTTTAAGACTTGCGGGCATGTCGCCTTTTGCTTTGTTTATGGTAGCCGGACAGCCAGCACCATCCTGCGGGGCCGGGATGTTTACGTACAAACATCTGCGGTAAAAACACATTATTATGGTCGTCTCGCTCCGCCATATTTGATTCGTATAATAATGCCGGGAGTGAGCAGCCCCGCACCAAGGCATAAGAAAAGCTCCCCGAACAGGGTGTCAAAAGCGCCATCCCAATCAGTGCTGTTATGGTAAAGCGCAGTCAGCGCTCAACGATCCGCATACCGGAAGTGAACGCCGTCTGCCTAAAACGAAACATTGTCCAATCCCCAACCAATTAAACCTGCTGTAAGGAGCACCATACCCGTTACCATTCCGGCAACAGCCATCCATCTGTTTCTGGTTTTACGACCAAGACCTATTGCACCTACTATAGTGGCCACAAGCCCAAAGCCGGCTGCCACCGGCAAAAGGACAGATATACTGTAAAAACCAGACGCGGCAATTGCAATAAGGCCTATCAACGCAGCGATGCCTGATACTATCGCAGGTATATTACGATCATACTCCGGTGCATTGGTGCGGGGGCCAAATACGCGACTCTGCTCCCTTATGACCATGTCTGCGGGTTGCAATGTAACAGGCGTTTTATCGGCAAACAGCAGTATGCGATTAGCAGTAAATGCGCGCAATTGCCCCCGGGACGGCCGATACCTGACACTTGCCCGTACGTGCAGCGCCGGAACTGAAAAAAGCAGGCTCATAAGAGCCATAATAATTGTTGCATTGATGCGAATGCCTGACCGGCTGATAGCAGTGTTTGCAGAGATCATGGGTCGAGATTTTTTTTGTTGGAGCAAGTTGCCGAGATACCAGTGCCTTCTCCAAATTGATCTCATCGGACATTGCTGAGGCGGCAAGCATATTTTGCCAATAATGTCCTGCTACACCCGGGAACAATTAGGTCCCACTAATCCGGCAGCCTGCAGATCCTTCTTTGGCAGAATATGCAAAAAATGCTGTGTTTTGCATCCAGACCCAAGCACCCTACTTCACGAAAGCCGATCGGCATGCTCGTGCCAGACAAGGGTGCTCATTCAGGAACCAAACACATGGAATTCCTTTGTTTTAAACGTTGCCGACTAACGGAAGCAGATTCACAAGCTGGCCGTGTGAGTCCACTCCAGTAATTACCATCCCCGTCCTATGTTCGCCTTCAACCTCAGGTATTTTTTATTGGCGCGGGACGTGCTGCTATTTGCCTGCCTTATTGAGCCATTGCAGCATCTCATCGATCGAGTTCGGACGGAAACAATAGAGCTTGCTATTATCTCTTCATGCGCCATAGGCTCTTCATAGACTATATAGCTGTTGACGAAAGAGTGCCGCTTTGTTCATGCTAGCTACTTTTGAAGCCTGCAATGCCAGAAACTATCATGAACGTCCGCTTAGAGCCATATGCAGCCTCAGACAGTCTGTTTTTCCTCGATGGCATATCAAAGCTGTATACTGAACTCGGAGAAGAAGCGGGCTCGCTGGATTTTTTATCACCGGACCTGCTGGAAAGAATATTTACAAACGGCAGCACTACTGCCTATAAAATTTGCGATGGCAATACCGCTGTAGGCCTGATTACCCTAACGGAATCACAAGCTGTCTATGCAGGAGGGAAATACGGAACAATCGATGAAATGTTCATTCTCCCGGAACACAGAAACAGAGGAGTGGGTTCATTGGCGCTTCAGGAGATCGTAAAGGTGGCAGCGCTGAAGGGCTGGAAAAGAATTGATGTCACAGCTCCAACAGATGATAAATGGCAGGCAACGGTTGAATTCTATAATCGAAACGAATTCCACTTCACTGGTCCTAAACTGAAAAGAGTACTTGATTAGCGAGATTGTTTCAGCTCGCCCCAAACCACACCCCTTTCAGGCGAGTCAAGACTTCCGCGATCTTTTCGTCCTTCAAATTTCCAAAACCGATGAGCACTCTTGGAAAAACCGGACGATTGGAAGAATGGTGATAGGTAACTCCGACGCCCTTCATAATAATATTCACGCTCTTTGCGCGCTGCGGTATCTGGCTTACAGTGTGCCTTATCAGATTCAGAGGGCGCTTGCCTTGTTTATGGTAGAACAGGTAAGCTTTACCATGGAAGTATTGTACCGGATACGGTTATTGAAGACACGGATGAGGATAAAGCAGATAGCGTATTGAATGCAGCTATCCGTTGGATACGTACCTGGGAGAAATAGTGGCGTGATAAAGGTTCGCAGCAGCGAGACGGTACATGGGAAATCTCACTTTAACGATTAGAAAAAGAAAGCAATTTGTTTGTTTCTTTTTACATCCTGTTGTACGAGTGCGTTTTCGCAAACAACCCGACCCACCCCACCGGCGCAAATGGCAGATTCACTTTTTTCTGCGGGGAAGTGGAAGGCTTCCAGCATTGCCTATCAGGATGCACTGAAAACCGGTGGCGGGGATGGAAGACTTTGGTATAGGCTCGGCGCGTCCTACCAGGCGCAAAAAAAGTATGATGAGGCAATAAACGCTTGTCAGAATAGCCTCGAAGTAAAGTCGACGATCATTCCTCCTGTTTTTGTCAGATCCAGTCTCGCCAAAACCTATTCCCTGAATAAGGACTCTGCCAGGGCATTTGCGCTGCTGGCAGATATGCTTGCTAATGGGTATGCCAACTTCCAGGATTTATCCTCGGCGAAGGAGTATGCGTGGTTGAAAACAACGCCACAATTCAAAGCCATCATGGCAAAAGCTACTTTAAATGCTTATCCCTGCAACGGTAATCCCGCCAACCGAGAGTTTGATTTTTGGATTGGCAAATGGAAGGTCTATCAAACAGGAACGGATTACCAGGTAGGAACCAGTCTGATCCAAAATGCCGTGGCAGGCTGCCTCATCTTGGAAAACTGGACTGCAGCCGGCAACCCAGACGAAGGGAAAAGCATGAATTTCTTCAACTCAAAAAAGGGAAGATGGGAGCAGCATTACATAAGCATAGCCGGCGTCTCTCAATACTATTATAATGGTGAGTATAAGGACGGCGCTATGCGCTATGATGGGGATGGGCAAGACAAGTCCGGAAATAAGATGCGCTTCCATCTAACTTATTTCAACCAAAGCCACGATCAGGTCAGGCAACTGCTGGAGCAATCCTTAGATAGGGGCAAAACATGGGTAACGATGTATGACTTTACCTATAAAAAATGAGTTTATTATCAGGCATGAACAGTGGTCAGAAGAAAATTGGCCCGCCCGGTGTCTCAGGTTCAAACTGATTCATACTTCTTCAAACCTGATAGATATTTACCAACGCCACATTTAGAGCAATCAGAAATCAACGTAAATGTTAACCTACTTAAATGCAGGGCACCGTTTGCCGGCGCACAGAATTGAAAAAATCTTCCTTTCAATATTGACTGTGGGACTTCAAATCTGCAGATCCAGCAATATTGCAAAAAGCCAAACCCAAAAACAAAAGATGGACCACTGCGCAGAAACACGCATAGCCCAGGACTCAATCGGAAAAACAATTGATCAGGTCAAGGAGATGAAGACCTACTTCATTGTTTTCCTAAAGCCTGGGCCAAAAATGAATGGTGATACAACAATGGTCCAACATATTTTGAAGGATCACCTGATGTATTCAACGAAAATGTACAACGAGGGACATGTATATGTATTAGGCCCGGTGCTGGATGAAAGCAGCGTCAGCGGAATTGTTGTTTACGGAACAAGTACTATTGAAGAAGCGAAGTTTTTTGCAGAGCAGGACCCTGCAGTAAGAGAAGGTGTATTTCTTGCGGAAGTCCATCCCTGGTATTCATTCAAAGGAGCAGTTCTAAAATGAACGGTACCGAAAAATATTTACCTCTCGACTATGACATGACCATACAATACTCGTTTGGTTACCTATTCGCGTAGGGTATATGGAGCGTACATTTCAATAGAGCCCTATAGCTTCGCCTGACTATTTTTGACAGCGTCAAGCCATTTTTCTGTTTCTCCCGGGTCACTGTTTACAGAATGAATTTAGGGTTTGGAATGGCTGTGGCAGACTGAGGCTGTCCCGGACTATCGCGTTATGCTCAGGTCTCAGAAATGCACCCATTCAGTTAAGCACCGCAACGCTTATGCGGCTCACCGAGCTAATTTAGCTTCACTGCAAGAAAAATAGATTTCTGGTGACTGACAAATTCGCTGAAACTAAGCCTAGGCCATAAAAGCCCTTAATAATCATCCAAACAAGGTTCCGAACAGTAGTAGCGAAGTACCCACACGGAGTTGAAGTGTCATTCCCGCAGGGAATCTCACAGGTTGAAGGCACAATCTCATGGGTATGTTCTGTCCTAAAAGCCGACCACAATTCCAGACATAAGTCTTAGTCCGGCGGCCACTTCATTTATATACATCATTCATAATTCATCGCTAGCTTAGTGGTCTAACACTTGCTTTTATATGAAATGTCTGATGATTCTGGTGCTGGTGAGTTTTGCATTATGCTGCTCATCCTGCTCTCAGCTGCCTTGCAAGGGCGGTGGCACGTTGAAGGGAGAATTTAGAGGCTTCGATAGCGCAGCGCTGGAAAAGGTAACATTAAGTATATATCCTGAAAAAAGCGGCTTCACCGGCACTCCTATTGAGACGACAGACTATTATCTCAGTAAATATGCTCAGGTAATAAAACGGTATGATACAGTCAAGGGCTACGTGTACTAGCCCTATAGATATATTGAGATGAATCGTGGGAAAGACATTCTTATACAAGTGCCAGGGGCGGGTAAGCGTTATGAGATCACAGACCTGAGCTATACAGATGGCAGCTACAGCGGCTTTGGCGGGGCCTCAGGCAATATTTGTTATGAAGCTGTAGCATCCTATAAGCTGAATGGTGTAACTATATCCACCGGTGTCAGTTCGTCTCATGGAAGCCCATCCACCGTCTGGCTTAAGCTGGAAAGGTAGATGTGGCTGAACTTAGCTGAAATGGCTTTTTAGCCTGCGGTTACAACTCTATACTCAAGCTTCTCGACTCCTGTGATGACCTCCACAGACTACAGAAAAAAGAGGATTTCCAAGCCAGCTTCGCTCACACACCTTACAATGTGCAACACCTAGGCGCCCGGGCTAAACCGCTCAAAGGAGATCCCATTGAACTTAAACACGCCCGACTCATGCGAGCCAAGCCAAAGGCCGCCCTGGGCGTCTTTGTAGATAGAAAATAGCGTAACCGCCCCACCCTCTCCCTTCACATCATAATGAGTTACCTGGCTGCCGTCATACCGCCATACGCCCTGGCTGGAAGTTGCCATCCACAAGTCCCCTTTACCGTCCTCCACCGCCGACATAAAATAAACTCCATCTGCGCCATCAGAAGCATGGATTCCACTTATACCCTTTTCCCGATTGTAGCTGACTAAAGTCTTTCCATGCTCCTTAATACTGCCTGAAGCAATACGGAAACGATAACGCGTATTACAGATCCAGAATGCTCCTTTTCTGTCTTCAATAATAGAACGAATACCAAATGAGCCGCCATTTGGTACAAGGGTCAGGTGATCTTCATACAACCAGCTAAACGATTTGCCGTCATATCGACACACACCAAAGTTTGATGTGCCAAACCACATGCTGCCGCTATGGTCCTTATAGATGTAATATACCTCGTAAGGGCTCCAGGCTTTATTTGGAGACGACGCGAAATACTCGTCCTCCATGTAGTGTTTCGGAAAGTAGAGCTGATAAAGATTCTTCCCATCATACCGATAGGCCCCCTTCTCACCGTTTTTACCAGCCATACTGAACCACAGATCATCAGGCTGGAGCTTCCAGTTATCTGCAGACGACGTACTCTCTACAGCAGTCAATGTGCTAAACATCTTCCCGTCAAATTTGTAAATGCCGCCCAGAGAACTGACGTAAATGTTCCCCCTTTTATCTTCCTGAATACTCCTTATCCGGTTATTACTCAGCCCGTCCTTTATGGAATAATGGATTATCGTTCTGCAATCGACACAGTAAAGTCCGTCTTTATCGCTGCCAAACCAGTACTTGCCATCACTGCCCTGAAATACAATCAGGATGCTATTGCTGAGCGCCGACACGGTATCGCCAACAGCCTTCACAATATGCTTTTCAGAAGCCTGACCAGCGCTCTGCCCTTTACACGAGCTATATGCTGTAATGCTGGCCAAACAGAAAAATGTAATCAATTTCATTGTCAATGGGTCTGGTTGTTGCACCCTACCGCAATGTAGACACACCTACGGCGTAGGCAAGTCATTTGTAGCATTTGCGTATGTAGCACCCAAAATTCTACCTTACAGGCAACACGCTACAACATATCTGCCCGAAAAGCATTTTGCCTGTTCAGCTTATCAGACAACACCAAAACGAAGCTGTAGTTCAATCTGGTAATTACTAAATAGCCGACATGAGCTGCCTGTGCTCTATTGATTAATAACTACAGAGCGAACGGCCAATTGTTTACTTGTCCGCACTTGCAGAACGTAAATCCCGTGCTGAAGGCCTGATGTATTAATCGTAAAGTCTGAGCGATGTTCGTTACTGCAGTGGAAGACCTTTTGCCCCAATGCATTGAGCAGCGTAATTTCCTTTGGCCCGTCACCCGCAGTTGTTGTCACATTAAGCATTCCGCTGGCAGGATTGGGAAAAACACGCACAAACCCTGTGGTCCGAATACTCCCGGGCACTGAAACGGGGCCTGCCTTGCATCCCGTACCGAACCGAAATTCAAGAAAGGGCTTGCCCAATAAATCGTCTGCAACCGGATTATTCACTACCCTGCCGCTGCCAAGGTCATACCCATAAATGTATTGTTCATAATGCAGTAGTAGATCCTCCGCTGAACATCTATCGTTGATCCACTGGCAGCCATGAGATAAAGATTGACCGGCGTGGGTGAAATAGTTGTGACGGTTCCAATAGCAGGATTAATCCTGCTAAGAAAAAGACCGCCAGTACCACTAGCCTGTGTAATTCCGTAAATAACCGAATCGTCGCAGTTGAAGACCATCAGATCAAGGTAGTCTGTCACTACAGCCCTGGTCACAGCTTTTCCTGTCGACATATTTACGCCAACCAGCGTGTCCCCCATTGCCATAAAATAGTAGATGTTCCTATAAGGGTCAATGGTAGTATTTGCGGCATAAGCCATCGAAGCAACCGTAGTTGCCGATATACGGCTCACCAGGCCCGTAGTCGGATTAATCTTAGCCAGGTAACACCCGTTCCACCCTGGTCCATAGCTAAGCCCATAAATCGTCGAATCCACCGGCGAATACTGAAATTCAGAGAACGTAGCGTCTGACATAACAGGGCTGCTTACTACACTTCCTGTTTTCAGATCAATACCAACCAGCTTGTTGTGCAGATTCAGGTAAAACACCCGCTTCGAGGGATTTATTACACTGCCAGGGCCGCCCACAGCTGTATCCAATGAATTAGCAGAAACCCTCGTGAACGCAGCTGTGCCCGGGTCAATGCTACTCAGGTAAATGGCATGAGGGCTATATGTCAGTTCCAAACCATAAATCGCCGTATCCATCTGCGCCTGAGCTATCCCCGCAAGCAATAAAGCAATAGAAAAAAGGATGAAACGCCGCATGTTAGGTGGAATGAGGTGTTGGTTATTGAATAACTGACGATAGTATCTGTTTGCGCATAAACGCACCGGCCCTTTGGCTGTAAATTGAATTCTGCTAAGTTTAGTTGACCATTCTGCCAAGTTAGGAGACCTTATTCCGTCCCGTAAATTTTTGTTTTCCCGGCAGCCAGGCATGCTGAACAACTATGGGGGAAGTGTTCCCCTCCGGTTCCACTAAGTCTGTATGAGAGTCCTGTCAGGTCTCCGCCCCCTTCCGCATCCGCTTTGCAATCTTCGCATGGCTGTGGGAATAGGATTCAGGCAGGCCGCATGGCTGGCGTCCTTCCTCTGGTGATCGTGTAGCCTGGGCTACCAAAACCAATATGAGCGATATTAGTAGCGTCGCGCTCCTGCCAGTCCAAAGACATAGCAGCGGCGGTACAAAAAACCAATTGAAATACTAACAACGGCGAAAAATGAGTATGCAAAATCAATGCGAAAGCATAGTCAGACAGTTTGACTTCAATCTGCGCTATGCAAAAGCGCTGGTACAGGATATATCTGCCGAGCAAATGACACAAACGCCCGCAGATGGTCTGGAAAACCATCCTGCATGGACCCTCGGCCACCTTGTGTCAGCATGCGCTTTAATAGCTGAAGATATGGGCGCTGAATTTGTAATGCCCGATAAATGGCCGGAACTGTTTTTAAGAAATGGTCCCAGAGACCCTCGAAGACCCGAAAAAGATGCACAGAAATATCCTTCAAAGGAGCTACTACTCGAAGAATTGGAATTACAGCACAATAAAGTGAAAGATTTGTTGGCTACTCTTTCCAATGCGGAACTGGATAAAGAATTGAAATGGAAACTGTCTGGTTACATGCCCACGCTGAGAGACATTATTGCTTTCTTCTGCATCAACCACGAAGCCATGCACTTGGGACAACTTGCCGCATGGAGGCGAGCCTTAGGACTTCCATCAGCGCTCGCAGGATTGTGACCCCACGCAGCGAGGGATTTGCAGTCAATAGTGTATGAAAGACAGTTAGCCATACAAGTCTATCGGGTCACACCTCCTCCGCTACAGACGGCTGATCGGCATACCGCTGCAGCAACTTCCGTCCCGGATGTCAGAACGGAAGCTAACTTAAGCCTCCGCCCCAATCCCTCTGGCAGTGCTGTGAGCCTTGAATCCGAAAACTTCCTGTAGGCGGTCATTATTCTATCCTCATCCATGATATAACTGGCAGGATGGTTCAAAAAGAAGAGTTCATTTGGAAAGGAATTCCCTACAGAATCACCCTGGACTATACAGTTACAGCTGGTGATTGCAGTCTTACCGTAAGAGATGCCTTAGGTACTTTTGTTCATGTCGCAAAAGGCGGTCGAAGAGTTTATGATAGTACGTATAACATCTTCAATCCTATAGGGGCTCGTATAATCGACAAGTTTGTTTACGATACACAGGGCAACGTAATCGACTGGTACCGCAGCCAGTTTGATGATTTTGGCAGGGGGCAACATGTTCACGCAAGCATTGCATACGACGGCTTGAACCGGCCTACCAGATATCTGGCGAAATATTGGGATTCGTCAAGCGCCAGCTTTAAAAATTATGGAGTCTTGCACTACGGCTATTCTGGTCCGTCAATATCCTATACTTATTTCGATGGGATGGATATTAAAAGCACTGGCGACAGCAACTATGTACAGAAGCAACAAGTCGCCTTGAATGCCAATGGACTACCATCACAACAAATGTTACTTGAGCCCACATCGGGCAACGCCTGGGATACGTCTTCTGTAATATCTTTCTACTCAAAAACTAGTCAACAAGCCCGCAGCATTTAGATCTCTAAAGCTGTGGCGTTTAAAAAAGGACCTAACTACTTTATCCATCTCGAGAGGAAGTCAATATCAGATGTCAGGCAAACAAGCCAGCGCGTCTTTGATGACCTAAAGGCATCAGAGTTTAATATAGTTTCCTTAGTGACACCTTGTCGATCGATATAGTTTGAATGGAGGGCCCAATTTTCGGTTCCGTCATTAATGATAAAGCCCGTGTGGAAGTCGAGGCCAATAATGTAAACACCTTTCCCGTAGGCGGTTATTCTATTATTGAAATCATTGAAGGAAAGTGAACTCAGATTAATCAGCTCTTGCCCCGGCACTAGCGCTTTCATCATCTCGGAGGATGGACACACAGCCAGCTTTATTCTTTGGATTTTTACACCCATATCCCGGAGCAACGTTGTTACGAAATACCCGCAAGCAATATTTCCGACTCCTGGCTGCTCGGTTGTGCCATTATAATCCCATGGTGTCTGTGCCCATTTCGGGTAGAAGTCATTGAGCAGTGTATTTACCCAGTAATCCTTAAGTACATTGAGGTTTTTCGGATTCTTGAGGTCTAAGCTTGCTTTATTGAACAGCTTTCTTTTGTCACTTACATTCTTTTTGAGCTGGTCATAGGAGAGCGTATCAACTACGCCCGGTTCGATGTGCTGAGTGCTAACCGCACTCGAGCTTTCCTGATTCCTACAGCTCAGCATCAGAAAGAAGCCTAACAGATAACATAGCCGCATGGCGCTTTCTCAAAAAGACACCAGGAAAAGAGAATTCCATATCGCAGTCTCCTGAGCTGCCTTCATATCTAAGTCTTGTAAAGCAGCTTAATTCAACAACAGGAGAAAGGACACCCCTAACAGCCGTCCCCGCCACCCGGCTTAAATGATATAGGCAGGGTCACAATCACCGGCACTGCTCTACCCTGTTGCATACCTGGTTTCCAGGGTGGCATAGCCCCCACCGCACGCAGCGCTTCATTGTCCAGCAATTGATCCCCTGAAGAGTGTATGAGTCGGGGGCTGAAAATCTGTCCGTCAGCTGCAACCGTGAACTCTATAATGCTTCTATCCCTTGCCGCGCTGGCGCGTATGGCATACTCCGGATTTTTGATGTAGTCCTTTAGCCAGGTTTGCATGCTGCCGTTAAATGCAGGCATCTTGTCAACGGTTTTAAACGCAATGCTGCCATTGTCCAGCGCCTTGATCTCACCGGCTTTCGGTGGCGTATTCCGCTTCACGATATCCATATCCAGGAGCGCAACTGCTGTCGCAATTTCCGAAGCCTCTGCACGCTTTCGCGGGCCCTTTGCCTGCACAAGAAACACAGTGCTTACAAAGACAAGGCTCAGGGCAGTGGCAGCAGCAAGCAGCACACTTCTTCTCGGGGTTTTCATTTTTTGCAGCATCATGATGCGACGTTTTAAGGGGTGATGGAAAAAGGATTGAGCAATTGTAAACGGAAATGGTGCGTTGAAGCTTTGCGATAGCAGCAGTGACCCATAGTTTGCAGCATCAACACCTTCACTGGCTACATGGTCTGCCTCAAACTCGTGCACCATCTTTAGCTCCCCGCCCAGCAGCCAGTGCGCAGGTGAGACCCAAAAAATCACATGCACCGCCTGCAGCAGCAAAGAATCATATCTGTGACGCGCCTGTATGTGCGCAAGCTCATGACGCGCAATGAGGGCATTTACCTCACTGCCAGGAAAGAAAATCCGGCGTCCAAGCGAACCAGGCCCCAGGGATGTTTCTGTAATAACCGGGTAGCCATTAAATAATATTGCCTGCCCGCCCCTCAGTGCTTTATTGATGCGGAAATAGGCGCTGATATACAGCGCGGTCAGTGCGACACAAGCTCCTATATAAAGCCACAGAAGAAGTTGAAGCCACAATGCATTCCCCGTTGGGTGCAGGCTCCCTATGCTCACCGTCGGCAGCATCACCGCATAGCCGGAAATGGCCTCATCAGCAACAGGAGCCTGAATGTGCACAAGCGGAAGTACAACCGGTAATACCAGGCTTATCAGTAGATGGATCCTGCTGTATGCATGCAATGGTTTGTTGCGCCATACAACAAGGTATATGCCCCACATAATAGCGGCATATATGCTTACCTGCGCGAAGTAGAATATTACAGACATGGCCTACTGCTTTTTCTCTTTAAGGGCCTTTAGAACGCTTTCCAGCTCAGCTATATCCAGGTCCTTGTCCGCCACAAAAAAAGAAACCATATCCGCAAACGAACCGTTGAAATAGCCCTTTACAACCTGCGCAATCGTGCGGCTGCTGTAATCCTCCTTAGATATAAGCGCGCGGAACCGGTTAGCATTTCCCAGCGACTCGACCGCCACAAAGCCTTTATCGACGAGAATTTTCAGAATAGTGTTCACCGTATTGGCATGCGGCCTTGGCTCTGGCATGGCAGCAATTACATCCCGCACCATAGCCGCGTCATGCAGCCACACAGCTTTCATCACACGCTCCTCCGCTTTAGTCAGCTGCGGTTGATCTGTCCTTTTCTTTGGCATCGTTACTAATTGTTTAGTAAATGTACTAATTGTTTAGTAACAGAAAAGTAATTTTGAATATTTCCTTCACGGAATTGTAGTGCACAAACTCACAAAATCCTCTCCTCTTACAATATCCTAGCCTTATCCTAGCCTTATTGTAACCTTATACTAACCTTATCCTTACTCCCACTTCTCCTTTATCCAACCATTATCCAGCCATAATTTAGCAATCTCCTTTCTTTTACGGCTACCAGTTGGACAGACGTGCTACCGGGTGCGGCTGCCGGGCTGATCCAGGTTAAAAGACATCCTGGCAAAGCTATATACAGCTTATCATCGTACTTAAAGCAGCATCTAAATGCTTACATATGTTCCGTCTTATACTCAGCATTCTTTTTCTGCTTACCTCCTTGCTTACCATTTGCCCAATCCCGGCAAAGCAGGTGTGGTATCTCGGTATCGCAGTCAGCGAGTTTCCATGGGTGTGGATGCCAGGTTTGGCCGCGTTGCTGATATGGAATCTCGCAATCAGACGGTATAGGTTTGCCGCGCTTCTTATCAATCTCATCTCGCTGTGCCTCTTTGCATCGCCGCTGGTGCGTGCCGCTATTATTAGCCGCGATATGGATAAGGAATTACAGGCTGCCTTTGGACTAATGCCCGCGCTAGCCGGCCCGCACCGCAGCTCGCCTTTCTCGTGTGCCCAGCTTATCTCAGGCATTGGCGCTTCGCCTGTCACGTGCACTACGATGCAATATGCTGTTCACAGTGGCATGCCGCTATCGCTTAACCTCTACCCTTCCCAATTGCCTAGTGTGCGGCCCTGCCTTCTTGTTGTGCATGGCGGTGGCTGGCATCAAAGCAGCAATGCAGAAATACCGGATATAAACTGCTACTTCGCAAAGGCAGGCTACCACGTAGCCAGTATTAATTACAGGCTGGCGCCGCAGTTTAAGAGTCCTGCGCCACAGCAGGACGTGCAGGCTGCTATTGCCTTTCTAAAAGCACACGGCAATGAGCTGAATATAGATACTTCTTCTTTCGTGTTGATGGGGCGGTCTGCCGGGGGACAGATCGTACTGACTACAGCCTACAGCCTGCATGACCCTGCCATCCGCGGCGTCGTTTCATTTTACGGGCCAACGGACATGTTCTGGGCTTACAGTCATCCGGACAATCCCCTGGTAATGCATTCTCAGCAGGTGATGGCCGACTTCTTCGGCGGCAGCCCTGCTCAGGTTCCTGAGGCTTATACGGCCGGCTCACCTACACATTACATAACCTCTGTCACTGTTCCCACGCTATTGGTGCATGGCATGATCGACGCTCATGTTCATTACGACGAGGCCCTGCTACTGAAGCAGAAATTGGATGCCGCCGGCGTGCACAATATGCTATTGGGTTTACCCTGGGCGACACATGGATGCGAGTATTCGCTCAAGGGGCCATCAGGACAATTAGCGGTGTACGCAATGGAGCGCTTCCTGGCCAAAGTAAGTTCGCACGATACGATGTAGCGCTGCTGGTCTGGTATTCACAAACACTGCGGAATAATCCGGCTCATGTGAACTGAATATATTTATTGCTGAAAATCGGCAAGAAAATGAAAACAACTATTCAAACCTTCCTTCTTCTGCTGCTCACTATTCCTGCTCGATGCAAAGGAGGAGAAAGTGTAATCAGCTCCAACAAGCCTATTACCTGGCTCGGATTAGACTTTGCACTGGCTCGAATCATAAGTCCCACCGCCCAATTCGAAGGAATGAGTGATGTAACCCTCGATGAACTGAGCAGCAAGTATATCCCCGGATGGAATGCACTGTTTTTGACCGAACCAAAAAAATACGACGTGGCGAAAAATGTGAAGAGAGATGCGGTTACCAATAAGGTTGAGATAACAGGGAAAGATAATAAGGCCGTAGGCAAAGAAATATTTTCAGCCAACGCCTCCGATCTGTCGCGCCTGCGGAAGGCAGACATAGAAGCACAGGTTAGTAAAATGGACTTTATGGACCAGCATGGCGTAGGCTACGTCATTTTTATTGAGGGGATGAGCAAGAGTGACGAATATGTCAGCGGGTGGATCACATTTGTGGACATGGACACCAAAACGATTTTACAGACGCATCGGGCTGAGGGCAAGCCAGGTGGGTTTGGGTTCCGTAATTATTGGGCAAAAGCCTTCCTGGCGCTCTTAAAAGACACTGACAATTGGAAATAGCCGAATGAATAATCCTGATAAATACCACGAACTGTCTTTTTATACACTGTCACTTCAGGACAAGGATTTCACTCATCAACATATTGTCGATGCCTATGCCGCCCAAACTGCGGATAAAGACACAAAGCCCATCACACTGTTTTTTTCGCTTGCCGGACTTTATCTGCTAATTGAAAAGAATTATTCAGGCAGGCAGGTGCAGCAAGCGCACCAGACAATGGCAGCAAAGACAAAGGCGTTTATACAAATAGCGTTACCTGAAAATAGGGGCGAAATATCTGTATCTGATGTGGCAGCAGTGCCCGAAGGGCCGGAGCGTATCCTGATGATAAAGCAGTGGTGTGCATCAGTATGGAGTGCATATGCAACTCAACAAAAGCAGGTAATTGAAGCGACAGATAAATTGCCTTTTGACACTGCTGGCCCGGTATAATGTATGTTGAGTGCAGCTCACCGTGACTTTCATCCTTCCCGAGGAGCGTCCGCCGCACTATTGCTTTCAAGACCTGTGAGATTCCCTTTCATATAGATCTTTCGGGTAGCACGACCCATTGTATACTTCGATTGCTTTAGTAAACCGAAAAGGGTTCCACGACAACAAACCACGAGTGTCTGAACTTCGTATATCGGGACATCAAAGCAACAACTGAGTTAATCGCATAAATAGTCGAACTGTGTTCAAGAGCATCCTTACCTCAACAGCCAAACTACTCGCACTACTCCTCGCAATTACACTGCCATTCGTAGCCTGCACACAGCGGCCTGCTGTGATGAAAGGCCATGAGCAAAACCCATACTACTCCAACACCGACACAGCCCACCTGACGGTAAGCAATGCCGAATGGAAGAAAATACTGCCTGTAGATCTATATGCCGTAGCAAGAGAGCAGGAAACTGAAAGGGCATTTACAGGCAAGTACTGGAATGCCGACACAAAAGGCACCTATTACTGTGCGGTGTGCGGCAATAAGCTTTTCAGGTCTGACGCCAAGTTTGCGAGCACCTGCGGCTGGCCCTCCTTCTACGAACCGGTACGCAACAACAGTGTGATTTACCGGGAAGACAACTCTTATAATATGCAGCGTACAGAGGTAATCTGCGCCCGGTGCGACTCCCATCTGGGTCATATCTTCAACGATGGCCCACCGCCTGCACACAAGCGCTTTTGCATGAACTCTATATCGCTGGACTTTCAGCCTGATAAGTAGCGCGGGTTTATCATGAGCTTGTCAATCGCTCATTTAATAGTCATAGCGGACGCTACATTAGTACGCAACTTAGTGTTTCACCAAAAACCGGACAGTCCACGCGCTACAGCAATCCATCTGTTTCTGGTGTTCCGCACAAGGCCAATAGCTCCTGCCATACTTGCCACGATGCCAAGACCAGCAGCCACGCGCAGCAGGAGGGAGGGGGATACTATAAATGCCCAACCGCCGCGGCATTTACACAGTCTATTAAGATAGATCAACGACCAGTAGCTATGTCAAGGAAGCTCATCCTATGGCTTTTCCTGCCCGTCTTCTGGAGCATCACTGCCCACCAGCCCGCAAAAGCTATTATCCAATGCCCGAAGCCACATCATACGGCCAATAACCAGCCTGCAGGCGAAGCGCCGACGATAACTCCTGGTGGCGTGCAAATCTATCCCCCTGCTGCCGGGATGTGGTCAGGATATCGGGCGAGATCAAGTATCCGCGAGCCATTTCCAACCCATGGAGTTCTATCCATTGTCAGTGGCATTTTCCCGGTACTTGCTTACACAGCATTCAGTCTTACTTTCTTTCCCTTCTTCCTGATCCCTGGATTCATTTTCTCCACTGCAGCTCTCGTCCTGGGCGCCAAGGGCCTGAAGCGACCCAAAAAGGGGTATGCAATCGCAGGTCTCAGCATGGGCATACTGGAACTGCTCTCAGGCTTCATATGCCTGATCATGTTTCTTGCATTCCTGGTATGAGGATGTGGCAGGCCTACCATAAGCCCTAGCGATTATTACTCTTCGGAAAGAGTACCCTGTCTGGTTCTTTCAACAGGGCAGCTACACCCTTTTGCAACAGTGCCGTGCGAATAGCCGTAGCCCGCTTGGGCGGCACCAGGTATATCAGCGTAGCCTCTACCCACGTATTGGCATTGGTGCGGAAAGTAACAAAAGGATATTCACGTATCTGAATATCGTCGATTGCCGTTTGCGAGATCAGCTCTTTCAGCCGCTCAATGTCTTCAGTCATTTTATCACCCAGCACTTCTTTAGCCACACCCTTCAGCGTCTCTGTCACAAATGCAAAATCACTCTCGTAAGCAATGTGAAAAGGCAGCTCATTCCATATGTAGGGAAACTTTCGCCAGCTATAGTTATACAAACCACTGCTAAGCACCAGGCTATTGGGGAAACGAATCAGCCTGCCAGTCGGCAGATCACTCGTGAGGTAGTCACCACCTGCTTCCCAAAGCGTGGTATCCAGGTAGCCAATCTCCACAACATCCCCTCTGAAAGAATCGATCTGTATCCGGTCACCCACACGAAATGGATTGCGCAATATGATGTAGAGCCAGCCGATAAATGAGGAAATTGGTGTCTGCAGCGCAAAGCCAAGAATGAGGGAAATAAGCCCGAGCGATACAACCGCGCTGTACCAGTTTTCAAAAAGTACGGTAACAAAAACGCCAACAATCACAAGTATGGCCAGCAGCCTTATGAGTCTGATAAGGTTGTACCGCTCCACTTTATGTTGCTTATGGCGAATTATGGTGCCCTCCACCCACTTTGCGAAAAACAGAATGAGAAACCCAATGGCAGCCGCCAGCGACATTTTAATGAGCCACAGGCGCAGGTCACCGAGCAACCCAAAAAACCGCAGCTTCATTAAAAAGAAACAGGCCGTGCTGCCTATAGATAGTAGCAGCCATGTGCTTAGCACAAGCTTATGCGCCACGCCCTGTGGCTTAGTTTTTAGCCTGGCCCCTTCTGCCTCTTGATTCTTTATATCCATCCCTTACTGTCAGGGGCTGAAAAATATGTGCCACCCATCCTTCATATCTCTCGACGAATGTTCTGGAAAGAAGTGATAAGCTTATATGGTTGTTTTGATTAGCTCCTTATTGCTATCACAGCCGTATTTCCATGAAGTACATCCACTTATGCAGGCATAAAGGGGCTCAGGCCTCGACAATATTTTTTCTTTGAGCAACAGCGCAGTTTAAAAATGTATAGTAACTTTGGATTGCAAAGTGCTTTCTTAGAATGGATATAAGCACTAATAGTCGGGCCGATGCTGAAAAGAAAAACACCTATTCTAAAGATTGATTCACCCCTAAAAACATAATAATCATGAAAACCAAAATCCTGATCCGATCTGCAATCGTTACCCTCGCAATACTGCTGATACCATTTGCCGCAATGAGGTTTTCAAGCGAAGTCAACTGGAGTGTCAGTGACTTCGTAATAATGGGTGCACTTGTATTTACAACCACGCTCGCATTTAATCTCGCAGCCGCCAGCCGTGGCAATATGGCATACCGAGCGGCCGCATGCCTGGCCATTGCAGCAACCTTCCTGCTTATCTGGGTTAATCTTGCCGTGGGAATAATTGGTAGCGGTCCCAACTATGCTAACCTTATGTATGGCGGAATGGCGCTGGTCGGCATAGCAGGTGCTATCATGTCCGACTTTCGGGCGCAGGGCATGGCACGCACTATGTTTACCATGACACTTGCTCAGATCGCAGTGCCTGTCATAGCCTTCGCTATTTTTCAATTTCAGCGAGTACAGGGAGAACAATTCGAGGATGCTGCTGTAGTAGTTGGTGTCACTGGCTTCTTTTCAGCCTTATGGCTTACATCTGCATTGCTGTTCAACCGTTCAGCAGCCACATCAGCCACAGAAGCGGGCTAAAGTAAGCACCCGGTCACCCGGTACATTCGTCCACCCCGCACACTACCTGCCAATCAAGCAGTGTCAACTTGAGGTGGGGACACACGAATTCGTACTAGGCCGTGTTGACAGAGTTAAGAATACGTAAGGAAAGCTCTTCGGAATTTTGTGGGATGAGGAGACATGAGATAAGTGATAAGCTTTGGTCATTAATTGAGCCTTTAGTGCCGAAGAGCGGAAAGTCTAATGATGATCGGTTGTTTGTGAATGCTGTTTTCTATCAGGCCAATACTGGCGTTGCCTGGCGTGATCTGCCCGATCGATTTGGTAAGTGGAACTCTGTTTTTCAGCGATTCAACCGCTGGTCTAAGGCAGGAATATGGGAGCGGGTCTTTGCGTTAACCGAGGATAAAGAGCCTTTAGGTATTGCCATTGATTCCACCACGGTAAAAGCGAACCAGGTATCAGCGGGCCTAAAAAAAAGAGCTGCGAGCCGGCGCATCTGGGGCGATCAAGAGGCGGCCTGAGTTCCAAGATTCATCTGACTGTGAATGCGGTGGGCAGGTTTTGCAGGATTAGTATCGGGAAGGGCCAGGAGAGTGATTACAGGAAAGCAGATGAACTTATAGACGGTTATCGTCCTTTGATTGCCATGGCAGATAAGGGTTATGATGCCGACTGGATAATAGATAAGCTTCAAGGCAGCGGCGTAGCTGAAATTGCTTTGCCGCCAAAGGAAAACAGGAAGGTCACCAGGGAATACAACAAGGAAGTATACAAAGGGAGAAACGTCGTAGAACGGGCTTTCAACAAGCTCAAATTCTTTCGCCGCATTGCTACCCGATATGATAAAACCGCAAGAAACTTCTATAGCTTCATCTGCCTGGCTGCAGCAGCTATAAATACCAAACTATATTCTGTCAACACGGCCTAGTCGTGTATCTGATTGCCAGTGATTTTGCAAGATTTGAATGGTCTGGCTGGCAATCCCAACGCATACCAGAGCATCATGCTGAACTTGCTTCGGCATCCATCGGGCAGAGGTAATATGCGAGCCCACCATAGTTGCTGAAACAAGTTCAGCATGACGTGGCGTGTGGTATGCGTTGGGAAGCATTATCGCATTACCGCATTGCCGCATTATCACATTACTTCCCCTCCTTCCGCTGCCCGTAGCGGACGAACATGTAGAGGTACAGCACGCGCGACATGCGCATTAGCCAGGGCTGTAGAAGTATGAGGCCGAGGATGCCGGTGGCGAGGAACCAGTAGACGCTATTGTCCTGGTAGGAGAAGCCGACGGTGAGGCCGAATATGACCGCGTAGATGGCGAGCAGCCCTACCGAGAGGCCATAGCTGACGTAGCCTGTGCCGTAGTAGAAGCCGGGTTCCAGCTCCATCTTTTGTCCGCATACGGGGCAGCGCTCGGGCATGTCCAGCATTTGTGAGAGGGGGAAGATGCTGGGGTTGATGAACATGCGGCCTTTGCGGCAGCAGGGGCATTTCATGCTGAGGATGGCGGGAAGGAGGGCGGGCATTTTTTAATGTGCTAATGCGATAATCTGATAATGCGGTAATGCGATAATGGCTAATGTGATAATGCGGTAATGAAGGGAGTGGAAAATTGACGCATTGCCGCATTATCGCATTGCCGCATTAGCATCGCATTAGTCTTCAGGATGAAAGTAGTTGTATACAATCCATGCCTTGCTTTGGCCTATGGCGCCGGTTAGCTCGCGCTCTGTCAGGGCTTTGATGTTGTTTACGGAGCGGAAGCGCTGGAGGAGCTCTGTGGCAGTCTTTTGGCCTATGCCGGGGATGTCTTCGAGCTCATTCTTGAAGGTGCCTTTGCTGCGGATCTTGCGGTGGAAGGTGATGCCGTGGTTGTGCACCTCATCGCGGATGCGGCGGATGAGTAGGTGGGCTGGTGAGTCGAAGGGAAGGTTGAGGGGATCCTGATCGCCGGGGAAGAAGATGCTTTCCTCCTTTTTGGCGAGGCCTACGACCGTGAGCTGTCCGCGGATGTTGAGGCGGTCGATGCTTTCCATGGCTGCGCTGAGCTGGCCTTTGCCGCCGTCGATGATGACGAGCTGCGGGAGGGATTTCTTCTCGCGGAGGAGGCGGCTGTAACGGCGGTACACTACCTCAGCCATTGAGGCAAAGTCGTTGATTCCTTCTACAGTTTTTACGTGGTAGTGGCGGTAATCGGCACGGGAAGGCTGGCCATTGCGAAAGCACACCATTGCCGACACTGGGTAGGCGCCCTGGAAGTTGGAGTTGTCGAAGCACTCGATGTGCACCGGCAGCTCAGGCAGCGAGAGGGCCTCCTGGAGCTGGGTCAGGACTTCATTGTGAACTGTCTTTTTGGTGGCCTCGCCAATCATAAGGCGGTTGCGCTTCTGCAGGTCTTCGCGGAAGAACTCGGCATTCTTGATGCCCAGGTCGAGGAGCTTCTTCTTGTCGCCGGCTTTGGGGATGGTGACCTTGAGCTCCGGGTCTGTAACGTCGATTTCGAAAGGAACGATTACCTCGGTTGCTACGCTCTGGTACAATTCGCGGAAGCGGGCGACGGCCAGCGAGAGGATGTCGCGCTCTTCTTCATCCATCTTGCGCTCTATATCCATGGTGCGGGCATAGATGACTGAGCCGTTGCTCACCATCATGTAGTTGACGAAGGCGTGGTTGTCTTCGCTGAGGATAGTAGCTACGTCGAGATTGCCGAGGGCGGGATTGACGACCGTGCTCTTGCTTTGGAACTGGGAGAGGGCGTCGATCTTTTGCTTGAGGACTTCGGCCTTTTCGAATTCAAGGTCGGCGGCCCACTCTGCCATTTGGGCTTTGAGGTCGCGGATTACGGCGCCGGTGTTTCCCTTTAGGATGTGGCGGACGTATTGGAGGTTATTGCGGTAGTCGTCCTCGCCCTGGAAGCCCTCGCAGGGGCCTTTGCAATTGCCCAGGTGGTACTCGAGGCAGACCTTGTACTTGCCGCGGGCTATCTGCGAGGGAGCGAGGTTGAGGTTGCAGGTACGCAGCGGGATGTTCTGCTTTATAATATCCAGCAGCTCGCGAACGCGCCATACGCCTGTGAAGGGGCCAATATATTCAGAGCCATCCCGGATAACCCGGCGGGTGAGGAAGACCCGGGGGAAGTGTTCCTTTTTGATGACTATGTATGGGTAGGTCTTATCGTCCTTGAGGTCGATGTTGAAGCGGGGCTGGTAGTGCTTGATCAGGGAGTTCTCAAGCAGGAAGGCATCGTGCTCCGTGTCTGTTACCGTGAACTCTATATGGTCAATGAGGGTTACGAGCCGGCGCGTCTTGTAATTGTGGTCGCCCTTGGTAAAATAAGAGGCTACCCGCTTGCGGAGGTCTTTGGCCTTGCCGACATAGAGCAGCTCTTTGGCTGCGTCGTAATATTTATAACAACCCGGCTGATGCGGGATAGAGGGGGCTATTTCACTAAATCTGTCTTTCGTCATGCTTTTTCTACTGTCCTATATCTGTTCAGCTTCATCATCGTCGCGCATAAAGCGGTATTCGACGCGTAAATTCCGTGCCTTTCCTACGAGATGATCCTGCGCTTCCTGTATTTGGATTATGCGCATGGGAATGTATAATATCTTCTGAGTGGTTGAGCCCCAGAAGTCGTGTTTGGCGGTTTCTATATAGATGGATGTGATCCTGTTGTTACTAGGATCGGTGCTTATCTGTAAAGTACGCGTTAATACGTTGGGGTCTTTAGCTGTGTAAATTAGTCCACGTGTAGCGGTGACATCATCATCGTACATATTAAAATTGTACAGGCCGATAAACTTCTTATCTGAGATATCTGTTGCCTTTATGACATTAAAAATCGGGGTCCAGTCCATTTGAAGAAAGTTCGTGACTGTAGTGTCTACCGCCCCGTTGAGTTTAGAGATCTTGTAAAGTGACTGAGGCTGACCAGCTAACATCTGAATCTGGTCCTGAGCATACTGTTTAATTGAAAAATATGTGTCGCTTTTGTTAATTACCTCGTCTTGTGCCTTATATCTTTGACAGGATAACAAGCTTAACAACAAAACAGGTAAAGCCCAACCATTAATACGATTTCTTTGCTTCATTGGCACGAAAATACCAATTGTAAAACAGGCAAACCTTTAAATGAGATACAGATGCGCACGATATACAACTGCCTTCTTCCTGTTTTAGTTATCTGTCTATTGTCCACTTCTGCAATTGGTCAGGTTCAGTGGATTGCTAACGTACCGTTTGAGCATACGTCTTTCGCCTCACTATATAATATGATTGAGGACGATAAGCCTGTTGTTATTGCCCTTGGGAATATGCATACTCAGGCCTCGGAAGAGCTTCTGGGTTCCGGCACGCTTCAAAAGCTTTCTGCAGAGCATGATGCCGGTGCATATGGCGACCGATTTTCGACTAAGGATTTAAGGGTAGCTTTTATAGATGTACAGGTATTTCCGGAAGACGGGAATACAAGAGAAACCTCCGGCGTTCAGTTTATTCATCTGAACGAGGGGGACGAGGCATTAAACAGCGCCGGCTGGAAGGATCTTTATTCTATTTCTGACACTAAGCTATTTCTTATTACCCCTGACCGCCTGGTGCGGCCGCTTGCCGGTAAGAATGCGGCTGATATATATAAGGAAGTAAAGCTCTGGTCTACAAGGGTTCGGCCCTCTGCTTCGCCCGATGTACGCCTGCTTGATGCGCTTGTCTGTGGCAATAATCGGGCTCAGATAAGGGTACAGAACTTCAGCACGGTGTCTATACAGGGTGTAGAGGTAGTGGTGCTTAAGGATGGGCAGCAGATAGCTGAGGCTAAGTATGATGGTAGCATTGCTTCGCTTGAGGATGCAGTGATCCCTGTAGAGTTGCCAGGGGGTGTAAATACACACCTGACTATTGTGGCTAAGGCAGCAGGGGATGTGAATGACCTGAATAATCGCTGGAGTGGTGCACCACGTACAATTGGCAGCGGGTCCAGCATTGCGGCAGAGTTTGCTAAGTAGACCTCCGAAAACATTACTCTTATTGTAATTAAAAGCCTCCTTGCGATAGGAGGCTTCTGTTTGTTTCGACCTGCGGGCTAGGGCCATATGTTAAGTGCCAAGGGTGGCCAAGTGCGGGTAAGTAACGGACGGGGGTAAACAGGTATTGAGGGAACCTGGCTGGGAGCAGGCTCGCTGATAGAGGAAACCCGGGCGATAGCCGAGCGATACCCGGGTGATACCCGAGTGATACCCGGGTGATCTCGTCTGAGCCGGAATTTATTGAATTAGGGAATTACCTGAATGCTGCCGACCAGAGGCTTATTTCAGGAGGAATCTAATCCCTCCTCCAACACCCATTTGCTGCGAGAAAATAGATTCCTCCTGAATGACACTTCGGCTATGCTCAGTGTAAATAAAGTCGCTGAAACCAGTAAAATGTGAAAAAGGCAATTGATTATTAATTAAAACAAGGTACCGGACCCAAATTAGTGGCTATTCTGACGGGCTTCTTCTAAGAGTGGAAGTTCGATTTCCAAGAAGCCAAAGAATTGAAAAAGGCTTTCCTTTTTGAAAGCCTCGGTTACAATGACAGGTTGCCTCCAGTATATTGTGCCTAATTGAGCTGTGGGTTAATTGGCATAATTGTGAGGTAGGCGAACTCAGGTCCAAGGGACTCTATGGCCTTGCGCCAGAGTGTTTCAGGGTCAGTCTCGAAGATTAATTCGGGTGTAACGTCGGCTACAATCCACGAGCCCTCTTCGAGTTCCTTTTCCAATTGACCAGCGCCCCAGCCAGAGTATCCTACAAAAAGGCGGAGGTCGATGGGCTGGTAGCTGTTGTGCATTACAGACTCCTGCAGCGCTTCGTAGCTGCCGCCCCAATAGATGCCGTCGGCTACCTCGGTGCCGCCGAAGGAGATAGGCGTGCGGTGAAGCATATGCAGCGTATCTAACTGTACCGGGCCTCCCTGGAAGACAGGAAGTAGCGGCGTATAAAGCTCAGGTAATAGGTCGCCAAGGGTGTGCTCTGTAGGACGGTTGAGTGAAAAGCCCACTGTGCCATCAGGGCCGTGCTCACATAGCAGAACGACACTGCGTGCAAATGAGGGGTCGCCGAGCATAGGTTCTGCAATCAACAATTTGCCCGTTGCCGGCTGAATGCCCGTCTGTTTATGTGGATTGAGGAAGTCCATATGATTGTTCGCCATAACGAATGTTGGTAGTCAGTAGGAAAAATCCATGCCGTAATATAGATATGCCATAGATGGAGGCCCTGTATAATCATAAATTGCAGCCTCGTTAACTATGCATCTGCTGCCTGATTTTCTGCTCTTCATTGTAACCTTTGCGGGCGGGATAATTCCCTTGATGACGGGGATACCTGATGAGCGGAAGATGCACCTTCTGCTTGCGTTTTCCGGCTCTGCCCTACTTGGTATTACCTGCCTGCACTTACTGCCGGAGACATTCAGAGACCTGCCGGAACGTGCGGGCATTTATCTGCTTGCGGGCTTTTTTCTGCAGCTGTTTATACAAAGAGCTACCCATGGTGTAGAGCACGGACATATACACGTGCATGTGCATGATCATGGGCATAGCATTCCTGCAATAGGCATCCTGACGGGGCTTTCGCTGCATGCATTTATGGAAGGACTGCCACTGGGATTTAATTACAGAAGCACCGCTACTAACCCATCGCTATACCTGGCTGTGGGTATGCATAAACTGCCGGAGGCTATGCTGCTGGGCATTCTGCTGCAGTCTGTGTACAGCAGGAGCAGGACGATTGTGGCTTTGGTAATCTTCTCACTGATCACTCCGTGTGCTGCACTGCTGGCTACAAAACTGGGCATGCATTATGGCGTGATGTCGCGGGCAGTGTCTGCGCTTATTCCAGTGGTTGCGGGCGCATTTATTCATATTGCAACGACCATCTTTTTTGAGAGCGGTACGAAGCAGCATATGCTCACATCGCGAAAGATTGCCGCTATGATTGCCGGGCTTGTGCTGGCGGGGCTTACACTTCTTTTAGAGTAACACTTATGAAAAGACTTTTCGCCTGCCTGCTTGCAGGGCTGATGCTCATATCCTGCAAGGCAGCTGAGCAAAAGGGGGACAAATCATTGCTGTGGCGCATTACAGGAAGAGGGCTGAAGCAGCCATCTTACCTGTTTGGTACGATGCACCTGATATGTCCTGATGACTACCTGTGGACCGATGCTATGAAGAAGAGCCTGGCAGCATGCAGGCAGGTGTGCTTTGAGCTGGATATGGATGACCCCGGGGCGATGACGGAGGCCTCGGACGGGTTTATGAGTACAGACGGAAAGAAGCTACAGGACTACTTTACAGTGGAGCAATGGAAGCGGCTAAGCCAGTTTATGCGGGACACTATTGGCGCTGACATTAGCCAGATGCAGATGATGAAGCCTATGGTACTGGAAAGCCTTCTTGCCACTAAGAGCGTGGACTGTGCATTCCCGATATCGTATGAGGCAAACATCATGGAGCAGGCGCAGAAGGCCAAGCTGGGCGTAGTGGGAATGGAAGAGGTGCAGGAACAGGTAGCGCTGATAAATGGCCTGCCGGACGACAGCGTGGTAGCGGAACTGATGCAGACAATTGACTCCTTTACGAGCAGTAAAGCAGAATATGCAAAGATGCTTGGTGCTTATAAGCAGCAGGATTTGCCCGCATTATTTAACCAGATACAGGCATCAAAAGAGATGCAGGATGAACTCGGCACCTTTCTGGATGACCGGAACAAAAAGTGGATACCCAGGATGAGTAAGATGATGAGTGATAAGCCGACGTTCTTTGCCGTGGGCGCGGGGCATTTATGGGGAGAGACGGGTGTTATTACCCTGCTTAGAAAGGCGGGATATACCGTAGCGCCTGTGCACTAAGACGGCTTACTTCTTCTTATTGCTTTGGCCGGTAAAAATAAATGATGCGATGGCCGGCGCAAGCTTACGGCTAAGCAGGAAGCCAGGATCTGCATAGCTAAACTGATTATCCAGGATATCACGCGAGGGCAGGTCTTTGAGCACGTGATTCATATTTTGGATAATAACAAGCTTGGAACCCTTTTTGGCCGCGGCAAGAGCATAGGCCTCTGTGGTATCAACCTGTATATCGCTGGTGCCCTGTATGATAAGGACGGGGATTTTGAGCTTCGCTATCTCTTCTGCAGGAGTGAATTTCATCCATGAAACCAGATATGGCTGGACTGTTTTGCGCAACAGCGCCTGATAGAAGCCAGGCGGAACAAACTCTATTGGCTCCCCCCTACGCAACATGCCGAAGTACATGCGCATACTGTCGACCATGCTTGCCGCCACATCGGGGGATGCTGCGAGCTGTCGGAGCATTACTGAATCTGCAGGACGGGCAATGCCTGCTATGGAAATAAAACCAGCCAGGGGTATGCGCTGAGCGGCCAGCATGCCGACCAGTGCTCCCTCACTATGCCCTGCTATAAGCACTTTTGAGAAACGAGGGTCTGTCTTCATCTTTTTTACCCAGGCCACAGCATCGTCTACATAGTCGGTGAAGCGTAGATTAGTCTCATTAGGTGCGGCTGCTTTGCTTGCGCCGACGCCACGCTTATCATAACGCAAGGTGGCTATACCCTCCCTTGCCAAAGAATCGCCTAAACCAAGCAAGGAGTTGTTGACCATGCGCATTTGATTGCCATTCCTATCGGTGGGGCCGGAGCCTGCGATGATTATTACCAGCGGTACCTGTGCCTTTGCGGCGGGTATTGTGAGGGTGCCGTATAACTTTCCTGTTGGTGTGGTAAGGGTAACCGTGCTATCCTTCTGGATGGCAAACACGGCAAAAGGGAACAGAAGCAGAATGAAGAGTAATGGGAATCGCATGGCCGAAAGTAAGTGTGGCGCCTGTTATAGCAAGCTAAAGAGGCTATAGTTTACTTACTGATGATGCGTTGAGCTCCTCGCGAATCAGGCCGGTCCAACGGTCCTGCTCCGGAGCTACAACGCCATGCTGTGTTTCCTGCTCATACTGCTCCTGACGGGCTACATATTCATCACTGACTTCATCGTAGATGCGGGCTACCTCCCGCTTGAGATCAGCACCAGTAATGTGTGCAGCATCAAACCTGGCCTGCATTTTACGCGAGTAGAGCTCGCAGATATCCCAGTGTCCCTGCTCGTGCTGCAGTACATCCGGGCGATCATAGCCATCGCGCACCCATGACTTCTGCTTATCGAATGTGTTGAACACATAAACCTTTGCAGTGCCCTGGAAGCTCACAAGACTTGTTTCTATGGCTATCCCGCAGGATGTTTCGGCAGCAATATTATCGCCGGCGCCTCTGCGGATAGGGCCTCTAAAATCATCCCAGCTAAGTTGCTGCGTGCCATCCCAACGAAATGTCTGCTCGTCCTGCAGCGGATTGTCGGACCTATAAAATGCTACTTCCAGCCCATCGCAAAGCTGTGTGCGAGAATGTGAGGAGCGGGATACTATCTTAAGCAGATTAGCTCCATTGGCCCGGGCAAAACGCTCGGCGCTGAGCAGTAACTCATAGTACGAACAGTCTACCAAGTAGTCTTTACCAGAGAAATATCGCTGGGTGAGCTTTTCGGCATTCGGGGGAGCCGGATCTTCCAGTTGGAGTATAGCCAACCTCCCTTCTGTAGGTACCTGGGCATTGGTCCTTTCACTTCCAATTGCAACAAAACAGGACCAGATCGACAACACAATAACCAAACTTCTCAAAGCTTTTTGCCACTTCATCCTCATGAACATAAATTTACGACTCTGTTACTGCAGTATCTGTGCCGAAAAATACAGTCTTATACAAACTGCAGGTTAATCAACACTTTCTTCTCAAAACCTATGTCTGAACCCCGGCGTATACTGATTAGTCGTACGGATGCTATAGGTGATGTGATGCTGACATTGCCTGTGGCTACGGTTCTTCGTCAACAATTTCCGGAAGCGACTATTGGGTTTCTGGGCAAGTCTTATACCAAGCCTATTGTGGCTTGTTGCAGCGCGGTGGATGAGTTTGTGGATGTAAAGGACTTTTTGGAGGGGGATGCGAAGAATGTGTGGGATACAATTATCCACGTTTTCCCGCGCAAGGATATTGCCTGGAAGGCTAAGAAGCTTGGTATTCGCAACAGGATCGGGACATCGAGCAGGGCTTATCATTTGCTGACGTGCAATAAGCTAGTGAGGCTTAGCCGCCGAAACTCTGCATTGCACGAAGCTCAGCTGAATTTAAAACTGCTGGAGCCGCTGGAGATAGCGCACCATTATACAACTGAAGAGATAGGTGGGCTTTACTCGTTTGATAAGATTGCACCGTTGCCGGGAGATCTGCGGGATTTGCTTCATGCTGAAAAGCGGAATATTATTCTCCATCCAAAGTCGCAGGGTAGCGCGAGGGAATGGGGGTTGGAGCATTTTGCAGAACTTGTACGACTACTACCCAAGGATCGCTACAATGTGATTATTTCCGGTACTGAGGCCGAGCGGAAGATGCTGGAACCCCTTTTTGAACAGGTGGGAGAACTGGTGGTTGACGCGACCGGTAAGATGGATCTGGCAACGTTTGTATCATTTATAGCAGCTGCTGACGTAATAGTAGCTGCAAGTACCGGGCCTCTTCATATTGGTGCTGCGCTGGGTAAAGTTGCGGTGGGCCTCTACCCTTCTATCCGGCCAATGCATGCCGGCCGTTGGGGGCCGTTAGGGCAAAAGGCAATAGCGATTGCATTGCCTGAGGATTGCAATAAGTGCAGGAAGATGCCTGAGAGTTGTACGTGTATTCGCAGCATCTCTGCTATTCAGGTAGCGCAGCACATACAATAGTGGCTACCTTAATTCCGGTTCTATCTGGTCGTAGGGTACCACCACGTATGGATGGGTGGTATCCAAGGTAAAATAATAAGGGTTGAGTGCGGTGGCGGGCCGTTTGTCAAAATTCCAGACCATTTCTTTATTGCCTTCGGGAATACGCTCCTGATGATCGGGCCATAGGGCACACAAGGTTATGTGTGGATGGTCGCCGTGTAGGGAAGAAAGGGTCATGCTCTCTGTGGCTAAACCCCAATCGAGAAATAATTGATCTTCAAAGCGGCTATCGCTGGCTTTAATCAGCACTTTGTTGAGGTTGTGGACGCGTGCATATCCATTTAGTGATTCGATAAAATGAAGACGCCTGGTGAATGATGTGGCAGCGTGTACTATATATCCTATCCTTATTACGAACGTTAGGCCTAGGATGGCTATAGCGAAGCGCTTGTTCAGGTTAGGGATGAGGTAGTAGACTATGGGGAAGCCAACGATGACACCCATGACCTGCCATTCTCCCTCCAGATAATAGAAGAAATGGCCGCCTGGAAAGCCACAATGCAGTAACAGAAGGAAGCCTATCCCTGAACAAAGAACCCACAATGCCAGTAGCCATTTTCGCTGCTTAAGAACTACGATTATTGCTGCAGCGCCGAGAATAACGCTGAACCAATAGTTGGTAAGGCAGGCTTTGTACCAGCTGTGCGCGACCGGGCCGTTTATGGACTGCATAACCAGATCTTTGGTTAAGTGTGTAACGCCGTGCATGCGTCGCGCGTCGTAGGCCTGATTGACGCTTAGAAATAACTTCAGAACGGACCAAAAGATTAATATCCCAGTATAATAGATAGCCTGTCTCTTCCTATAGGGCCAGTCCAGTTTCGACAACCATAAGGCGATCCACAAGAATAGAAAAACGATGATTGCGAGTGGATGCGTGAATAATGCTATTCCAGACAACAGAGCAAATGCCAGATACTGCCATATTATACCTGAGTCTCTGACTCTCAAGTGATGACTCGCGCCAATACATAGAAAGATGTAAGCGACCGCTTGGTGGATCTCATTATTTGTCCAGAAGAACCCTGCACTGACGAACAAAAAATAGTAGCAAGCCATCAATAAGCCCAGAGCATATAGGCGCCACCTGAAGATTAGTAATGCAGATACTCCTAAATAGAAGATATTGAAGCTAAGGGAATAGGCAATCAATAAAAGGCGGAGCGGAACATGCAGCTTTGACAACAGCAACGGTACGCACTCGGTAACGAAAGCGCCCCAACGGCGCTGGGAACTTTCTAAGTCCTGTAGATTGATCCGGCGAAAAGAGACAAGCGATGCATCTGTGAAGATCATTCGCTCTTTATAGTAATAGATAGCTCCAAAGCATAGAACTATCATGGCTGTAAACGCTATCTGTGCATAGCGTTTAAAGGCAGCCTGATCATGGTGCATGTGAAGCTGCAATCTAGTATAATGGGGCGGGTTTACCGCAATAAAAAACCCCATACTTTTTGTGTAAGGGGTTTTAGTTTAATAGGATATGGCGGCTACCTACTCTCCCATGCTTAAGAGCATAGTACCATTGGCCATGGGGGGCTTAACTGCTCTGTTCGGAATGGGAAGAGGTGGAGACACCCCCGGCAAGACCACCATAAGGTCTTGACGGTGTCTTTAGTGTTTTAGACTAAGGACAGCGGTAATTAGATAGACATATTGGGCAATTTACCGTAGTGGTAAGATAATCTGTAGCTGGATTAAGATCCAGGAAAAGAAAGAAGGGATAGAAAAGAAGGTCCGAGTGTATTACTGATGCATGTGACTTTGTCTAGTGGCTTAAGCTAGTTCTGGCAAGCAGAACTAAAATAAGATTAAAGCTTACGGGTAATTAGTACTACTCGGCTTCGCTGTTACCAGCCTTACACCTGTAGCCTATCAACGCAGTAGTCTGCTGCGACCCTTCTTATGTAAGTAAACTCATCTTGAGGTTGGCTTCGCGCTTAGATGCTTTCAGCGCTTATCCTTTACTGTGCGTAGCTACTCTGCACTGCACCTGGCGGCACAACAGATACACCAGCGGCACACGCGTTCCGGTCCTCTCGTACTAAGAACACATCCCCTTCAATTTACTAACGCCCACCACAGATAGGGACCGAACTGTCTTGCGACGTTCTGAACCCAGTTCACGTGCCACTTTAATGGGCGAACAGCCCAACCCTTGGGACCTTCTCCAGCCCCAGGATGTGACGAACCGACATCGAGGTGCCAAACCTTTCCGTCGATATGAGCTCTTGGGAAAGATCAGCCTGTTATCCCCGGAGTACCTTTTATCCTTTGAGCGATGGCCCTTCCATGCGGAACCACCGGATCACTTTAGCCTGCTTTCGCACCTGCTCGGCATGTCCGCCTCACAGTCAAGCTCCCTTATACTAATGCGCTCTTCGCATGATTACCAACCATGCTGAGGGAACCTTTGCGAGCCTCCGTTACTCTTTAGGAGGCGACCACCCCAGTCAAACTACCCACCATGCAATGTTCCCGTTTCCAGGTTAGACCCTAAGTAAACGAAGGCTGGTATTTCAACGGTGACTCCACAAGACCTGGCGGCCCTGCTTCATAGTCTCCCAGCTATGCTACACATCGTTTACTCAAGATCAATGCAAAGTTGTAGTGAAGGTTCACGGGGTCTTTCCGTCCCGTGGCGGGTAACCGGCATCTTCACCGATACTACAATTTCACCGGGCTCGTGGAGGAGACAGCGTTCAACTCATTAGACCATTCGTGCAGGTCGGAACTTACCCGACAAGGAATTTCGCTACCTTAGGACCGTTATAGTTACGGCCGCCGTTTACTGGGGCTTCGGTCACAAGCTTTGGGTTACCCCGAACAAGCTTCCTTAACCTTCCAGCACCGGGCAGGTATCAGGCTCTATACGTCTTCTTTCGAATTTGCAGGGCCCTGTGTTTTTGCTAAACAGTTGGTTGAACCATTTTACTGAGACCATATCGCTATGGTACGCCTTATCCCGAAGTTACAGCGTCAATTTGCCTAGTTCCTTCTCCACGGCTCACCCGAGCGCCTTAGAATACTCATCCCAGCTACCTGTGTCGGTTTGCGGTACGGGTTGTCTTTACCATAACTTAGAAGGTTTTCTCGCGGGCATGATTAGGGTCACTATCGCGCCGGCCGAAGCCTTTGCGTACTATCAGGTTCATCAAAACGTGCGGATTTGCCTACACATCCTATAACTACACCCTTTAACGTTCTATTCCGTAAGAACGCGGACCTTTCACTTCCCTGTCACTCCATCGAAGTAAAAACAAGTGCTGGAATATTAACCAGCTTTCCATCAACTACACCTTTCGGCTTTGCCTAAGGACCCGACTAACCCTGATCCGATTAACGTTGATCAGGAACCCTTAGCTTTTCGGCGAGAGGGTTTCTCACCCTCTTTATCGTTACTTATACCTACATTTTCTTTTCTGTCCGCTCCAGCATACCTTACGATACACCTTCAGCGCTGAACAGAATGCTCCCCTACCATTTGAACAATTTAATGTCCTAATCTACAATTTCGGCGACATGTTTGATGCCCGATTATTTTCCGCGCCCGGACCCTCGACCAGTGAGCTGTTACGCACTCTTTAAATGAATGGCTGCTTCCAAGCCAACATCCTGGCTGTCTGGGGATCCGAACCTCGTTTGATCAACTTAACATGTACTTAGGGGCCTTAATTGGTAGTCTGGGTTATTTCCCTCTCGGCCATGGACCTTAGCGCCCACAGCCTCACTGCCACAGATATATTATAGCATTCGGAGTTTGTCAGGGTTTGGTAGGCGGTGAAGCCCCCTAGCCCAATCAGTAGCTCTACCTCTATAATACTTCTAAAATGTGACGCTGTTCCTAAAAACATTTCGGGGAGAACGAGCTATCTCTCAGTTTGATTGGCCTTTCACCCCTACCCACAAGTCATCCCAAAACTTTTCAACGTTTATGGGTTCGGTCCTCCAGTGTGTGTTACCACACCTTCAACCTGCTCATGGGTAGATCACAAAGTTTCGCGTCTGCCCCCACTGACTAAAGTTCGCCCTGTTCGGACTCGGTTTCCCTGCGGCTCCGTTGTTTAAAAACTTAACCTCGCCAGTGAGGAGCAACTCGTAGGTTCATTATGCAAAAGGCACGCCGTCACAGAACAAGTCTGCTCCGACCGCTTGTAGGCCTGCGGTTTCAGGTACTATTTCACTCTCTTATTCAGAGTACTTTTCACCTTTCCCTTACGGTACTGGTTCACTATCGGTCACTTGAGTCGTATTTAGCCTTACCGGATGGTACCGGCAGATTCAGACAGGATTTCTCTGGTCCCGCCCTACTCAGGATACTACACGTCCACCATAATTTCTACCTACAGGACTGTCACCTGCTATGGTCACTCTTTCCAAAGTGTTCGGTTTGATATGGCTTTCTAAAAGTAGTCCTACAACCCCAATGGAGCACGCTCCACTGGTTTGGGCTCTTCCCTGTTCGCTCGCCACTACTTGGGGAATCATTAGTTATTTTATTTTCCTCCTCCTACTTAGATGTTTCAGTTCAGAGGGTTGGCTCTCTACTTGCGTAGAGTAATACACCTTCAGTGTATTAGGTTGTCCCATTCGGAGATCTTCGGGTTAACGATTGTATGCATCTAACCGAAGCTTATCGCAGCTTACCACGTCCTTCATCGCCGCTCAGTGCCAAGGCATCCACCACAGGCCCTTGTTTCGCTTTAAAAATCTTTAAAGACAGGTACATTGTTCTAAGAAAGTAATTACTTAGAAGCAAAAGACCTTATTAATCAAAGAATCAGAACATCTGGCTCGGGGCCTTCTTTTCTATTCTCCTTTTCTACTACATTTCTCTTTTGTACTACTATTTCACTTGCTAAAGGCTGTATTACTACAGGATCTCTATCAAGCGAGATAAATTGCTTTTCCAATATGTCAAAGAACTTGGGCTCATCAATCTGCCGACCAGCTATAAAGCTAATCCGCTAATGAACTTGTGTGATAAGGATGGGCTTGCTTTCCAGCACATTGGGATCCTAAGCTTAGAATTCCACGTGGACAAGTTGTCGCG
>JADMIO011575539.1_pt1 | contig 99339 bp, 86 predicted proteins | sample 8958161 | NCBI WGS metagenome assembly JADMIO01 (sample SAMN16585339, study PRJNA669376) | soil metagenome | isolation source: Crop rotation soil | place: USA: Cullars Rotation, Alabama | collected 2011
GCCGCGACTTCAAGTCACGTGAATTCCAAGCTTCGGATCCCACTGTGCTGGAAAGGGCCCGGCCCAAGAGCGTCCCGTTCAAGGCGCAGGATCTCGGGCTGCTCGAGGCGCCCGACCGGGACGAGTGGCAGAAGCCGGAACAGATCATGGACACGCTGCGCATCGCCGAAGGCTCGGTCGTCGCCGATCTCGGCGCCGGCAGCGGCTGGTTCACGATCCATCTCGCCCGGCGCGTCGGGCCCAACGGCGTCGTGTACGCCGAAGACATCCAGCCGCCGATGATCGATTACATCGGCCAGCGCACACGCCGCGAGAATCTGAATTGGGTGCGGCCGATCCTCGGCACCACGACCGACCCGAATCTGCCGGAGAGCGCCGTCGATGCCGTCGTGATCGACGACGTGTATCACGAGCTGGAAGATCCGGTGCTGTTCCTTCGCAATGCGGCGAGGTCGCTGAAGCCGCAGGGCGTGATTGGGGTCGTCGACTTCCTGCCGGGAGGAGGCGGACCGGGGCCGGCGCCCGACGAGCGGCCGGATCCGGCGGCGGTGATCAAAGGCGCCGAAGCCGCCGGACTGCAGCTGCAGAAGCGGGAGGACATCCCGCCGTTCCTGTTCCTGCTGGTGTTCGAGCGGGCTAACCGCGGAGGCCGGTGAGCCGCCACACCGCCGGCATCACGCCGGCCGCGACGAGCAGCTTGATCACGTCGGCGGCGATGAACGGATAGAGGCCGGCCGCGAGTGCGCCCGACCAGCCGCGCGCCGGCGCGTAGACGGTCAGCCACGAGACGCCGCCGGCGAAGACGATCGCCAGACCGCACACCATCGCGACGACGGCCGTGAGGTAGCGGCGATCGAAGCCGCGCTCGGCGAGAAGGCCGGTGACGAACGCGGCGAACGGATACGCCATCAGGTAGCCGCCGGTCGGTCCCATCAGACGGGCGACGCCCTGCGGCAGCACGGGCGACGCGGCGAACACCGGCAGGCCGAGCATGCCGAGCGTCAGGTAGAGGACCTGGCTCGACGCGCCGAGCCGCGAGCCGAGCGCCGCAGCGCCGAGCAGCACGACCATCGGCTGGAACGTGAACGGCACCGGCGTGAACGGCAGCGGGATGCTCACCTGCGCGGCGACAATCGTCAGCACCGTCATGAAGAGCACCGCGCCCGCCTGCTGCAGCGTGCGCAGGCCGCGCGACTCACGCGCGTCGAGCTGGGCGATCATGGCGGCGAAGAACGTGGTCGGCATGGCGTCGGATCTTAGCGTATGCATACAGTACTGACAATCGCGGGGAGCGACTCGAGCGGCGGCGCCGGCATCCAGGCCGACCTGCGCACCTTCGCCGCGCTCGGCGTGCGCGGCGCGACGGCCATCACCGCGATCACGGCGCAGAACGCGACCGGCGTCTCGGCGCTCTCGCCCGTGTCCGCGGACCTCGTCACGGCACAGATCGAAGCCGCCGCCGCGGGCGCAACCCTGCGCGCGACCAAGATCGGCATGCTCGCCAACGCCGCCATCGCCGAAGCGGTCGCGGCCGCGATCGACGCCCTCGAGCTGCCGCTCGTCGTCCTGGATCCGGTGCTCGCGTCGACGTCGGGCACGCGCCTGCTCGACGCCGACGGCGTGCAGGTGCTTCTGACCGAGCTCCTGCCGCGCGTGCTCGTGGTGACGCCGAACGTGCCCGAAGCCGAAGCGCTGAGCGGCCGCATGATCCGATCGTCAGACGATGCGCGCGACGCCGCGCGGCGGCTGCACGACATGGGCGCAAGAAACGTCGTCATCAAGGGCGGTCACGCCGCGACGCGAGGCACGCGCGTGATCGTCGATCTCTTCTTCGACGGCCGCACGTTCCGCGAATCGCGTGTGCCCCGCGCGAAGGGCCGCGCGCGCGGGACCGGCTGTTCGTTCGCATCGGCCGTGGCCGTATTTCTGGCGCAGGGCCGTCCGCTCGCCAGCGCCGCCTCGCGGGCGCAGCGCCACGTCGCCGGCCTCCTCGCGCGCGGACGCCTGTAGCACGCATCGGCACACCAATCGTGCAGCCGCCGCAGTCGCCGTCGAGGCGGACGTATACTGAATCGATGACGCCGCTGCTGGCCATCGGCCGCGCGCCGCTCGAGGTGGAGCGGCTGACGGCGGCGCTCGCCGGCTCGGCCGCGGGCGCCGACGGCGCGGTCGTGACCTTCCTGGGGCTGGTCCGCAACCACAACCTCGGGCGGAGCGTCCGATATTTGGAGTACGAGGCGTACGAGCCGCTCGCACTGAAGGCGTTCGAGCGGATCGGGGCCGAAATTCAGGACCGCTGGCCGGGCGCGAAGCTGGCGCTGCACCATCGCATCGGGCGGCTCGACGTCGGCGAGGCGAGCATCGCCATCGTCGCGCGCTCGCCGCACCGCGGCGATGCGTATGCGGCGTGCCGCTACGCGATCGAGCGCGTGAAGCAGATCGCGCCGATCTGGAAGCGCGAGTTCTTCGAGGGCGGCGACGTCTGGATCGAGGGCGCGACCGCCGACCCCGACGATGCGCGCGCGCGGGCCGAGGCGGAGCGGGCGGCATGCGCGTCAGCGTGAAGCTGTTTGCCCGGCTGCGCGACATTGCCGGCGCCGCCGAGCTGACGCGCGAGGTCGAACCGGGCGCAACGATCGGCGCGCTGTGGCGGCAGCTGGCGGCGGAGTTTCCGGCGCTGGCGCCCTACGAGCGATCGATCTCGAGCGCCCGCAACGCGGATTACGCGCGGATGGACGATCCCGTTCGCGACGGCGACGAGGTGGCCTTCCTGCCGCCGGTATCGGGCGGCTGAGGCCGACAGGTTATGTTCGACAAGCTCCAGTCCGAAGAAGCGCGCTACGAGGATCTGATGCAGCGGCTCGGCACCGCCGAGCTGCAGAGCGATCCGTCGGAGTACCGGAAACAGGCCAAGGCCCTGTCGGAGCTCGAGCCGCTCGTCGAGCGCTTCCGCGAGTACAAGTCCACCGTTCAGGCGATCGCGCAGACCGAGGAGTTGGCCGCGGCCGGCGACCCCGACATGAAGGAGCTCGCACGCGAAGAGCTGAAGGCGCTCAACGCGAAGCGCGACGTCCTCACCGGCGAGCTGAAAATCCTGCTGGTGCCCAAGGATCCGAACGACGAGAAGAACGTCGTGCTCGAGATCCGCGCCGGCACCGGCGGCGACGAGGCGGCGCTCTTCGCCGCCGAGCTGTACCGGATGTACAGCAAGTTCGCGGAGCGCCACGGCTGGCGGATCGAGGTGATGTCGAGCAGCGACACCGGCGTCGGCGGCCTCAAGGAGGTCATCGCGACCATCGAGGGGCGCGGCGTCTACAGCAAGCTCAAATACGAGAGCGGCGTGCACCGCGTCCAGCGCGTGCCGGCGACCGAAGCGAGCGGCCGCATCCACACCTCGACGGCGACCGTCGCCGTCCTGCCTGAAGCTGAGGAGGTCGACATCCAGATCAACGAGAAGGATCTGCGCATCGACACCTTCTGCTCGAGCGGTCCGGGCGGCCAGAGCGTCAACACGACCTATTCCGCCGTGCGCGTCACGCACATCCCGACCGGCGTCGTCGTGTCGCAGCAGGACGAGAAGTCGCAGATCAAGAACCGCGCGAAGGCGATGAAGGTGCTGCGCTCGCGGCTCTACGAGATGGAGCTGCGCAAGCAGCAGGAAGCGATCGCCAAGGATCGCCGCAGCCAGGTCGGCACCGGCGAGCGCTCGGAGAAGATCCGCACCTACAACTTCCCGCAGAACCGGATCACCGATCACCGCATCAACTTCACGACGCACCGGCTGACCGAAGTGCTGAACGGCGATCTCGCGGAGCTCCTCGACAACGTCATCACGTTCTACCAGTCCGAAAAGCTCAAGGACGCGACGGCAGTGTCCTGACGTGCCCACGATTCACGAGCGTGTGGCAGAAGGTCGCGTGCGGCTTCGCGCCGCGGGGCTGTCGTCGGCGGAGGCCGACATCAGCGCGCGCGCGCTGGCCGAGCACCTGCTGGGCTGGAACACCGAGCGCTTCCTGATCGACGCCGTCGACGCCGAGCCCGATGGCTTCGCGCCCCGCTTCGACGCCGTCCTGGCCCGGCGCGCGGCGCGCGAGCCCCTTGCCTACATCGTCGGCGCGCGCGAGTTCTGGGGACTCGAGCTCGAGGTCACGCCCGACGTGCTCATCCCGCGGCCCGAGACCGAGCTCATCGTCGAAGCCGCGCTCGATCTGCATCCCGTTCGCGACGCGGCGCTCGCCGTCGCCGACGTCGGCACGGGCAGCGGCGCCATTGCCATCGCGATCGCGTCCGAACGTCCGCGCGCCTCGGTCGTCGCCACCGACATCTCCAGTGCGGCGCTCGCGGTGGCGAGACGCAACGCCATGCGACACGGCCTGTCCGCGCGCGTGCAGTTCGCCACGGCCGATCTCCTCGACGGCATCGACGGCCCCTTCGATCTCGTCGTCGCCAACCCGCCGTACGTCCGCGACGGCGATCGGCGCGGCCTGCAGCCGGAAGTCCGCAACGAGCCGGGCGTCGCGCTCTACGGCGGCACCGAAGGGCTCGACCCCATCACGCGCCTCGTGACACAAGCGCCGTCACGTCTGGCGCCGGGCGGCCATCTCGTGTTCGAGTTCGGCTTCGGTCAGGATCTCGAAATCGAGCGGCTCGTCGGCGAGGCGGGTTCGCTGACGCTGATCGAGCTGAAGCGCGATCTGCAGGGCATCGCGCGCACCGCCGTCGCCCGGCGCGTGTGACAGACTTCCGCATCGAGGATGTCCATGGCTGACTGCCTCTTCTGCAAGATCGTGGCGCGCGAGATTCCGGCGTCGATCGTCTACGAGGACGATCGCGTGCTCGCCTTCAACGACATCAACCCGCAGGGACCGACGCACGTGCTGGTCGTCCCCAAGCGCCACATCGCGTCGCTGAACGAGCTGACGGCGGGCGACGATGCGCTGGTCGGCGAGGTGGTGCGGCGCGCGGCGGCGATCGCGGCCGAGCGCGGCATCTCGGCCGGCGGTTTCCGGACGGTGTTCAATACCAACCGCGACGCCGGCCAGACCGTGTTCCACATCCACCTGCACCTCATCGGCGGTCGCGGTCTCGCCTGGCCCCCGGGCTAACTCCCGCCGCGCGCGGCCGTCCAACGGAATCATGCCTGTCGATCTCCTGTGGGGCGACGTGCGTCTCGCATGGCGCAACGTCGTCCGCCGCCCGGCCTTCACTTTCTTGATCGTGATGACGCTGGCGCTGGGCATCGGCGTCAACAGCGCGGTGTTCGCGCTGCTCGACGGCGTCCTGCTGCGGCCGCTGCCCTATCGCGATCCGGCGCGGCTCGTCTTCGTCTGGCAGACGCTGCCCGAGCACAACGTCTTCGAGCTCGAGCCGACCGTCGTCGACTACGACGCGTGGCACGCGGTCAGAAGCTTCTCCGAGATCGCGCTCGTCGCGACCGACGCGTTCACGCTGACCGGCGACGACCATCCCGAGCGCGTCCGCGGCGCGCGCGTGACGGCGTCGCTGCTGCCGCTGCTGGGACTCCAGCCGCAGATCGGGCGCGGCTTCACCGCGGACGAAGACACCGACGCGAGCGCGCCGACCGTGGTGCTCGGCGACGGGTTGTGGCGCCGGCGCTACGGCGCCGATCGCGCCATTGTCGGTCGCGCGATTCAGGTGAACGGCGAGCCGCGGACCGTCGTCGGCGTCTTGCCGCGCGGCGCGGCCCTGCCCGGACCGCTCGCCGGCGACGACGAGCTGTGGCTGCCGGCGCGGATGAGCGCCGCCGAGCGCGCGAACGGGATCAGCCACAACTACACCGTCATCGCGCGGCTCGCCGACGGCGCCACGATGACCGCCGCGCAGGCCGAGATCGTCGCCTTCGCCGCGCGCATGGCCGCGGAGCATCCGGATACGCATCGCCGGATCGGCGCGCGGCTGGTCGGCGTCGCGGAGCAGACGACGCGCGCGATCCGGCCGGCGCTGCTGGTCGTCGGCGGCGGCGTGGCGCTGCTGCTGCTCGTCGCCTGCGCGAACGCCGTGACGCTGCTGCTCGCCCGCGCGGCGAACCGCTCGCACGAAATGGCGATCCGCTCCGCGCTCGGCGCCACCGCCTCGCGGCTGCTCTCGCTCGCCGTCGTGGAGTCGTGCGTGTTCGCGCTGCTCGCCGGCGGCGTCGGTCTCGTCTTCGGCAGCTGGGCGCTCAGCGGTCTCCTGCCGCTCTTCGGCGCGAGCATGCCGCGATCGATCTCGGTCGCGGTCGACGCGCGCGCGGCGCTCTTCACCGCCGGCCTCGCCGCCGTCGCCGGGCTCGCCTTCGGCGTCGTCGTCGCGGCGCACCGGCCGGGCCGCCTCGCCGACGCGCTGCGCGGCTCGACGCGGACCACCGCCGGCGGCCGCGTGGCGCGCACGCGCAACCTGCTCGTCGTCGGACAGGTCGCGCTCGCGGTGATTCTGCTTTCGGCGGCGGGGCTGATGCTGTCGAGCGTCGCGAAGCTGGCGCGCGTCCGTCCCGGCTTCGACGCCGATCGGATCGCGAGCTTCAAGATCGCCATGACCGGATCGCGCTACGCGCCCGATGCCGCGCGCGTGGGCTACGTCGGCGATCTCGTCGATCGCCTGTCGGCAACGGCCGGCGTGCAGGGCGCGGCCGTCACCTCTGTGATCCCATTCGGCGGCACGCGCGGCGCCAACGGCGTCGAGATCGAAGGCCGGCCGCGGCAGCCGAACGAGATCTCGATCATCATCGACCAGCGCCACGTCTCGCCCGGCTACTTCCGCACGATGGGCATCGCGCTGCTGCGCGGGCGCACCCTCGCGGCCTCCGACGACGCGCGCGCGGAGCGCGTCGTGGTGATCAACAAGACGATGGCGGGCCAGTACTGGCCGAACGGCGATCCGATCGGCCGGCGCGTGCGGCTGAGCGGCGGCTTCGACTCCGGCACCTGGATGCGCATCGTCGGCGTCGTCGACGACGTCCGCCACATCTCGCTCACGCGCGGATCCGTGCCGGAGATGTACCACCCGTACGCGCAGGCGCCCGTGCCGATGGTCACCGTCGTCGTACGCACCGAGCGTGACCCGTCGGCGGTCGTGCCGCTCGCCCGCAGCGCGATGCTGGCGCTCGATCCGAACCTGCCGCTGTACGACGCTCGAACCATGGCCGATCGCGTGCAGGGATCGTTCGCGCCGACGCGCGGCACGATGCTGCTGCTGCTCGTGACCGCAGCGCTGGCCGCGGCGCTGTCGGCGGTCGCGATCTACGGATCGATCTGGTACGCGGTGACGCAGCGGATCCCCGAGATCGGCATCCGCCTCGCGCTCGGCGCGACGCGCGCATCGGTCTGCGCCGGGGTCGTCTCGCGCGCCGTGACGATGACGCTCGTCGGGACCGCCACGGGAACGGTGCTGTCGCTGGCGTCGGCGCCGCTGCTGCGCGGCCTCCTCTTCGAGACGCGCCCGACCGATCCGTCCACGCACGCGGTCGTTGGCGCCGCCGTCGTCGGCATCGCGATCCTGGCCAGCCTGATGCCCGCGCGGCGCGCGATGCGCGTCGACCCGATGACGGCGCTACGAAACGAGTAGGTAGGCGCCCTTGCCGGCGGGGCGATCGAGCCTGAAGTCGACGGCGCGATAGCCGCGCGCGAAGTAGGTCGTGAAGAGCCCGCGCGTCGCCATCCGCCAGTCGAGCGCGATGGCCGGGGCGCCGCCGAGCATCTGCGTGAATCCGGTCGGGATCTCGACGAGCAGCGCGCGCGACCGCTGGTCGAGATCGACGTCGACGCACAGCGGCCACTCGCCGCTCGCATCGATCCGGTTCACGGCGACGGCGCCGCTCCGATCCGGCATCGTCCGTTCGCGGCGCAGCCACCATTCGGCCACGAAGCGGTCGGTCGGATTGCCGGCGTGCAGCGGACTGTTCGACACGCCGTAGACGTTCTCTTCGTACTCACCGACCACCACACCGAGCTTGGTGAAGTTCAAGTGGGCGTTCAGCGCCTGCAACGGATCGTAGGTCCACTCGATCAATTCGAGGCCCATGGCCAGCGTGCGCTCGCGCTGGATCATCTTCAGACGATGGCCGACGCCGGCGGCGCGGTACTCGTCGAGCACACCGAGCATGTGCGACCACTGCATCGGCTTGCGCTGCTTGAGTCCAGCGACCGAGTAGACGAAGCCGATCATCCGCTCGCGGCCCGATTCGGAGGCGAACGCGCCGACCAGCACGGCGCCGCGCAGCATCGTGACGGCGAGGATTGGCACCGGCACGACGTCGACGTAGCCCGGGCCCCAAATCACGCGCTCCAGCTCGACGACCTGCGCGTACTCGTCGAGCGTCTCGAGATCTCGGTAAGTGATCACGGATGGATCATCCCTGATACGGACCGGCGACGACGACCGTGGCGCGATCGGGGTCGAGGAGCCGGCGGGCGGCGGCGTTCGCGGACTCGAGCGTCACGGCGTTCAGATACTCCGGCAGCCGCCGATCGTAGTCGAGGCCGAGGCCCAGAATCTCTTCCGACAGCAGAAATGACGCGATGCCGCTGTTCGTCTCGAGCGCGCGCGGCATCGATCCGATGAGGAAGCGGCGCGACTCGTCGAGCTCCCGCGGCGTCAGGCCGTCGCGGACGATGCGGACGATCTCCTCGTCGATGGAGGCGATCGCGCGATCGACGTTGGCAGGGCTGACGCCGGCGCGGATCGAGAGCGGACCTTCCGCGATGTTGGCGTCGAGCGAGCTCGACACGTAATACGCCATCCCCTGGCGCTCGCGGATGCTGTCGCCGAGCCGCCCGCCGATCGCGTACTGACCGAACGCGTTGTTCATCAGCCAGCACGAGTAGTATTCGGGATCGCTGCGGCGGACCGTGACGAAGCCGTAGGCGATATCGGCCTGCGACTTGTTCATCATCGGCAGCACCACGCGCTCGCGTGCGGTTGCGCGCCGAACCGGCGGCAGCGTCACCGGCGGCGGCGCCGCATGCCGCCAGCCGCCGAACACGCGCGCGGCGGCCGTCGTCGCATGCGCCGGATCGACGTCGCCGACCACGACCACGCACAACGCGCCCGGCGCGAACGACGCGGCGTGCGCGTGTGCGAGATCGTCGCGGCCAAGGCGCTCGACGATCTCGATCGTGCCCTTGGTCCGCCGGCCGTAGGGATGACCGCCGGGATAGAGGCGCGTCATCAGGCCGACCATCGCCTGCACCGCCGGGTTGTCGTCGTCCTGGCGGATGGAGGTGACGACTTCGCGCTTGCGCGTCTGGATCTCCTCGTCGGGCAGCGATGGCGCCATCACGATCTCGGCGAGGAGCTCGAGCACGGCGTCGAAATCCTCCGCGAGGCACGTGCCGCTCAGCGAGAAGACGTGGCGCGTGACCGCCGGCGTGAGCGTGATGCCGCGCCGATCGAGGTCGTCGGCGATTGTGGACGCGCTGCGCGTCAGCGTGCCGCGATCGATCACGCGCGAGAGCAGCCACGCCGTGCCTTCGGCGCCCGGAGGATCGTTTGCCGACCCGGCGCGGAGCGCGACGCTGATCGTGACCGCGGGCGTCGCCCGCGCCGACTTGGCGATGACGACGGCGCCGTTGTCGAGCACCGTCCGCGTCGGCGTCAGACCAGTGGACATCAAACGGCTTCGAACCAGCCGATGGTGCGGTTGGCCGGCGCGAGCAGACGCCTGGCGGCGTCGGCGATCTCGTCGACCGTCACCGCCGCGATCCGCGCCGGCGCCGACGTGAAGGTGTCGAGGCTGCCGATGGTCTGGAAGTAGCCGAGCTGGTGAGCGATGTTGGTGACGCTGTCGCTGTCGAACACGAGCCGCGCCTTCAGCTGCGCCTGCGCTTTCGCCAGCTCCGCGGGCGTCACCGGGTCGCGCTCGAGGCGATCGAGATCCTCGAGCAGCGCCGATTCCACCGCCGCGGGCGTCGTCCCCTCGTTCACCGTCGCCGACAGCGTGTAGAGGAACGGCTGCTCGGTCGGCATCAACGAGCCGGCGACCGACGAGGCGAGGCCGCGCTCGACGAGCGCGCGATACAGGCGGGCGCTGCGCTGCGGCGGCGGCACGCGGAAGCTCGCCCACAGGTTGATGCCCTTCGCGCCGGTGAGGATCGCGTCGAGCACGAGCAGCGGGAAGAAGTCGCGGTCGGCCGCGGCCGGCGCGTGGTATCCGACCTTCACGTACGACGTCGTCCCCTCCTTGCGGATCGTCAGCCGCCGCTCGCCGGTCTGCTCCGGCTCCACCGTCCGGATGCGCGACAGCTGGGATCCCGGACGAATCGGACCGAAGTGGCGCTCGACGCGGCGCAGGGCGTCGTCGGGATCGACATCGCCGACGATGACGAGCGTGGCGTTGTCGGGCACGTAGTGCCGCCGATAGTAGCCGTAGAGATCGTCGCGATCCATCGACTGCAGGTCGGACAGCCAGCCGATCGTCGGGTGACGGTACGGGTGCGCCTTGAACGCCGTCGCCGTGAGCTCCTGGTCGAGGAGCTGGTCGGGATCGTTCTCGCCGCCCTGCAGCTCCGAGATGATCACGGTGCGCTCCGACTCGCAGTCGTCGGGATGGTACAGACAGCTCGCCATCCGCTCGGACTCGATGAACAGCATGCGGTCGAGGGCGTCGGTGGTCGCCGTTTCCATGTAGGTGGTCTGGTCGATCCAGGTGTAGCCGTTCCAGGTGCCGCCGAACTGCTCGATGATGCCCTTGACCTCGTCGCGGGGAATGTTGGTCGTGCCCTTGAAGTTCATGTGCTCGACCCAGTGCGACACGCCGGTGAGGCCGGGGCGCTCGTCCTTCGAGCCCACCTTGTACCAGCACCAGACCGACGCCAGCGGCGCGGTGTGCTCTTCCCGGATGAGCACGGTCAGGCCGTTGTCGAGCGTCGTGGCGCGCATCGGATCATTATAAAATCGGTGGATACCCATGCCTGAGTGGAAAGACACCGTCAACCTGCCGCGCACCGAGTTCCCGATGAAGGCGAACCTGCCGACGACCGAGCCGCAGATGCTCGCGCGCTGGCAGGCCATGAACCTCTACGGGAAGATTCGCGCGCGCCGGCAGGGCGCAGCCAAGTTCGTGCTGCACGACGGCCCGCCCTACACGAGCGGCAACATCCACATCGGCACGGCGATGAACAAGATCCTGAAGGAGCTGGTCGTCAAGTCGCGATCGATGGCCGGCTTCGACGCGCCCTACGTCGTCGGCTACGACTGCCACGGGCTGCCGATCGAGCTCAAGGTCGATCGCGAGCTCGGGGCGAAGAAGCGCGAGCTGTCGGTGGCGGAGTTTTGCCGCGCGTGCCGCGCCTACGCCGAGCGCTTCGTCGGCACGATGACCGAGCAGTTCGAACGCCTCGGCGTGCTCGCCACCTGGGATCAGCCGTACCTGACGATGAACTTCAAGTACGAGGCGGCGATCGCGCGCGCGCTCGGCCGGTTCGTCGAGCAGGGCCTCGTCTACAAGGGCAAGAAGCCGGTGCACTGGTGCATCCACTGCCGCACCGCGCTGGCCGAAGCGGAAGTCGAGTACGAGGATCACACGTCGCCGTCGATCTACGTCGAGTTCCCGCTCGCTTCCGAGAGCGCGGGCGACCTGGCGACGCGGTTTCCCGCGCTCGCCGATCGCGCCGTCTCGGTGCTGATCTGGACGACGACGCCGTGGACGATTCCGTCCAACCTGGCGATCGCGTTCCATCCCGACTTCGACTACGCCGCGTACGAGGTCACCGACGATCGGAGCGCGACCGCTTCAGCCGAGCCGCAAAAGCGGCTGGTGATCGTCGCTGAAGCGCTCGCGCCGAAGGTGGCGGCGGTCGCCGGGAAGACGTTCGGCGCGCCGGTCGTACGCATGAAGGGCGCGGAGCTCGAGCGTCTGCGCTTTCAACATCCGCTGTACGCGCGGACATCGCTCGGCGTGCTCGGCGAGTACGTCACGCTCGACGCCGGCACCGGCGCGGTGCACACGGCGCCGGGACACGGCGCCGACGACTTCCAGACCGGCATGCGCTACGGCCTGGAAATCTACGCGCCGGTCGGACCGGCCGGGCACTTCCTCGATACCGTGGAGCTCTTCGGCGGTCAACGCGTGTTCGACGCGAACCCGCACGTCGCCGAGGCGCTGAAGGAGCGCGGCAAGCTGTGGCACCGCGAGTCGTTCTCGCATCAGTACCCGCACTGCTGGCGCTGCCACAACCCGGTCATCTTCCTCGCGACGTCGCAGTGGTTCATCGACCTCGACGGCGTGAAGCTGGCCTCCACCGGAGGCCGCAGCCTGCGTCAGGCGGCGCTCGACGCGATCGACCACGACGTGAAATGGGTCCCGGCGTGGGGCCACGATCGCATGTACAACATGATCGCGCACCGCCCCGACTGGTGCATCTCGCGGCAGCGCGTCTGGGGTGTGCCGATCCCGGCCGTCGACTGCACCGCATGCGGCGAAGCGATCATCACGCCGGCGCTCGTGCGCCAGACGGCAGGCGTCTTCGAGCAGCACGGCGTCGAATCGTGGTACGAGCGCCCGCTGGAGGAGTTCGTGCCCGCCGGACTCGCCTGTCCGACGTGCGGCGGCACGTCGTTCGAGCGCGAGAAGAACATCCTCGACGTGTGGTTCGATTCCGGATCGAGCCACGAGGCGGTGCTGTCGGTGTGGCCGGAGCTGACATGGCCCGCCGACGTCTACCTCGAGGGCACCGACCAGCATCGCGGCTGGTTCCAGAGCTCGCTGCTCGTCGGTCTCGGCACGCGCGGCCACGCGCCGTTCCGCTGGATCATCACCAACGGCTTCGTCATCGACGTCGACGGCAAGAAGATGTCGAAGTCGCTCGGCAACTCGATCGAGCCGCGCGACATCATCAAGAACAGCGGCGCCGACATCGTCCGCCTCTGGACGGCGATGAGCGACTACCGCGAGGAGATCCGCGTCAGCCAGGAGATCCTCGCGCGCGTCGTCGAGGCGTACCGCAAGATCCGCAACACGCTGCGGTATCTCGTCGCCAACCTGTACGACTTCGATCCGGCGGTCGATCGGGTGCCGCTCGCGCAGCTCGAAGAAGTCGATCGCTACATCCTCGCGCGCTATGCCGCGGTCGGCCAGCGCATGCTGAAGGGCTACGAGGAGTACGACTACGGATCGGTCTGCCAGGCGCTGAACACGTTCACCAACATCGACCTGAGCGCCTTCTACAACGACATCTCGAAGGATCGTCTGTACACGTTCGCGGCCCGGGCGCGCGAGCGGCGCTCGGCGCAGACGGCGATGTACCTCATGGCCGACGGCCTGACGCGCCTGATGGCGCCGGTGCTGTCGTTCACCGCCGACGAGCTGTGGGGCTACCTGCCAGGCGCGCGCAGCCGCGAGGAGTCGGTGCACATCGCGCTCTTCCCGACGCCGGAGGAGCTGTCCGAGCTGAACGATGCCGAGCTGACCGCGCGCTGGGACGCGCTCCTCGGCGTGCGCGTGCAGGTGCTGGCCGAAATCGAGCCGCTCCGCAAGGACAAGCGCATCGGCAGCTCGTTGCAGGCAAAAGTCGTGTTGTCTGCAACGCCGAACGAGCTCGCGCTCCTCGAGCGGTATGCTCGGGATCTGCCGATGCTGTTCATCGTCTCCGAAGTCGAGCTGCGTCCGGCCCCGACCGACGTCGAGGCGCACACCGAGGCGAAGCCGCGCGTGACCATCGAGCGCGCCGGCGGCGTGAAGTGCGAACGGTGCTGGCGCTACGTCCGATCGGTGTCGAGCGATCCGACCTGGGCCGGCCTGTGCGAGCGCTGCCAGGACGCGCTGGCCGAGGCCGTCAATGGCTGAGGCGCTCGAAAGCACAGTGCCCGGCGAGCTCGAGCCGGCGGCGCGGCCGCGCCGCCTCGAGATCTGGCTCCCGATCGGGATCGTGATGATCGATCAGATCACGAAGGCGATCGTCCGCGCGAGCCTGCCCCTCCACGAGAGCGTCACGGTCATCCCCGGGCTCATCGACTTCACCCACGTCCGCAACACCGGCGCGGCGTTCGGCATCCTCAACGCGGTCGAGTTCCCGTTCAAGACCGCGGTGATCGCGTTCATCGCCACCGCGGCGCTGGTCGGCGTCGGGATGTACGCCGCGAGCCTGGCGCACCACCAGACCGTCGCGCGCATCGGTCTGGCGCTCATCACCGGCGGCGCCGCCGGCAACCTGATCGATCGGCTGATGGTCGGTTCGGTGGTCGACTTCGTCGACGTCTACTGGCGCAACTGGCATTTCTGGGCGTTCAACGTCGCCGACTCGGCGATCACCTTCGGCGTCGTGATCATGATTCTCGACATGCTCGGCTCGAACAACGACAACCCGGCGCGTTAGGCGGCCTTCATGTACCCAAGACTGCTCGAGCTCGGACCGGTCACGGTCTACACCTACGGGGTCCTGCTGGCGGCCGCCTACCTCCTCGGCCTGAAGCTGGCGATGGCCCGCGCCAAGGCGCGCGGCCTCGACTCCAACCGCGTCCTCGACCTCGGCATCTACATCATCATCAGCGCGCTCGTCGGCGCGAAGCTGCTGCTGCTCGTCACCGACTTCCGCACGTTCACGTCCAACCCGCGCGAGCTGCTGACCCTGGCGCGCTCGGGCGGCGTGTTCTACGGCGGCCTCATCCTCGCCGTCTCCGTCGCGCTCTGGTACATCCGCAAGCTCGGGCTGCCGCTGTGGACCACCTGCGACGTCTTCGCGCCCGGCATCGCGCTCGGCCACGTCATCGGCCGTTTCGGCTGTTTGTTCGCCGGCTGCTGCTACGGGAAGCCGACGACGCTGCCGTGGGGCATCACCTTCACCGATCCGTTCGCCGCCGCCAACGTCGGCACGCCGCTCAACGTACCGCTGCACCCGACGCAGATCTACGAGGCCGGCGCGGAAGCGCTGATCCTGCTCGTGCTCCTCGCGACCGAGCGCAAAGGCCGGCCGTTCGCCGGGCGGACGTTCTGGCTCTACATGCTGCTCTACGCGATCTCGCGCTTCATCATCGAGTTCTTCCGCGGCGACGCCGATCGCGGCACGGTCTTCATGTTCTCGACCTCGCAGTTCATCTCGGTTCTCCTCGCGCCGCTCGCGATCGTGATGCTCGTGTACCTGTCGCGCACGTTCGTGCCCGAGCCCAAGCGCGCTCGCAAAGCCGCGTAGGACCGGCTTGACCGGATCCGCCACGCACACGCTTACGGTTCCCGACGACGGCGACGGCGTCCGCCTCGATCTGTTCCTGGTGTCGGTCCTGCCGTCGCAGTCGCGATCGCAGATCCAGCGGCTGATCAAGCAGGGGCTCGTCAACGTCGGCGGCAAGCCGGGCAAGTCGAACCAGGCGATGAAGGCCGGGCAGGACGTGACGGTGGAGCTGCCCGAGCCGGTCGAGTCCAGCGTCGAGCCCGAGCCGCTGCCGCTGCACATCGTCTTTCAGGATCGCGACATCGTGGTCATCGACAAGCCGGCGGGGATGGTCGTGCACCCGGCGGCGGGGCACGCCAGCGGCACGCTGGTGAACGCACTGCTCCACCACGTCGACGACCTGAGCGGCATCGGCGGCGAGAAGCGCCCCGGCATCGTGCACCGCCTCGATCGCGGCACGTCGGGGCTGCTCGTCGTCGCCAAGCACGATGCGGCGCACGAGGAGCTGGCGCGGCAGTTCCACGATCGCGAAGTGGAGAAGGACTACTTCGCGCTGGTGTGGGGCGAGGTGATGGCCGGACGGCGCATCGACGCGCCGATCGGCCGCGATCCCGAGAACCGCAAGAAGATGTCGGCGAAGGCGCGGCGCAGCCGCGAGGCGGTGACGCGGATCGTCCGCGCCGAGCACTTCGGCCGGATGCTAACGCTGGTACAGGTGGCGATTCACACCGGCCGCACGCACCAGATCCGCGTACACCTCAGCGCGATCGGCCACCCCGTCGTCGGCGATCCACTCTACGGCGGCGTGCATCGCCGGGTGCCCGGCGATCTCCGCGCGGTGACGCACCTCGAGCGGCCGTTCCTCCATGCGGCGCGGCTCGTCTTCAAGCATCCGACCGACGGCCGGCGCATGGAATTCGAGAGCGCGCTGCCGGACGACCTGCAGCGCGTGCTCGACGAGCTGCGGGCGGGAGAGGCTGGAGCGGCGGGAAGCTAGAGGTTGGAGGTTCGGAGGTTCGGAAGGGTGGAGGGTTCGAGAGCATGGCGATCGTCTACCAGGGGCGGGTGTTTTCGGTCGACGTCGAAGAGCGAGAGTTTCCGGACGGTTCGACGCATCGCGTCGAGATCGTTCGGCACGCGCCGTCGGTCGTGCTGATTCCGCTCGAGGCGGATGGCCGCATCGTGATCATCCGGCAATATCGCGCGCCGCTCGGGCGTGAGCTGTGGGAATTCCCGGCCGGACGTGTCGACGCCGGCGAGTCGCCGGAGGACGCGGCACGCCGGGAGTGCGAGGAGGAGATCGGTCGCGTGCCGCACCGGCTGCAGCACGTGGGCAGCTTCTATCCCACGCCCGGGTTTTGCGACGAGCAGCTGATCTTCTTCCGCGCCGCCGATCTCCGCGCGGCCGCACCGGATTCACCGCACAAGCCCGATGCCGACGAACAGATCGAAGCGCGCACGGTCACCGTTGCCGAAGCACGCGCAATGCTCGAACGCGGCGAGATTGTCGATCTGAAAACCGCGTATGCGCTGACGCTGCTCTAGGGCAGCGGTCCCAACCTCCTTACCTCCATACCTCCCTACTTCCCTACCTCTCCCCACCTCTTCCGGTTTCTTCGACCGTCGCGACGTGAATGGCGACGGTGTCGTCGACGCGGCGCGCATAGCCGCCGGCGAGCGTGACGACGAGCGGCACGCCGGCGTTGCGCACCGCCTCGACGACCATCCGGTCGCGCGCGCGCAGGCCGTCCTTGGTGAGCCGCAAGCCGCCCAGCTGATCGTCCTCGTACGGATCGGCGCCGGCGAGATAGAACACGCACTGCGGCGCGTGCGCCAGGACGGACGGCAGGGCGCGCGCGAGCTCGCGCAGGTAGGTCGCGTCGTGGACCCCGTCGGGCAGGCCGATGTCGAGCGATCCGCGCGGCTTCCACATCGGGTAGTTGTGCTGCTGGTGCATCGAGAGGGTGAACACGCGCGGATCGGACTCGAAGATGAACGCCGTGCCGTTGCCGTGGTGCACGTCGAGGTCGACGACCGCGTGCCGCTCGATCCCGCGCGCCTGCAGGACGCGAATCGCCACGGCGACGTCGTTGAACGGACAGAAGCCTTCGCCGTGGTTCGGAAAGGCGTGGTGCAGGCCGCCGCCGATGTGCACGGCCGTCCGAGCTTCGGGCTCTGCGCTCCGCGCTCCACGGTCTGCGCGGCATGCGCAGGCAGCCGCGCGGATCGTGCCGCCGACCATCAGCCGGAACGCCTCGACCATCTCCGCCGACCAGGGCAGCTCCAGCTGCGCGACGTCCTCCGCGGTCATGCGCCCGGTGCGCATCTTCTCGAGGTATTCGTCGGTATGAACCAGCGCGAGCTCGTCCCACGTGGCCGGATCGGGTTCGACGAGGTCGGAGGGCTGCACGAGGCCGGCGGCGAGGAGCTGTGCGTGGATGCGGTGGTACTTCTCGGTGGGAAAGACGTGCGGCCCGATATCGATGTGATATCGGGCCGCGTAGACGATCTTCACGGATGCGCAGCGATCGTCGCCGTGCGCTTGGGTTCCTTCGGCTCGATCTTCGGCGGCCGCAGATCCGAGGCGACCGGCTGCAGCGCCAGCGCCAGCACTTCCTCGATCTCCGACACGAGGTGGACCGTCAGATCCTTCCGCAGCTCGGGCGTCAGATCCTCGTTGACGTTCTTGCCGTTCTGCTTCGGCAGGATGATCTCCTTGATGCCGGCGCGCCGCGCGGCGAGGACCTTCTCCTTGATCCCGCCGACCGGCAGCACACGGCCCGAGAGGGTGATCTCGCCGGTCATCGCCACGTCGGCGCGCACCGGCCGGCCGGTGAGCTCGGAGGCCATCGCCGTCGCCATCGTGACGCCGGCCGACGGTCCATCCTTGGGAATCGCGCCCGACGGCACGTGGACGTGGACCTCGGCGTTCTTGAAGAAGTCCGGATCGATGTTGTATTCCTTCGCGTGCGTGCGCAGCCACGACAGCGCCGCCCGCGCCGACTCCTTCATCACGTCGCCGAGCTGGCCGGTCAGGGTGAGCGATCCGGTGCCGGCCATGCGCGACGCCTCGATGAACAGCACCTCGCCGCCCGCCGCCGTCCACGCCATGCCGATCGCGACGCCCGGATTCTTGGTCCGCTGCTCCATCTCCTCGTCGAGGAAGCGCGGGGCGCCGAGCATGTCCATGACGACCTCCGGCGTAATCTGGATCGGCGTCTCGTCGCCTTCTGCGCGCCGCCGCGCCGCCTTGCGGCACAGCGCGCCGATCTCCCGCTCCAGGTTGCGCACGCCCGCTTCGCGCGTGTAGCCGCGAATCACCTGGCGGAGCGCCGCGTTGGAGAACGTGATGTAGTCGGCGGTGAGGCCGTGGTTCTTCACCTGCTTCTCGACCAGGTGATCGACCGCGATCATCAGCTTCTCTTCCTCGGTGTAGCCGGCGATCTCGAGCACTTCCATGCGATCGCGCAGCGCCGGCGGAATCGGATCGAGGATGTTCGCCGTGGTGATGAAGAGCACTTCGGACAGATCGAACGGCACGTCCAGATAGTGATCGCGGAACGTGTTGTTCTGCTCGGGATCGAGCACCTCGAGGAGCGCCGACGACGGGTCGCCGCGGAAGTCGGAGCCGAGCTTGTCGATCTCGTCGAGGATGAACACCGGGTTCTTCGACTCGGCGCGGCGCAGCCCCTGGATGATCTGGCCGGGCAGGGCGCCGATGTAGGTGCGCCGATGCCCGCGAATCTCGGCCTCGTCGCGCATGCCGCCGAGCGACACGCGGACGAACTTGCGGCCGATCGATTCGGCGATCGAGCGCGCCAGCGAGGTCTTGCCGACGCCCGGAGGCCCGACGAAACAGAGGATCGGCCCCTTCACGTCGGGATTGAGCTTGCGCACGGCGAGGTACTCGAGGATGCGATCCTTCGCCTTCTCGAGGCCCGAGTGATCGGCGTCGAGCGTCTGCTTGGTCTTCGGGAGATCGATCACCTCTTCGGTGCGCTTCGCCCAGGGCAGCGCCACCAGCCAATCGAGGTAGGTGCGCGACACGGTGTACTCGGCGGCGGCGACCGGCATCTTCGAGAGGCGATCGAGCTCGCGCACCGCCTCCTTCTTGACCAGGTCGGGCATGCCGGCGGCTTCGATCTTCTCCTGGAGCTCTTCGATCTCCTTGGTCTGATCGTCGCCTTCGCCGAGCTCCTTCTGGATCGCCTTCATCTGCTCGCGCAGGAAGTACTCGCGCTGGTTCTTGCCGACCTCGGACTGCACCTGCGACTGGATCTTCGATCCGAGCTCGAGCACCTCGAGCTCCTTGATCAGGATCCGGTTCAGATTGTCCATGCGCGCGCGGATGTCGAGCGTCTCGAGCACCTCCTGCTTGGTGACGGTGCTGATCGTCGACAGCGACGAGGCGATGAAGTCGGCCAGGCGCCCGGGCTCGGTGATGTTGACGGCGAGCGTCTGCAGATCGTCGGACAAGAGCGGCGAGAGCGAGACGACCTGCTGGAAGTTGGTCTTGATGTTTCGCGCCAGCGCGTCGATCTCGAGGCGGTCGGCGTCGTTGGTGCCCTCGCTCGCCGCGGTCACGCGCGCGCGCAGGTACGGGTGCGTCGAGACGACCTCTTCGAGCTTGAGGCGCGCGAGCCCCTGCACGATGAGGCGCAGGCTGCCGTCGGGCAGCTTGAACATCTTGTGGATGTGCGTCGCGGTGCCGACGGTGTGCAGGTCGTCCTGTCCCGGCTCTTCGACCGCGGCGTCGCGCTGGGTGAAGACCGCGATCAGCTTGCCGTTGGCGATCGCATCGTCGATGAGACGGACGGAGCTCTCGCGGGCGACCGCGAGCGGCATGAACGAATTCGGAAAGAGGACCGTGTCCCGAAGCGGGAGGATCGGCAGCTCCGATGGAATCGAGAGCGGCCGGTCGCCGATCGAGACGTCCTCGGGTTTGAGGTTCTCGATTTGATCGCTCACTGGCGACCTCGTTTCTACGTTGTTGTGGGGCTGGCCGGCGCGGAGGGTCCGGGCTCCGCGTCGGCGGAGCCCGGTTTGGGACGCCGAAACTTACATGTCGAGGAACAGCGACGAGGTGCCGCGCCGGGCGTTCATCTGACGCTCGCGCTGCTCGGCATTCTCACGCTGCTCTTCGCAATCCTTGCAGCGCACCGCGAAGGGCAGCGCACGCAGCCGCTTCTCGGCGATCTCGTCGCCGCACTCGTAGCAGTAGCCGTAGTCGCCGTGATCCAGCCGCGCGAGCGCGTCGTTGATCTTGTTGAGCGTCTCCGACTTCATCTGGATCAGCGCGAACTCGAGATCCTCCTGAATATCGGCTTCGGAGCTCTCCACGGCATCGAGGACTTCATTGAGCTTGCCGCCCCACGTGCCCTCTTCCCGCACGCCGCGCATCTTGCCCTTGACCTCGGCCTGGATCTCCTTGCGCCGCTCATCCAGCATGTGTTTGAGCTCGGCGTACCGGGCTCGGGACATTCTCGGCTCCGCTGCTGTTTTCTGAATCGTTTTATTTGCCATGACGCCGCTCCTTCTTCAACTCGCCGCCGCTAAGATTGCTGCTCGCTATGCAAATGAATTGCCAAATATAGACTGAACTAGAGTCATATTGCAAGACCGAACTGAGCGGCTGCTTGTACCAACGTTCCAGTTCGACCCTGCCACACACTCGTCACAACTTCTCGCAAACTCTTCAGGATATCGCCCACTAACTCGCTTTGAATCAACCGTTTGTGTTGCAGCTCTGAGCACTGTCAACCGGTTGTTCAAATCATGTTGCTACCTTAGACGCCGGAGCCTTCGGATCGGTTCTGAATCGGCTGGGACTTCCTGTCCGCTTTAGAAGACGATGAGGTGTCGCAGTTTTGGTGGCATGTGACGGGGAAGACACGCCCCGCGATCACAGTTTTCGACGCGGAGTGTGTCGTACTGCTACTGGACGCGAGTCGTCTTGACCGCTGGATTGGGGACGACCCCCCGCTCGAGAAGGAGCTGGCCGCTGCGCCGGCTGCCGGTCTTCAGCCACTTTTCGTAGAGCCGCAGAAGGTCCGCGTCGGTCGTGCACGACGAGCGCTCGCTCACTTCGGTCAGGATGTCGACGAAAGCCGGGAACTTCTCCCCGAGTTCCGCGAATACCCGCGCGAGCGTATGCGACTCGTAGCGGCTCAAGGTGTGGTACGCGAAGCCGCCGATCGACGCGTAGTAGCCCACGTCGACCAGCTTGCGCCGCAGAGAGTCGGAGAAGAACCCCGACACGAAGAGCGACACGTCGCCGATGTGTTTCAGGCCCGCACGCTGTCGCATGCCGCCGCTGTCGAGCGCCTGCGCGAGCTGCAGCGCGAGCGGCTCGCTGTCGTCGGGACCATCGCTGCGCCGCTCCAGAAAATCCGCGAGCAGCTGTACGAGGTAGAAGGTGGTGAGCTCGTTGGCCGCGACACGCTGGTGCGCGATCGCGCCGTCAACCAGCTCCTTGAAGTATTCGACGGCGGACTCGCGTCGAACCATGAACCTCCGGCTCCTTCGCTCGACCGGGCTGCAAGGGCCGTTCCTGTGAGATCTGGGGATTTTCTGAGCAAATTATACAATAATGCGCTCGTGATCTGCCCGCTCTGTGGAACACGCAAAGCGCGACGCGGCTGTCCCGCCGTCGGCCATGAGATCTGCGCCGTCTGCTGCGGCACCAAGCGCCTGGTCGAAATCCGCTGTCCGAGCGACTGCGTCTGGCTTGCCAGCGCCCGCGAGCATCCGCCCGCCGTCGTCGTCCGCCAACAGCAGCGCGATCTCGGACGGCTGGTGCACGTGATGCGCGACTTCGGCGAACGCCAGTCGCAGCTGTTCTTCCTGATCAACGGATACGTGCTGCGCTACCAGTCGCCGGAGCTGCAGGCGCTCATCGACGACGACGTCGCCGAAGCCGCCGACGCGCTCGCGGCGACCTACGAGACGTCGGTGCGCGGCGTGATCTACGAGCATCGCCCCGCGTCGCTGCCGGCGGAGCGACTGGCGGCGGCGCTCAAGCCGCTGCTGGCCGAAGCGGGCAAGGGCGGCGGCACGCCATTCGAGCGCGACGCCGCGGTGGTGCTGCGACGGATCGCCGAGGCCGTGCGCGAGGTGCGCGCCGGCGGCGAGGGCAACCGCCGCGCCTATCTCGAGCTGCTGGGGCGCGTCATCCCCGATCGCGGACGAAGCGACGACGGCGACGCCCCGCGCGCCGCCACGCCGGAGCCGTCGCGATTGATCCTGCCCTGACCGACTCGGTATAATTGACGTTTTGCATATGGCCAAACAGTGTGAAGTCTGCGGCAAGGCTCCCGTCGTCGGCCGGCAGCACAGCCACGCCAACAACGTGAGCCCGCGCCGGTTCGAACCCAATCTCCAGGTCGTGCGCGCGCTCGTCAACGGCGGCATCCGCCGGATGCGCGTCTGCACGCGCTGCATCCGCTCGGGCAAGATCACCAAGGCGGCGTAGCCGGCGCCGCCGCCGCGTGTTCCCGCCTCGATGAAGCAGGCCCTCTCCAGCGACCGCGCGCCGAAAGCGATCGGCCCGTACTCGCAGGCGATTCGTGTCGGCCAGTTGCTGTTCCTGTCGGGACAGGTGCCGCTCGATCCGTCGACCGGCCAGATGGTGGACGGCGACGTGACCGCGCAGACGCGGCGCGTGATGGACAACCTCGCCGCCGTCCTCGAGAGCGCCGGCCTGTCGTTCGCGCACGTCGCGCGCACGACGATCTATCTCGCCGACATGAACGACTTCGCGAAGGTCAACGAGGTGTACGGCTCGTACTTCTCCGAGCCGTACCCGGCGCGCGCCACCGTGCAGGTCGCACGGCTGCCGAAAGACGCGCGCGTCGAGATCGACGCGATCGCCGCGTTCGACTGACTTCAGACTTCAAACTTCAGAGTTCCTCAGGTCGTCCGCCCCGCACGCTCCACGCCCAGCACGCCGTCGACCGCTTTGAGCGACTTGATCACGCGCTCGAGGTGTTTGAGATCGCTGATCTCCACCGTCATGTCGAGACGCGCGCGGCGATCCTCGTCGGTGCGCGCCTCCATGTTGCGGATGTTGGTGTTGAGGTCGGCGATCTTCGCGCTCACCGCCGCCAGCAGCCCCTTCCGATCCTCCACCTCCATCGTCAGCTTCACCGTGTAGCGCGCGGAGGCGTCGGCGAGCGTCGACTTGTCCCACTCGACCTCGATGCGGCGCTCGGGGTCGTAGAGGAGGTTGACGACGTTCGGACAGGTCGCGGAGTGCACCGACACGCCCTTGCCGCGCGTGATGTAGCCGACGATCTTCTCGCCGCGGATCGGATTGCAGCAGCGCGCGCGGAACACCATCAGGTCGTCGAAGCCGCGGACCTTGATCTTCTCCTCGCCGGTGCCGAGCACGCGGCGGACGACGGCGGCGACCGGGCCGTCGGGCGGCTTCTCGCGCAGCTTGTCGTCGGGCACCAGCTTGGCGAACACCTGCTTCGGCTGCAGCTTGCCGTAGCCGATCGCCGAGTACAGATCGTCGGGCTTCTGCACGCCGAACTCGGTCAGCGCCGTCGCGAAGTCGGCCCGCTCCAGCATCGTCTTGACGCTCAGATCGAAGCGGCGCGCCTCCTTCTCGAACAGCTTGCGTCCGAGCTCGATGGCGCGCGCCTTTTCCTCGCGGCGGATCCAGTGCTTGATCTCGTAGCGCGCGTGCGAGGTGACGACGAAGTTCAGCCAGTCGCGGCTCGGCTTGTGGCCGTTCTGCGTGACGATCTCGACGATGTCGCCGTTCTTCAGCTTGCTGCGCAGCGGCACCATCTTGCCGTTGATGCGCGCGCCGACGCACTGGTGGCCGACGTCGGTGTGGATCGAGTAGGCGAAGTCGACCGGCGTCGCGCCGCGCGGGAACGACTTGACCAGGCCCTTGGGCGTGAACGCGTACACGTCCTCGGGGTACAGCTCCACCTTGAGGTTCTGGATGAACTCGGTCGGATCGCGCACCTCGCGCTGGATGTCGAGCAGCTGCCGCATCCAGCGGAAGTAGCGCTCGTCGCGATGGTCGCCGATGCGCCCTTCCTTGTATTTCCAGTGCGCGGCGATCCCTTCTTCCGCCATGCGATGCATCTCGATCGTGCGGATCTGCACCTCGAAGGGCGTGCCGTGCTCGCTGATGACCGACGTGTGCAGCGACTGGTAGCCGTTGGGCCGCGGCATCGCGATGAAGTCCTTGATGCGCCCGGGCACCGGCGACCACGTCTGGTGGATGATGCCGAGCGCGGCGTAGCAGTCCTTCACGCTGTAGGTGACGATGCGGAGCGCGATGAAGTCGTAGACCTGCTCGAGCTCGATCTTCTGTTTCTTGAGCTTCTGGCTGATGCTCCAGAGGCGCTTGATGCGGCCGTCGATCTCGACCACCGGCACCTGCGCCTCGGCGAGCTTCGCGGCGATGTTCTTGCGCAGCTCTTCGATTAGCCCCTCGGTCTGCCGCCGCTTGGCGTCGACCTTGGCGCGCAGCGCTTCGTAGGCCTGCGGCTCGAGGTAGCGGAACGACAGCTCCTCGAGCTCGTTCTTCACCTTGCTCATGCCGAGGCGATTGGCGATCGGCGCGTAGATGTCGCGCGTCTCCTGCGCGGTCTTGATCCGCTTGTCGTCGGGCAGGTGGTTGAGCGTCCGCATGTTGTGCAGGCGGTCGGCCAGCTTGACCAGGATGACGCGGATGTCGTCGACCATGGCCAGGAGCATCTTGCGGAAGTTCTCCGCCTGGCGTTCCTCGCTCGACGAGAATGGGATGGCGCTGATCTTGGTGACGCCCTCGACGACGTGGGCGACCTCGGGCCCGAAGAGCTCCTGGATGCGCTCGATGGTGGTCAGCGTGTCTTCGACGACGTCGTGGAGCAGGCCGGCGGCGATGGCCACGGCGTCCAACTTCATGTCAGCCAGGAAGTCGGCGACGGCGAGGGGATGGATGAGGTATGGTTCGCCCGAGTGGCGCACCTGGCCGCGATGCTCGAAGGCCGAAAAGACGTAGGCCCGGCGAAGCAGCTCGACGTCGGCGTCGGGGCTGTAGGCCCGCACTTTTTCGACCACATCCTCGAAGCGAATCATGGGAACCGGTGTCTAAAACAATAGTAAACCGCGCCTTGACGTACGTTTTTTCGCTTCACTATACTGGCCCGGTTTTGGCAACCGCAATTTTCTCGCCGATTTATAAAGGGGGCTCAATGCGTTCTCAGTCGGGTGCATCGCTGGCCGTGGCTGCGGTGCTGGCCTTGGTGGCGGCGTCCGGCTGCGGCAAGGTCGGCGAGCTGCAGGCCATGAAGTCGTTCAAGGCAGCCAACCAGGCGTATCAGCAGCAGGACTACAAAAAGGCGTCGGATCTCTACGAGGAGGCGATCGCGTCGGCGCCCGACACGCAGGCCGCCCACCAGTCGCACTTCTTCCTCGGCAACAGCTACGACAACCTCTACAAACCGAGCAAGAAGGGCGACGCCGAGAACGACGCGCTCCTGACCAAGGCCGTCGACCACTACAGCAAGGCTGCCGAGACACTCTCCGCCTCGAACGACGCCGCCGACAAGAAGCTCGGGAAGCTCTCCCTGGAGTACCTCGTGGCCGCGTATGGCGCCGACAAGCTGAACGATCCCGGTAAGGCCGAGCCCGTCCTGCAGAAGATGATTCAGGGCGACCCGAGCGACCCGGCCAACTACTTCGCGCTCGCGAAGCTGTACGAAGACGCCGGCGCCTACGACGCCGCCGAGCAGATGCTGATCAAGGCGAAGGAAGCGCGGCCGTCGGACTCCGCGGTCTACATGACGCTCGCCGGCTACTACAACCGCCAGGGGCAGTTCGACAAGACGATCGACGCGCTCGAGCAGCGCGCCGCCAAGGAGCCGAACAACCCCGAGGCCTACTACACGATCTCCACCTTCTACTGGGACAAGGCGTTCCGCGACGCGCGCCTGAAGGACGCCGAGAAGAAGGACTTCGTGCAGAAGGGCATCCAGGCGGTCGATCACGCGCTGCAGATCAAGCCGGACTACGCCGAGGCGCTCGTCTACAAGGGCCTGCTCCTTCGCCTCGAGGCGAACATGGAGAAGGATCGCGACAAGCAGCAGGCGCTGCTCAAGCAGGCGGATCAGCTCCGCGACAAGGCCAACGACCTCCGCAAGCAGAAAGCCTCCGGCGTCAGCAATTAGCGTCCTCCGATCGGTTGGATCAAAGGGGCTGTCAGGCGTCGCCTGACAGCCCTTTTTTGCATTTCTGTCACATTCGCCAAGGTAAAATTGTGCGTTTCTTCGCAACCATCTCAAGCCAGGAGTACGCAATGAATCGCACGAAGTGGTCGCGCCTTGTGTGCGCGATCGGAGCGACGCTTGCGCTCGTGGTGTCCGCCGGACGGGCACACGCGCAGACGCTCACCACAGGGACCATTAGCGGCGTCGTCGCCGATCAGCAAGGGGCCGTGTTGCCGGGCGTCACCGTCACGGCGACGCACGAACCGACCGGAACGAAGTACGAAGCGGTGACCGACGCCGAGGGCCGATATCAGATCCTCAACGTCCGCGTCGGCGGACCGTACACCGTCTCAGCGTCGCTGAGCGGATTCCGCGATCAGAAGAGCACGGACATCAGCGTCGGCCTGGGCTCGGATAAGTCGGTCGAGTTCAAGCTGCAGCTCGCGACCGTCAGCGAGACGATCACGGTCACCGCGCAGTCGCCGGTGATCGACACGTCGCGCGCCGGCACCGCGTCGAACGTCCGCTCGGAGGTCATCGAGGCGCTGCCGACGATCGCGCGCAGCATCACCGACGTCGCGAGCACGTCGCCCTATTTCAGCCAGGGCAACAGCAACGGCGGCGATTCGTTCCTGAGCGTCGCCGGCCGCAACAACCGCTACAACAACATCCAGATCGACGGCGCGGTCAACAACGACCTGTTCGGCCTCGCCGCCTCGGGCACGCCCGGCGGCCAGACCGGCACGCAGGCGATCAGCTACGACGCGATTCAGGAAGTGCAGCTGGTGGTCTCGCCCTACGACGTCCGCCAGGGCGGCTTCTCGGGCGGCTCGATCAACATGATCACGCGCAGCGGCGCCAACGACTTCGCCGGCACCGGCTACTTCTTCAGCCGCAACGAGAGCCTCGTCGGCAAGATCGAAACGACGTTCGACAAGAGCCAGAAAACGCCGGTCGGCCGCTTCAAGGATCAGCAGGGCGGCTTCAGCCTCGGCGGCCCGATCGTCCGCAACAAGGCGTTCTTCTTCGGCAACCTGGATCTCGGGCGCAAGAACACGCCGAACGGCTGGTCGGTCACTGGCGCGAGCGGCCAGGCCTTCGGCCATGCCGACGAAATCAGCCAGATCACCAGCATCCTCAAGAACCAGTACGGCTACGATCCCGGCGGCCAGGACGAGTTCAGCAAGCGCGGCAACAGCGACAAGGTGTTCGTGCGCGCCGACTTCAACATCTCGTCGCAGCATCGCTTCATGGTGCGCAACAACTACATCTACGGCGTCGCCGATCAGTCCGGCACGACGCCGTCGAGCATCATCTACATCCTGCCCGGCAACTTCTATCAGATCGGCGATCGCCTGACGTCGACCGTCGGCGAGTTGAACAGCACCTGGTCGCGCGCCTACAACCAGCTGCGCGTCACCTATCAGCGCGAGCGCAACGAACGCAATCCGGGCACGCCGTTTCCCCACCTGCAGATTGACATCTCGGGCGGCGCCAACGTCCGCGCGGGCTCGGAGCTGTCGTCGCAGGCCAACAAGCTCAATCAGGACATTGTCGAGATCAACGACGACGTCACGTATCTCGCGGGCAGCCACACGTTCACGGTCGGCACGCACAACGAGCTGTTCAAGTTCCTGAACGTGTTCGTCCAGAACTACTTCGGCCAGTACCGCTTCTCGAGCATCGCCAACCTGCAGGCCGGCATCGCCGGCGGCTTCAACCACAATTTCTCGAACGTCGCGAGCGATCCGCTGAATCCGGCGCAGTTCGCGGTGCATCAGTTCGGCTTCTACGCGGGCGACCAGTGGCGCGCGCGGCCGAACTTCACGCTGACCTACGGCTTCCGCTTCGACATGCCGCAGTTCCCGGACAAGCCGCACGCCAACCCGCTCTCGCTGAGCGCGTATGGCTTCGCGACCGACGTCACGCCGGCGCCGAAGATGTTCTCGCCGCGCGCCGGCTTCAACTGGGATCTGAGCAACGGCGGCGCGAAGCGGTCGCAGATGCGCGGCGGCCTCGGCCTCTTCTCCGGCCGCACGCCGTACGTCTGGCTGTCGAACCAGTACAGCAACACCGGCGTCGACTTCACGGCGCTCGCGGTCACCTTCAACGCCGCCAACCGCGTGAACTTCGTCGCCGATCCCAACGCGCAGCCGACCACCATCCCGGGCGGCATCGCCGGCAACCAGACGATCAACGTCGTCGATCCCGACTACGAGTACCCGAGGGTGTTCCGCGGCAATCTCGCCTACGACCACGAGATCGGGTTCTTCGGCCTGATCGGGACGGGCGAGGTGCTGTTCTCGAGCAACATCCGCGACATCAAGTACCAGAACCTGAACTACGTGCAGGTCGGGACGCGCAGCGACGGCCGGCCGTTCTATGGCAAGAAGCTGTCGACGGTGAACGACGTGCTCCTCCTGACCAACAGCGATCAGGGCGGGCAGTGGAGCGTCAGCTACAAGGTCGACAAGCCGTTCCGCAACGGGTTTTCGTTCAGCGGCGCGTACCTGTACGGCCGCGCGGAGTCGGTCATCGACGGCACGTCGAGCGTCGCGGCGTCGAACTTCTTCGGCCTCTACCAGGCCGGCGACATCCAGAACCCGCCGCTCGCGACCTCGGACTTCGACGTCCGCCACCGCGTGCTGTTCAACACGACGATTCCGGTCCACCTGCCGGCCGGGCTGCGCAGCTACGCGTCGTTCTACTACAACGGGCAGTCGGGCCGGCCGTACTCGGTCGTCTTCAACAACGACGTGAACCTCGACAGCCGCACCACCAACGACCTGATCTTCGTGCCGGCGTCGGCCGATCAGGTGAACGTGACCAACGGCACGTGGGCGCAGCTCGACGCGTTCCTCAGCGCCGACGACGCGGTGAAGAACTTCCGCGGTCAGATCGCGCCGCGCAACACCGGCCGCGCGCCGTGGACCAACAGCCTGAACTTCCGCTACGCGGTGAACATCCCGACTGGCGGCCGCACCCGCGCGGAAGCGACGATGGACATCTTCAACCTGCTGAACCTGCTGAACAGCCAGAAGGGCTGGGTGTGGTATCCGAACTTCGGCGGTCCGACGATCATCGGCGCCACGGTCGGCGCGGACGGCAAGTACACCTACAACCTGAACACGATCACCGGCGCGAACTTCCTCGCGCAGGGGACCAACTACGGCGTCCCGGGCACCTTCACGCGCGACGATCTGCGGTCGCGGTGGCAGATGCAGTGGGGGCTGCGATTCCGGTTCTAGTCAGCAATCTGAAATCTGAAATCTGAAATCCGCAATTCCTGACGAAGAGGGCCGGCGTGGGCAACCGCGCCGGCCCTCTTCGTTTCTAGCGACCAGCCGCCTTGCGCATGCCTTCGGTGATGATGCCGACGCGGTCGACGCCCGCGCCCTTGGCCGCGTCCAGGACGTCCACGATGCGCTGGTAGCGCAGCGACGCGGCGCCGAGGAGGTACATCGTCTTGCTGCTGCGCGTGGAGTAGATCTCACGCAGCCGCGTCTGGAGGTCCACTGCGGTGACGTCCTGGTGGTTGATCGACAAACGCCCGTCGGCTGCGTATTCGAGCACGATCTGGCTGTCCCCGATCAGACACGGCGGCGACAAAAGCAAACGGCCGCTCCTCTTTTCGAGAAGCGGCCGTTTGAACTGAGAACTGAGAACGAAGAACGAAGAACCCGGAACGAACCCGGAGTTAGTTGCTGCCCCCGGCGCCGCCGGCCTTGCGCATGCCTTCGGTGACGATGCCGACCTTCTCGACCCCGGCGCCCTTGGCCGCGTCGATCACCTCGATGATGTCGCGGTAGCGGAGCGTGCCGGCGCCCATGATGAACATCGTCTTGTCCTTGCGCTGGTCGAAGATGTTGCGCAGGCGCGTCTCGAGCTCCGGGACGGTGACGTCCTGGTTGTTGACCGAGATGCGCTTGTCGGCGGTGTAGTTCAGCACGATCTGGCTGACGTCGGGTGTGATGTCGGTCGTCTTCTTCGTTTCCGCGGGCAGGTTGATGTCCACGCCCTTCTGCGTGAGCGGCAGCGCGGCCATGAAGATGACGAGCAGCACGAGCAGCACGTCGATGAGCGGCGTGACGTTCATGTCGGCGCTGGCATGCAGCGTCTCGCCCTTGACGACTTTGTCGGCGCCGAGGTGATGGTGGGCGTGAGCCATTATTTGCCTCCCGACCCTTCCGCGCCCTTCTTGCGCTCGGTGATGAGCCCGATGTCCTCGATGCCGGCCATGCGGAGCTGGTCCATCGCCGTCATGACGGCGCCGTACTCCACCTCTTCATCGGCCTTGATGAGGACGATCTTCTCTTTCTTGTTCTCGAGCAGCTCGTTGAGGCGCGTGATCATCTCGGCCTCCTGAACCGGCTTGGCGTTCAGGTAGAACGATTTGTCCTTCGCGATCGCGAGTACGGTCTGCTCCTGCGTCTCGGGCTTGTCGGTCGTATTGCTGGCGGTGGGCAGCCGGACGGCGACGCCCTGCTGCAACATCGGCGCGACGAGCATCATGATGATGAGCAGCACCAGCATGACGTCGACGAGCGGAGTGACGTTGATGTCGCTCTTGACTCCGCCTTTGGCACCGCCAAGGTCCATTGCCATGGCAAATCTCCCGTTCTACCGCTGCGGCCTGCGCCTATGCCGTCTTCTTGATGAAGTAGTCGACGAGCTCCGACGACGAGTTGTCCATCTCGACGTTGAAGTACTCGATGCGCGCGGTCAGGTAGTTGTAGATCCAGACCGCGGGAATCGCGACGACCAGACCGAGCGCGGTCTCGACGAGCGCTTCCGAAATACCGACCGAGACGGCGCCGATGCCGGCCGAGCCGCTCGCACCGATGCCCTGGAACGCGTTGATGACGCCGACGACCGTACCGAGCAGTCCGACGAACGGGGCGGTCGAGCCGATGGTGGCGAGCGCCGCGACGCCCTTCTTGAGGTCCGAGGCGGTGAGGGCCGACGCGCGCTGAATCGATCGACGGACGGTGTCCATCAGGTCTTCGCGGTTCATGGTGCCGCCGCTCTCCTGCTGGAATTGATATTCCTGCAAGCCGGCGAGCACGACTTTCGCGAGGTGGCTGTAGCGGTAGTTCTTCGAGGTCGAGAGCGCGATCGCGTCCTTCAGCCGGCCTTCCTTGAGATGCTTCGCGACCTGCGGGGCGTACACCTTCGACTGGTTACGCGCCTGCTGATACGTGAAGAAGCGCTCGATGCCGACGCCGAGCGACCACATCGACATGATGAGGAGCACGATTGCGACGGCCTTGGCCACATAACCCATCGATTGATACATCGCCATCAAATCCACGGTCCATCCTCCTGACTAGCGAAACTCGCGTGTATGAATCTGCGCGTCGAGAAATTCGCGATTACTGCAGCGTGAAGTTGACCGTCACCGTCATGATGACCGGCACCGGCACGCCGTTCAGCAGCGTCGGCGTGAACTGCCACTGGCGCACCGCGTCGAGCGCCGCCGCGTCGAGCAGCGGGATCGAGCGGAGCACCTTCGCATCCTGCACGTTGCCCTGCGGGCCGATCGTCGCCTCGATGATGACGACACCCTGGACGCGCGCCGACTGGGCGATCGCCGGGTAGACCGGGTTCACGTGCTTCACCTTGGTCGGGGTCTTGATGTTGCCGCCGACGCGGACCGGCGCGGCGGGCGGGGGCGGGGGTGGCGGGGGTGGCGGCGCTTCCGCGAGTCCGCCGACGATGCCGCCGGTCACGCCGCCGACGACGCCGCCTTCGACGCCGCCGACCACGCCCTTGACGCCGCTCTCGATGCCCGTCTCGGGCTTGATCTCGCGCGGCGCCTCAACCGGCGCAGCAGCCGGGTTGACGTCCATCACCGGCTTCGGGGCCGCAGCCGCAGCGGGCGGCGGGGGCGGAGGCGGTGGGGGCGGCGGCGGCGGCGGTGCGGCGACAAACGCCATCATCGACGGCGGCGTCGGCAGCACATCGGCCGCCATCAGCGGGATGATGACGATCGCGGCCAGGAGGGCCGTGTGCAGAAGAATGGATACCGGAACCGTATACCACTTCTTGCTGCCCACCTTGATGGACGGCTCGACGACGTCGCCGAACATGTCACGTGGCACGGACTCCTCCTCGATCTCTCAGGAACTGCAACTAGCGCGCAAGGGCGCCGATTATAGTCACGCGAAAAACGACGAGTCAACGAGACTCACCACGTTTAGACACCAAAAAAACGTGGATGGCCATCCGACTCGAGCGGTCCTGCCACGACCTTGCAAAAAGTCTTCTCCGCCGATCCCTAATCGCGATCTCTAGTGCGAGCCCGAGCCGATCCGCATGCCGTAGAACGAGCGGTGCACGAAGAACATCGACACCACGAAGAAGGCCGCCGCCAGCGCGTGGCTGAGCCCGGGCCCCGCATCGCGGGTCAGCTGCACCGCCAACTGGACGGCGAGCAACCCGAACAGCGTCGTGAACTTGATGACCGGGTTCATCGCCACCGACGAGGTGTCCTTGAACGGATCGCCCACCGTGTCGCCGACGACCGTTGCCGCATGGAGCGGCGTCCCCTTCGCCTTCAGTTCGACTTCGACGATCTTCTTGGCGTTGTCCCACGCGCCGCCGGCGTTCGCCATGAAGATCGCCTGGTAGAGCCCGAAGAGCGCGATCGACACCAGGTAGCCGATGAAGAAGTAGGGCTCGTAGAACGCAAACGCCAGCGTCGAGAAGAACACCGTCAGGAAGATGTTGAACATCCCCTTCTGCGCGTATTGCGTGCAGATTTCGACGACCTTCTTGCTGTCGGACACCGACGCCTTCTCGACACCGTCGAGCTTGATGTTGGCCTTGATGAACTCGACCGCACGGTAGGCGCCGGTCGTGACCGCCTGCGCCGACGCCCCGGTGAACCAGTAGATGACCGCGCCGCCGGTGATGAGGCCCAGGAGAAACGGCGGGTGCATCAGCGACAGCTTGTCGATGTCCTGCGTCAGCTTGTTCGTCAGCGCGACGATGATCGAGAAGATCATCGTCGTGGCGCCGACCACGGCGGTGCCGATGAGCACGGGCTTCGCCGTCGCCTTGAAGGTGTTGCCGGCGCCGTCGTTCTCCTCGAGGAGATCCTTGGCGCGCTCGAACTTCACGTCGAAGCCGTGCTCGCGCTTCAGGCTCTCCTTGATGCCGGGGATGCCCTCGATCACCGACAGCTCGAAGACCGACTGCGCGTTGTCGGTGACCGGGCCGTACGAGTCGACCGCGATCGTCACCGGCCCCATGCCGAGGAAGCCGAACGCGACGAGGCCGAACGCGAACACCGCGTGGGCGATCATCAGCTCCTGCAGCCCCAGGTTGCTGATGTAGTAGGCGATCGTCATCAGCGCGACGATGCTCAGGCCCAGCCAGTAGGCGCTGAAATTGCCGGCGACGAATCCGGACAGGATGTTGAGCGAGGGGCCGCCCTCTTTCGACGAGGTGACGACCTCGCGCACGTGCCCCGACTCGACCGACGTGAACACCTTCACGAACTCGGGGATGATCGCGCCGGCCAGCGTGCCGCACGTGATGATCGTCGACAGCTTCCACCAGATCGAGCCGTCGCCGAGATCAGGGATGAGCAGGTAGGAGACGAGGTAGGTGAGCGCGACCGAGACGATCGACGTCAGCCAGACGAGCGACGTCAGCGGCGCCTCGAAGTTCATCTTGTCGACGGTGCCGTAGCGGCTCTTGGCGATCGTCTCGTTGATGAAGTACGACAGGCCGCTGGCGATGATCATCATGACGCGCATCACGAAGATCCAGACCAGGAGCTGGACCTGCGTGTGCGCCGAGGGCACCGCCTCGAGGATGAACGTGATCAGCGCGACGCCGGTGACGCCGTAGGTCTCGAAGCCGTCGGCGCTCGGGCCGACCGAGTCGCCGGCGTTGTCGCCCGTGCAGTCGGCGATGACGCCGGGGTTGCGCGCGTCGTCTTCCTTGATGTTGAAGACGATCTTCATCAGGTCCGACCCGATGTCGGCGATCTTGGTGAAGATGCCGCCGGCGATGCGCAGCGCCGCCGCGCCGAGCGACTCGCCGATGGCGAAGCCGATGAAGCACGGCCCGGCGAGCTGGCCCGGGATGAAGAGCAGGATGCACAGCATCAGCAGCAGCTCGACGCTGATGAGCAGCATGCCGATGCTCATGCCGGCGCGCAGCGGGATCGCGTAGATCGGGAACGGCTTGCCGCGCAGGCTGGCGAACGCCGCGCGCGAGTTCGCGAACGTGTTCACGCGGATGCCGAACCACGCCACGCCGTAGCTGCCGGCGATGCCGATCAGGCTGAAGATCAGGATGATGGCGACGCGGAACGGCTCGAGGTGGCTGAGCACCCCGAAGTAGAAGATCATGATCACCCCGATGAAGATCTCGAGGATCAGGATGAACTTCCCCTGCGTGACCAGATACGTCTTGCACGTCTCGTAGATCAGCTCCGACACCTCGCGCATCGACGTGTGCACCGGCAGGTTCTTCAGCTGATTGAAGACGAAGAGACCGAACCCGAGGCCGAGCGCGCAGACGACCAGGCCGCCCATCAACAGCGTGCGGCCGTTGACGCCGCGGAAGTCGACGGTCGAGAGATCGGGCAGCACCAGGTTCGCTTCGCCGCCTCCCGCTTCGCGCGCGGCCGGCGGCTGCGACGCTCCCGCCACCTGATCGAGCGGCGCCGCGAACACGGCACGGCTCGCCGCGAGCAGGCCGACGACGATCACCAGTGCGACGCCGAGGCGCCCCAGATATCTCTGAACGGTCACAACCATTCCACCTCGCGCAAAAGGTCGGATTATATGCGTACCTTGGGCGGGAGCGCCATGCCGCCGGTGAGGAAAATGCGAATGCCGTCCTCGACGGAAATGTCCGGAAACAGGGCGCGTTCGCGCTCGCAGATCACGATGTCGCCCAGATAGAGGTTATTGGTCGGCACGAACACGGCCAACAGCGCCTCCGGCCCGCGCCCGCGGTCGACCGTGAACTCGCGCGTCAGGAATCCCAGCGCGTAGCCGCGCCGCGGATCCTCGATCATCACCACCCGTTTGAAGCCCGATTCGCTGTCGGGGTCGAACGCCGTCACCAGCTGCCGCACCGGCGAGTAGATCTTGTTGAACACCGGGACGCGCAGCAGCCACGCTTCGGTCCGCTGCCACACGCGGCGCCCGATCACGTTGCGCGCCAGCACGCCGACCAGCAGGATCGCCAGCGCCGTCGACGCGACCCCCAGCCCCGGCACCCGCCGCCCGAGCATCCGATCGTAGAGCGGCGTCGTCACGCCGTCGACGAGGTTGAACAGCCAGATCGTGGCGGCGACGCTGATGAACAGCGGCACCAGGACGAAGAAGCCGGTGATGAAGCTGCGCCGGAGCCAGGGCATGTCAGTGAGTCGTCAGACGGCCGTCGTCAGTCGCGCGACGCGTTAGATCAGCCCGGCGGCGAGCCCCGCCAGGAGAGCGATGCCGAGCACGATGCGGTACCACGCGAACGGTTCGAAGCCATGCCGCCGCACGTAGTGGAGGAACGCGCGCACGACGACGAGCGCGGCGACGAACGCCATCACGAAGCCGACCGCGATCTCCGCCCCGCGCGCCGGTCCGGCGCCGTGCCGCAGCTCCAGCAGATCGTGCGCGAACGCGGCCGCCATCGTCGGCATGGCGAGAAAAAATGTGAACTCCGCGGCCGCGCCGCGATCGACGCGCCAGATGAGCGCGGCGACGATCGTGCCGCCCGAGCGCGAGACGCCCGGGATGAGCGCCAGCGCCTGCCACGCGCCGATCCAGATCGCGCGGCCGAGCGGCAGCGCATCGACGTCGAAGACGTCGGGGCGCGGCCGGCGCCGCTCGACGATCAGCATCACGATGCCGCCGACGATGAAGGCGACGGCGATGACGCGAAAATTCCCGTAGAGCACGCGCTTGACGAAGCTGGAGAAGAGCGCGCCGGCGACCAGCGCCGGAAGGGCGGCGAGACCGATCTTGATCGCGAACCGCTGCGCCTCCGCGCGCGTGAAGAGACCGGCCGCGACGTCGACGAGCTTCGCGCGGTAGACCCACATGATGGCCAGGATCGAGCCGAGCTGGATCATGACCGTGAAGATGCCGCCGGGATCCTGGTAGCCGAGGACGCGCTCGGCGATCAGCAGGTGCGCCGTCGACGAGACCGGCAGGAACTCGGTCAGTCCCTGGATGACGCCGAGGAGAGCGGCTAGCGCGAGCGCCGTCACTGCGACTGGTTACGACGCGCGGGCTTTTTTCTGCGGCTTCGCCTTGCGCTGCGGCTGCTGCTGCGCGGAGCTGACCGGCGCCGTGCTGGACGGCGCGTGCGCGGCGGCGCGCGTCGGCGCGGCGCCGCGCCAGAAGCTGATCGTCGCCGCCGCGATGAAGACGCTCGAGTAGGTGCCGGTGATGATGCCGACGATCATCGTGAACGCGAAGCCGTGCAGCACCTCGCCGCCGAAGAAGAACAGCGCCAGCGCGGTGAGCAGCGCCGTGCCCGACGTGATGACCGTCCGGCCCAGCGTCTGGTTGATCGACGCGTTGATGACGTGCAGCATCGAATCGCGGCGCATCGAGCGCAGGTTCTCGCGGATCCGGTCGAAGATGACGATCGTGTCGTTGGTCGAGAAGCCGGTGATCGTCAGGATCGCGGCGATCACGTTCAGCGTCATGTCGTAGCGGAAGAACGCGAGGAACGCCAGCGTGATGAGCAGGTCGTGGATCGTGGCCACGACCGCGCCGACGCCGAAGCTGAACTGGAAGCGGAACGCCAGGTAGAGCAGGATCCCGATGAGCGAGAACACCGTGGCGAGGAGCGCGCGGCTGCGCAGCTCGGTCCCGACCGCGGGGCCGACGACCTCGGTGCCGAGGCGCGTGACGGTGCCCAGGTTCGCCTTGCGCAGCGCCGCCTCCACCTGATCGGCCGTCGTCGTCAGCGCGGTGCCCTGCTCGGCGCCGACCGTCGGCACGCGGATCATCACCTGCCGCTGCGCCGGATCGCCGTAGGTGTTGATCACCGCCTCGCCGCCGCCGCCGGGGAAGCCCTTGTCGATCGCGTCGCGCACCTGCTGGATCGACACCGGCTGGTCGAACTGGACGATGACCGCGGTGCCGCCGGCGAACTCGATGCCGAGCGGGATCCCCTTGGTGAAGAACACGAACGCGCCGGCGAGGATGATGACCCACGACAGCACGATGGCGTGGATGCGCCACTTGAGGAAATCGAAATGGGTGTTCTTGAAGATGTGCATAGGAATCGGGTCAGATGCTCAGCGTCGCCGCCTGCTGCTGGCGGTTGGAGAGCACCATCTCGAACAGCGTCTTCGACACGAAGATGGAGGTGAACAGGTTCGACAGCAGGCCGAAGAACAGCGTGACCGCGAAGCCGCGGATCGGGCCGGTCCCGAACTGGAAGAGGAACGCCACCGAGATGAGCGCCGCGATGTGCGTGTCGAAGAGCGTCCAGAACACGCGGCCGAAGCCGGCGTTGATCGAGGCGCGGACGCCGCGCTGCGCTTCGAGCTCCTCCTTGATGCGCTCGAAGATCAGCACGTTCGAGTCGACGCCGATGCCCATCGTCAGGACGAAGCCGGCGATGCCGGGCAGCGTCATCACCGCGCCGATGTAGGCCATCAGGCCGAGCAGGATGACGAGGTTGAAGATGAGCGCGACGACCGCGTTCACGCCCGACAGCCGGTAGTAGACCAGCATGAAGAGCACGATGAGCACCAGGCCCATCACCGACGCGAGGATGCCCGAACGGATCGAGTCGGCGCCGAGCGTCGGGCCGATGGTCCGCTCTTCGAGATAGGTCAGCGTCGCCGGCAGCGAGCCGGAGCGGAGAATGAGCGACAGGTCCTGCGCTTCCTGCTGCGTGAAGTTGCCGTAGATGCGGCCGTCGGTGCTGATCCGGCCGTCGATGCGCGGCGCCGACTGCACCCGGTTGTCGAGCACGATCGCAAGCTGCCGACCGATGTTCGCGCCGGTGATGTTGCCGAACTTGCGGCCGCCCTCGGTATTCAGCGTGAACTGCACCGCCGGCTGGTTGTTCTCGTCGAGCGACGGGCGCGCGCTGCGCAGGTCGCGGCCGGTGACCGCCGCCGCCTGGCGCAGGACGTAGTAGACGGTGCCCGAGTCGCCGGGCGAGCCGCTCGCGCCCGGGACGATCTCCATCCCTTGCGGCACCTCGCCGTTGACGAGCAGCGCCTCACGCGTCGGCGACGGCCCCTGCTCGACGATCTTCAGCTCGAGGCGGCCGGTCGACTGGATGATGCTCTTGGCGCGCTCGACGTCGCTCACGCCCGGCAGCTGCACCAGAATCTGATCGCCGTTGGCGCCCTGCTGCGCGATGCTCGGCTCGGCGACGCCGAGCTCGTTGACGCGGCGCTCGATCGTCTGCCGCGCCTGCACGACCGCTTCCTCGCGCAGGTTGGTCTGGATGTTCGGCCGCATCGAGAAGGTGTACGTGCCGTTCACGCCCGAGCTGCGATCGAAGTTGGTCTGCACTTCCTGCGCGACCTGGCGGAACGCGCCGTCCTGATCGGTCGGCACGCCTTCGACACGGAACTGGGTCGAGCCGACCAGCGCGACGCTGGTGAACGGAATCTTGCGCGTGGTCAGCTCCTCGCGCAGCCGCTCCATCTCGGTCTGCGTCTCGACCTTCAGCGCGTCGTCGGTCTGAACGCGCAGCACGAGATGCACGCCACCCTTCAGATCCAGGCCGAGCTTCAGCTGGCGATCCATCAGCCAGCCGGGCGCCGGCAGGTGGTAGCGCGCCGCGGCGATCGGGTACACGCCGACGGCCGAAAAGACCACGAACACGGCCAGGGTGACGATGAACTTCCACCGAACGTTGGATGCCATGATGGTTCTAATGATTATTGAGTACTCGGCGACTCGACGACAGGTGGCTGTCCCTGGAGGCCCCCGATGGCCGCCCGCGCGACCTCGATCCGGACCTTGTCGGCCACCTGCAGCTGCACCGTCTGGTCGCTCAGTTTCGTGATCTGACCGTAGATGCCGCCGGTGGTGACGATGCGGTCGTTCACCTTCAGATTGTCGAGGAACTCCTTCACCTTCTGCTGCTTGCGCTTGGTCGGCAGCAGGATGATGAAATAGAAGATCCCGAGAATCAGGATGAACGGAACGATCTGTAAGAGGGGACTACTGGCGCCGTCCAACATAACCAGCTCTGAAACTTTCCAACCGCCCAAACACTATAGCCTCTCTGATGCGCCGCATGGTGTCAAGGTAAAAGTGTAGATTATGCAACGTGTTAAGGGTCGCCGCATTGATCTCGTGGGCCATGTACAAGTGCCGCAGGTAGGCGCGTGAGCAGGTGCGGCAGGTATAGCAGTCACACGCCGGGTCGGGCGGACCGTCGTCTTCGGCATAGCGCCGATTGCTGATGTTCAGACGCCCCTCGCTCGTGAACAGCTGACCGTTGCGCGCGTTGCGGGTCGGCAGGACGCAGTCGAACATGTCGACGCCGCGCGCCACCGCCTCGACCAGGTCGCGCGGCGTGCCGACCCCCATCAGATACCGCGGACGGTCGGCCGGCAGGCGCGCCGTGGTGCGCGCGACCATCTCGTCCATCTCGTCGGTCGACTCGCCGACGCTCAGCCCGCCGATCGCGTAGGCCTCGAAGCCGAGGCCGACCGTGCGCTCCGCGCTCTCCTCGCGCAGGTCGCCGAACACGCCGCCCTGGACGATCCCGAACTGCGCCTGGCCGGCGTTGGTGACCGTGACGTCCGCCGCCTCGCCGGCGCGGATCGCCTCGAACCGCGCGCGCGCCCGCGCCGCCCAGGCGAGCGTCCGCTCCATCGACGCGCGCGCCGCGTCGTGCGTCGCCGGCAGGGCGAGACACTCGTCCAGCACCATCGCGATGTCCGAGCCGAGCCGCGCCTGGATGTCGGCCGACCTCTCCGGCGTCAGCGTGTGCGCCGATCCGTCGAGGTGCGATCGAAAGTGCGCGCCGTCGTCGTCGATGGTGCGGCGGTCGGCGAGGCTGAAAACCTGATAGCCGCCGCTGTCGGTGAGGATCGGACGCGTCCAGCCGATGAAGCGGTGCAGCCCGCCGCGGCGCGCGATGAGCTCGTCGCCCGGACGCAGGTAGAGGTGGTACGTGTTGCCGAGGATGATCGTCGCGCCGAGCGACTCGAGATCGCGGTGCGTGACGCCCTTCACCGCGCCCTGCGTGCCGACCGGCATGAACGCCGGCGTCTCGACGTCGCCGTGCGCGGTCGTCAGCACGCCGGTGCGCGCGGCGCCGTCGGTGTGCGTGACGCGAAAGCCGAAGGACACGTGTTAAGTTTAGCGTCCGTGAAGAAATTGCGCGTCGGCGTGATCTACGGCGGCCGTTCGGGCGAGCACGAGGTGTCGCTCGCGTCGGCGGCGGCCGTCTTCAAGAACCTCGACCCCGAGCGCTACGAGGCGGTCGCGATCAAGATCGAGAAGGACGGCCGCTGGACGCTGCCGGCGGCGCCGCCGCAGATCGACAAGGCGGCCGACGTGATCGCGGCAAAGGGTGCGGAGACCGCCGCCGCGCTCGAGGCGCACGTCGTCGCGCACCCCGGCGCCGAAACGCTCCTGCGCATCGATCGCGCGGCGTCGGCGCCGATCGTCTCGGGTCTCACCCTCGACGTCGTCTTCCCGGTTCTGCACGGACCGTATGGCGAAGACGGCACCGTGCAGGGCCTGCTCGAGCTCGCGAACGTGGCCTACGTCGGCGCCGGCGTCCTGGCGTCGGCGGTCGGCATGGACAAGGCGGCGATGAAGCTCGCCTTCGCCGCCAAGGGGCTGCCGATCTGCGACTACGAGGTCGTGCTCAAGCGCGACTGGCAGCGCGACGAGCGCGCCGTCATGAACCTGGTCGTCAATAAACTCGGTCTGCCGGTGTTCGTGAAGCCGGCCAACCTCGGATCGAGCGTCGGCATCTCGAAGGCGAAGCACGCGACCGAGCTGCGCGCGGCCATCGCCCTCGCCGCCGAGTTCGACCGCAAGATCGTCATCGAAGCCGCCGTCCCCCACGCGCGCGAGATCGAGTGCGCCGTGCTCGGCAACGACGACCCCGAGGTCAGCGTGCCCGGCGAGATCCTCCCCTCGCGCGAGTTCTACGATTACCAGGCCAAGTACATCGACGACGACTCGCGGACGATCATCCCGGCGGAGCTGACCGAGCGCCAGGCGGCCGACGTGCGCCGTCTCGCGATCGACGCCTACAAGGCGATCGACTGTTCGGGTCTCGCCCGCGTCGACTTCCTGCTCGGACGCGACACGGGCGTCCTCTATCTGAACGAACTGAACACGCTCCCGGGATTCACCACGATCAGCATGTACTCGAAGATGTGGGCGGCGAGCGGGCTGGCGTATCCGCAGCTGATCGATCGGCTCATCGCGCTCGCGATCGAGCGCCACGCAGCGAAGCAGCAACTGCGTACGAGCATGTGATCGATCGCGCGCGCGTGCGATCGATCAGCAGATCGCGATCAAGAATTTTTGACTTTTGCAACGCATTTGTGCTTGACAGTGCAATTTTCTCGTCCATAATCTACATCTGGTATGAGGAGATGGACATCAGCCCACAACTTGTGAGTTGACGTCAGACCTCAGCCTGAGGGCGCCGACCGCGCGTGCGCGTGCCAGGCGGCAGCCACTGCGAGGCCGTGAGCGCTCTCTGATGAATCCCACACTGAAGGGGGGGATAAAAGACAATGGCGAAGAAAGCCAAGGGCGGGAAGAAGAAGGCCGGCAAGAAACGCTAAGCTGACCTCTCCCGTGGATAAAAGGGGGCGGCCGTCGCCCCCTTTTCAATTTTCAGCACGTCACGCGCGCGTCTCCGCGCTTCGTCCCCGCCTCGCGACGTTCCCCGCTACCGGTTGGTCATCTGCACGCCGTCCCACACGCGGATCCGTCGAATCACGTCCCACTGCTGGATCTTGTCGACGACGTCCATGCCGGCGGTGACGCGGCCGAAGACCGTGTAGCGGGCGTCGAGGTGCGGCTGCGGCGAGTGCGTGATGAAGAACTGACTGCCGCCGGTGTCGCGCCAGTCGAGCGCCATGCCGACGGTGCCGCGCAGGTACGGCCGCTCGTTCAGCTCGTCGCGGATCGTGTAGCCCGGTCCGCCCTCGCCGTCGCCCCGCGGATCGCCGTCCTGGACGACGAAGTTGGGCACGACGCGGTGGATGTTCAGGCCGTTGAAGTAGCCCTTGCGGGCGAGCGACACGAAGTTCTCGACCGTGAGCGGCGCATCGAGGACCGCGAGCTCGACCTGGATGGTGCCGCGGTCGGTCTCGATGAACACCTGCGTCGAGACGTCGGGCGTCGTCAGGCGGGGCGCGGCGTAGACGTCGGGCGCGACGGTCGTCGGCGCCGGGCGGATCTGCGCGTCGACGTCGCCGGCGTTCGCAGCATCGATGTCTCTGAGGAGCGTGGCTGCGCGCACGCGCACGGCCCAATCCTTGTCGGCGAGCGCGGTCTTGAGCGTCGGCGTCGCGGCCCCGGCGCCGTACTTGGCCAGCGCGGCCAGCGCGGCGCCGCGCGCGATGTAGGTGGTGTCGCGCTGCCCCAGCTGGTACGCCTCGACGAGTGCAGCCGCGCCGTTGGCCGGCTTCAGCTCGCCGATGCCGTTCGCGGCGGCGACGCGCACCACCGGGTCGTCGGCCTTCAGCTTCTCGAGCAGGACCGCCGGCGCGTTCGGCGCGTGCAGGCGGGTCAGCGCGCCGAGGACCGCCGGCAGCGTGCGCTGATCCGAATCGCCGAGCATCGCCGTCAGCCGCGGCAGCGCGACCTCGGCGGGCAGGGTGCCGAGCAGCGTCGCCAGCGACGCGCGCACGTTCCAGTGCGCGTCGACGTCGAGCCCCGACAGCACGATCAGCAGGTTCTCCGGATCGATGGCGGCGATCGTCCGGAGCGCGGCGGCGCGGACGGCCGGCGTCGGATCGGTGAGGAGGTCGACGAGGTCGTCGACGAGACCCGGCGGCGCGGCGCCGATGGTCAGATGCAGGCCGGCGAAGGCGTTGACCGTCTCGAGCTTCACCGCCGGATCGACGCTCGCGTCGCGCAGCAGCTTGTAGAGCGCGGGCGCGGCCGAGGCGTCGCCGATCCGTCCGAGCGCCCGCACCGTTTCGACGAGCACGCCGCGGTCGCCGCTCGACAGGAGCGTCTGCAGCACCGGCAGCGCCGACCGATCCTGGAGCGCGCCGAGTCCCTTGACGGCGAACGCGCGCGCGTACGGGTTCGCGTCGCCGGCGAGCGCGAGGAGCGCCGGCAGCGCGCGCTTGTCCTCGAGACGCTGCAGCGCGAAGGCGACGGGCCACCAGCGCACGCGCGGCTGTCCCGCCGAGTCGAGCACCGCCGCCGCCAGCGCCGGATACGCCTTCAGCCGCACCAGCGCGTAGATGCCGAGGCGCGCCGCGGCCGTCGCCGTATCGCGCCGCACGTCGTCGTCGTCATTCGGCGGCTGCGCGAGCGCACCCGACTGCACGACCTGCGCGACCATGCGGCCCACGGCATCGGCGGCGCCGGCATCGCCGATGAGGCCGAGCGCTTCGGCGGCGCTGCCCTGCACGAGCGGCGACGGATCGGCGAGCGCCGCGATCAGCGGATCCTTGGCGCGCGTGTCGCCGATGAGGCCGAGCGCGAACGCCGCCATCTGCCGCACTTCGGCGTCGGCGTCCGAGGCGAGGATCGGGACGAGCGGCTGAATGCCGTCGGCGAGGCCGACGCGGCCGATCGCGAGCGCGGCGCGGCGACGCACGCGCGCTTCGCTGTCGGCGAGCAGGCGCACCAGATCCGGCGGCGGAGGCGGCGGGACGACGACCGGCGGCGCGTTGCGGCCGCGCGCCGGCGGCGGCGGCGCGGGCGCGACCACCGGCGCCGGATCGTGCAGCACGCGCTGATCCTCCAGCCGGAGGATCGACGACATCTTCTGCTCGAAGGACGGCCCGGCGACCGCGGCGGCGGGCGCCGCGACCGGCGGCGCGCTCGCGCACGCGAACCCTGACAGGATCGAAAGCGTCGTAACAGCCAGCCGCCAATCAGCCATTAATGTCCGATGTGCTGTCGCGTGATCGTCGCTGCGTCGAGGCGATCCTCGCGAATCGCGACGCCGAGGCCGGGGCCGGTGGGCGCCGCGATCGTGCCGTCGGCGGCGACCTCGACCGGCGGATCGATCAGATCCGGATCGAAGTAGCGCTTGCTCGCGGCGATGTCGCCCGGCAGCGAGAAGTTCGGCAGCGTCGAGAGGTGGATGTTCGCCGCGCGGCCGATCCCCGATTCCAGCATGCCGCCGTGCCAGACCGGGATGCCGCGCTCCGCGCAGAGATCGTGCAGCCGGATCGATTCCGCGAAGCCGCCGACGCGGCCGGGCTTGATGTTGATGATGCGGCAGGCGCCGGCGGCGATCGCGTCGCGCGCCGCGGTGACCGTCTTGATCGACTCGTCGAGGCAGATCGGCGTCGACAGCTGCCGCTGCAGGCACGCGTGGTCGGCGATGTCGTCGTAGTCGAGCGGCTGCTCGATCATCATCAGCCCGAATGCGTCGAGCCGCGCGAGGTGATCCGCATCGGCGAGCGTGTACGCCGCGTTCGCGTCGACCATCAGCGGAATCGATCCGAACCGCGCGCGGACGCGCTCGACCGCGTCGACGTCCCATCCCGGCTTGATCTTGATCTTGATGCGCCGGTAGCCGGCGGCGAGCTCGCGCTCCACGTTCGCGACCAGCGCCTCGAGCGAATCCTGGATGCCGATCGACACGCCCGAGGCGATGCGATCCCGGCGGCCGCCGAGCACCGCGTGCAGCGGCTCGCCGCGCTGGCGGGCGAACAGATCCCACGCCGCCATTTCCACCGCCGCCTTCGCCATGTTGTGGCCGCGGATCGCTTTCAGCGCCGGGAAGATCGCGCGCGGGTGCTCGAAGTCGGCGCCGACGATCCGCGGCGCGATGAACTCGGTGACGATGTGCCAGACCGTCTCGTTCGTCTCGGCGCTGTAGTACGGATCCTGCTCGGCGACGCACTCGCCGTAGCCGGTCTGTCCGCCGCCGTCGACGCGAACGACGATGAAGTGTTTGTCGTAGATGCGGCCGAAGCTGGTCTCGAAGAAGTGGACGAGCGGGAGCTTCAGCAGGCGCAGCTCCAGACGTTCGATCTTCACCGCGCGATGATATCATCGGCCCCGCTTTGGCGTTTCGCTCCATCGCGATCGAAGGCCCGATCGGCGCGGGCAAAACCGCGCTGGCCGAACGGCTCGGCACGCGCCTCGACGCGACCGTCGTCCTCGAGGAGAACGAGAATCCGTTCCTCGCCGACTTCTACGCCGAGCGTCCCGGCGCCGCGCTGCAGGCGCAGCTCTTCTACCTCCTCAACCGCCATCGCCAGCAGACCAACCTGCGCCAGACCGATCTGTTCAGCCAGACGACGATCTGCGACTACCTGTTCGACAAGGACAAGATCTTCGCGTATCTGAACCTGGACGACAACGAGCTCTTCATCTACCAGCGCCTCTTCGATCTCCTCGCGCGCGACGTGCCGCCGCCCGATCTCGTCGTCTATCTCCAGGCGCCGACCGACGTGCTGCTGCGACGCGTCCACAGCCGCCGCATGGATCCCGAAGCGGTCGCCTTCCAGCCCGACGACGACTACCTGCGCGAGCTGAACGAGGCCTATCACCACTTCTTCTTCCACTACAACGCGACGCCGCTGCTCGTCGTCGAGACGTCGCAGTTCGACTCGGACGCGAGCGACGAGGCGCTCGACGACCTGATCAAGCAGATCCGGGCGATGGGACCCGGCACGCGCTACTACGTTCCGCGGACAAAATAAACTAAGCTGATCCGGCATGGTCTGGTTCAAGAAGGCGAAGAAACCGATCGCCGCGGCCACCAAGGAGAAGCCGAGCCGCGTCCCGGAAGGCTTGTGGGTGAAATGTCCCGACTGCGGACAGATCATCTACAACAAGGATCTGGTCGCCTCGGAGCACGTCTGCCCGAAGTGTGCACACCATTTCCGGATCAACGCGACCGATCGCCTGCGCCTGCTGTTCGACGGTGACTGGGTCGAGTACGACAGGAACCTGCTCTCGACCGATCCGCTGCGCTTCACCGACACCAAGGCGTACAAGAACCGTCTCAAGGCGGGCATCGAGTCGACCGGCCTCAAGGACGCGGTGATCGTCGCGTCGGGCACGATCGACGGCATCCCGGCGATCGTCGCGTCGATGGAGTACGGCTTCATCGGCGGCAGCATGGGCGTGGTCGTCGGCGAGAAGATCACGCGCGCCATCGAGCGCGCGATCGAGACGAGCCGGCCGATCGTCATCGTCTGCTGCTCCGGCGGCGCGCGGATGATGGAGGGCGCGCGCTCGCTGATGCAGATGGCGAAGATCTGCGGCGCGCTGGCGCGGCTCGATCGCGCCCGGCTGCCCTACATCGCCGTTCTCACCGACCCGACGACCGGCGGCGTGACCGCGAGCTTCGCGATGCTCGGCGACCTGAACATCGCCGAGCCGAAAGCGCAAATCGGCTTCGCCGGCCCGCGCGTCATCGAGCAGACGATCCGGCAGAAGCTGCCGGAGGGCTTCCAGCGCAGCGAGTTCCTGCTCGACAAAGGGATGATCGACCTCATCGTCGATCGGCGCGAGATGAAGGCGGCGATCGCCAACGCGCTCCGCTTCATGGGCGCCGTCGCGGCGCCCGTCGCCGCCCCGGAGCCGGCGCCGGCCGCCGTCCTCGGCGAGACCACGAGCCCGTAATTCACAGGAGAGCAAGAGATCAAGAGACTCTTGATCTCCTGATCTCCTGTTCATGATCCTCTCTTGATCTCGTCCCTCGCGTACCTCTACGGCCTCGAACAGTTCGGCATCAAGCTCGGTCTGGACAACATCCGCACGATCCTCGATCGGCTCGGCCGTCCGGATCGATCGTTCCGCTCGATTCACGTCGCCGGCACCAACGGCAAGGGATCGGTGACGGCGATGGTCGACGCGGCGCTGCGCGCGGCCGGGCATCGCACCGCGCGCTACACCTCGCCGCACCTCGTCGACCTCAACGAACGCTTCGTCGTCCAGGGCGAGATGGTGGACGATGCGTCACTGGTGCGCGCGATCGAGGACGTGCGCGCGGCGGCCGAGGCGGCGCGCGCAGACGGGGCGCTCGACGTCCAGCCGACGTTCTTCGAGGCGACGACGGCAGTGGCGTTCGAGCTGTTCCGCCGCGCGGACGTCGAGGTCGCCGTGGTCGAGGTCGGGCTGGGCGGCCGCCTCGACGCCACCAACGTCCTAACGCCGATTGTGTCGGCGATCACGTCCATCGGCTTCGATCATCAGCTCTATCTCGGATCGACGCTGGCGGCGATCGCGCGCGAGAAGGCGGGCATCATCAAGCCGGGCGTGCCGGTCGTGGCCGGCGAGATGGATCGCGAGGCGCTGGCGGTGATTGACGAGGTGGCGCGCGAGCAGGGCGCCGAGATCGTCCACGCGGCGGCCGCCGACGTCGGGTCGCGTGCGATCGCGCTGCCGGGCGCGCACCAGCGCAGCAACGCCGCCGTCGCCGTCCGCGTGCTCGAACGCGCCGACGCCCGCGGCCTGCGCGTGCCGTCCGCCGCCGTCGACGCCGGGCTCGCCGGCGTCCGCTGGCCCGGACGTCTCGACCTGCGCCGGCTCGCCGACGGCCGCGAGCTATTGATGGATGCCGCGCACAACGCCGCCGGCGCGGAGGCGCTCGCGGCCTACCTGCGCGCAGAGGGCGAGCCGGCGCCGCTCGTCTTCGCGGCGATGAAGGACAAGGATCTCGACGGCATGTTTCGCGCGCTGCTGCCGGCGGTCACATCGGTGACGTTCACGCGCGCGTCGAACGCGCGCGCGGCGGATCCGCACGATCTGGCGGCGCGCGCGCGCCGCATCGCGCCGGCGCTGCCGATCGCGGTCGAGCCGTCGCTGCCCGCGGCGCTCGACGATGCGTGGCGCCGCGCGCCGCGCATCGTCGTCGCCGGATCGATCTTCCTGCTCGGCGACGTGATGCAGCGCCTCGGTTTACACTGATGGTCGTGCGCCGTTTCCTCGCTCCCGCGATCGCGCTGCTCTTCATCGCGCGAGCCGCGCTCGCACAGCCGCCGCAGCCGCCGCTCCCGTCGGCGCTCGCGCCCGCGCCGGCCGCCGGCACGCCGCAAGGCCAGGGACAGCAGGAGCAGTCGAGCGAGTCGCTCGTCGTCGTCAACCAGAAGCACTACATCCGCCAGGGCAACGTCGAGATCCACGACACGCAGAACAAGACCGACATCTACGCCGACCTGGTCGAGTTCTTCGAGGACGAGAACCGCGCGGTCGCGACCGGCAACGTCGTGCTGTCGCAGGGCGCGAACCGCATCTCGGCCGAGCGCGCCGAGTTCAACACCAAGACGATGCTCGGCACCTTCTACAACGCGAGCGGGATCGCGACGGTGCAGCCGCCGCGGCAGCAGCCGCGGCCGGGCGCGATCGCGCCGCCGCCGATGGCCGGACAGGACACCGTCGTCTACTTCTTCGGCGAGACGGTCGAGAAGATCGGCCCGAAGAAGTACAAGATCGTCAAGGGCGGCTTCACCACCTGCGTGCAGCCGACGCCGCGCTGGGACATGCACGCCGGCGAGGTCATCCTGAACGTCGATCACTACACGCTGCTCAAGAACGCGGTGATGACGGTGAAGGGCGTGCCGATGCTCTACCTGCCGGTCCTCTACTACCCGACCAAGAAAGAGGATCGCGCGACCGGCTTCCTGATCCCGACCTACGGATCGTCGACGCTGCGCGGCCAGTCGATCCACAACGCGTTCTTCTGGGCGATCGATCGCAGCCAGGACGCGACGATCATGCACGACTGGTACTCGAAGACCGGGCAGGGCGTGAGCGGCGAGTACCGCTACAACTTCGGCGGCGGCGCCGACGGCAACATCAAGTCGCTGTTCCTCGACCAGCACGCGACGACCTACGTGCTCTCGACCGGCGAAGAACAGACCCAGCCGGCGAGCCGCTACTACGACATCCGCGGCGGCGCCAACCAGATCCTGCCGGGCAACCTGCGCGCGCGCGCCCGCGTCGACTACACGTCGAGCATCGAGACGTCGCAGCTGTTCAACACCAACGTCTACGATCTGTCGCGCAACCAGCGCACCTTCGGCGGCAACGTCGTCGGCGCGTGGGGCACCTACTCGCTGAACGCCACGCTGGATCACAGCGAGTACTTCACCAACCGCACCGACTCGGTGCTGTCGGGCAGCTGGCCGCGCGTGGCGCTGGCCCGCAACGAGCGCCCGCTCCTCGGCTCGCAACTGTACTTCTCCGTGGGGAGCGAGTACGCGCACCCGCTCAACGAGCGACGCTTCACCGACACGTCGACCGGCGTCGAGACGGTGGACAACCAGAGTCTCAACCGCTTCGACGTGACGCCGCAGATTCGCTATCCCTTCAAGAAGTGGGCGTGGCTGACGGCGAATTCGACCGTCAGTTTCCGCGACACCTACTACTCGCGCGTGCTGTCGCCGAAGGATCCCGAAGGCGTCGAGCCGCAGACGATCCTCGACGAGGGGTTCAATCGTCACTACTTCACGCTGCAGACGCAGATCCTCGGCCCGGTCTTCAACCGCATCTGGGATACGCCGGAGAACGGCTACGCCGAGAAGTTCAAGCACTCGATCGAGCCGTTCCTGTCGATCCAGAAGACGACCAACGTCGAGAACTTCGACCGCGTCGTCTACTCGGACGGCGTGGACTTCGCGGTCGGCGGCACCAACTACGCCTACGGCATCACCAACCGCTTCTACGCCAAGCGCAAGCTGACGCCCGGCCAGCCGGCGCAGGCGCGCGAGATCGTGAGCGTCGAGCTCCGCCAGACCTACTACACCAACCAGACGGCGTCGACGCTGGACCGGAACTACCAGAGCAGCCTGATCGCCGGCGCCGAGGAGCACTTCTCGCCGGTCGCGCTCAGCGTCCGCGCCGTGCCGAGCAACGAGATCAACGCGACGATGACGATGGAGTTCGACGCGCGCTACCGCGAGCTGCGCATGGTCTCGGTCAACACGACGTATGCCTTCGGCCAGCAGCTGCAGACGACGGTCGGCTGGAGCAAGAAGGCGTTCATCGCGGAACGCCAGGGGTTCAACGACCCCAACCAGCTGGATCACTACATCAACACGTCGACCACGGCGCGCACGAAGGACAACCGCTACGGCCTGACCTACTCGTTCAACTACGACATGCTCCGGTCGTCGCTGCTGCAGCAGCGGATCACCGGTTTCTACAACGCGCAGTGCTGCGGGCTGGCGGTCGAGTACCAGACGTTCAACTACTCGTTCTCGTCGCTGCCGGCCGACCACCGCTTCTTCCTGTCGTTCACGCTCGCCGGCCTCGGCAACTTCTCGCCGTTCAACGGCGCGATGGGCAGCGTGCCGCGCTGACCGCCGCTCGATGACCACCCTCGTCACCGGCGCGGCCGGGTTCGCCGGCAGCCACCTGCTCGATCTGCTCGCCGCCGAGCGTGCGGGCGGCGGCGCGCGCGTCGTCGCCTGGCATCGTGCCGCGAGCGGCAAGACGGCGCCGCTGCGCCACGAGGCGACGGTCGAGTGGCAGTCGATCGACGTCCTCGATCGCGAGGCGGTGCGCGCGGCGATCGCGCGGATTCGTCCGACGGTGGTCTATCACTGCGCGGGCGCGGCGCACGTCGGCCGGGCGTGGGACCGCATCGAGTCGACGTTCGCCACCAACGTCCGCGGCACGCACCACATCGTCGACGCGCTGTCGCGCGCGGGCGTCGAGGCGCGGATGCTGATCCCGAGCTCGGCGCTGGTCTACGCGAGCGCCGATCGCGCGCTCACCGAGGACGACCCGCTCGTGCCGTCGAGCCCGTACGGCGTCAGCAAGCTCGCGCAGGAAATGCTCGCGCGCCACGCCGGCGCCGGCCTCACGGTCACCGTCGCGCGCTCGTTCAACCACGTCGGCCCGCGTCAGGATCCGCACTTCGCCGCGGCGGGCTTCGCGCGCCGCATCGCCGACATCGAGCGCGGACGCTGGGAGCCCGAGATCGCCGTCGGCAACCTCGAGGCGCGCCGCGACATCAGCGACGTGCGCGACACGGTGCGCGCCTACCGCGCGATCGTCGAGCACGGCCGGCCGGGCGAAGCCTTCAACGTCTGCTCCGGCGCGGCGATTCAGATCCGCGATCTGCTCGATCGCCTGATCGCGCGCGCGCGCGTGCGGGTGACGATCCGCGTCGATCCGGCGCGCTACCGTCCGAACGACACGCCGCTCCTCGTCGGCGATCCCGCCCGCGCGCGCGAGCGCCTCGGCTGGACGGCCGAGATCCCGCTCGATCGCACGCTCGACGATCTCCTCGAATACTGGCGAAGCCGCGACTAGACGCCGGGCTTGACAAGCGGCGGCGGCGCGCCGATCATGAGGCGAACAAAAGACGAACACACGCGACTATCCTCGGGTTTTCGCCCCATGTCCATCAACCCCGTCCTGTTCGATCTCGGCCCGAAGAAACCGACGACGCGCGACGTCGCCAACGTCGTGCGGCTCGGCGGCACCGAGGCGCTGACCGAAGCCGAGCGCCGCGCCGACCAGGCGCGCTATCAAGAGGTCACCTGCCGATCGGCGCTCAACCACGTGAAGGGCATGCCGTTCGAGTGGAGTCTCAACCCGTATCGTGGGTGCACGCACGGCTGCCACTACTGTTACGCGCGGCGCTACCACGCCCAGCAGTTCGAAATGGACGCCGACGACGAGTTCGCGTCGGTGATTCTGGTGAAGAAGAACTTCGTCGAGGTGCTGCGGCAGGAGCTGGCGCGGCCGTCGTGGAACAAGGAGTATGTCGTCATCGGCGCGGCGACCGACTGCTACCAGCCGATCGAAGGGCACTACAAGCTGACCCGCGGCGCGCTCGACGCGCTGCTGCAGGCGCGCAACCCGACCGGCCTCATCACCAAGGGCCCGATGATCGTCCGCGACCGCGATCTGCTGCTCGCGCTGTCGAAGACGGTCGCCTGCACCGTCTGCATCAGCGTGCCGACCGTCGACGAGCACGCGTGGCAGCTGCTCGAGCCCGGCACCGCGCCGCCGGCGCAGCGCCTGCGCGCCCTGCGCGAGCTGGTCGACGCCGGCATCAACGCCGGCGTGCTGATGAACCCGATAGTCCCCGGCCTCACGTCGTCCTGGTCGAAGCTCGAACGCACGGTGAAGGCGATTGCCGATCACGGCGCGGCGTTCGTCGGCTGCAACGTCCTGTTCCTCGAAGCGGGCACGCGCGTCCACTTCATGAAGTTTCTGGAACGAGAGTTCCCAGCATGGCTGCCGCGGTACGAAAAGTTGTACGAAAAGAAGTACGCGCCGCTGGACTACCGGAAACAGGTGCAGGGGATGGTGCGGCTGCTGCAGAAGCGGTACGGCCTGAACAAGCGCCGCTACGCGAAGGACGACGAAACGCCGAAAGGCGCGGCGATCGCCGAGCCGACGACAGAAGCCGACCCGCCGGAGCAGGTCGGCTTCCGTTGGTAAGTTACGCGACGTCGCCGATGGCCAGCGAGCCGGTCGTGCTCAGGATCTTCGCGGGCGTCGGCTCGACGACGAGCTCGCCGTCCCGCGCCGTGACCGAGAAGTGCGAGCCTTCCTTCCACCTTGCGCTGATCGGCAGCTTGATGTGCTCGTCGATGAAGCGCTTCAGGAAGCGCGCGCCGAACGCCATGCTGTAGCCTTTCACGACCATCAGTTCGAGCGCCTCGTCCGAGAGGTCGATGGTCTTGCCCGAGCGCGCCAGCGTCAGCACGACCTTGTCCATGTACTTCCGCGCGATCTCCCGCACCTCGTCGTGCGTGAGCGGCGCGAAGAGCACGACCTCGTCGATGCGGTTGCGGAACTCCGGTGGGAACCGCCGCTCCAGCTCGCGCATCACCTCGCCCTGCACCTGCTCGACGCCGACGGTGCGGTTGAGGAAGCCGAGCGGGCTCGTGAGCTTGCGGAAGTTCTCCGACCCGATGTTCGACGTCATGATCACCACGGCGTCGCTCAGATAGACGCGCTTGCCGCGGCCGTCGGTCATCCACCCCTCGTCGAACGCCTGCAGGAACAGGTTGAGGAGATTCGGACTCGCCTTCTCCACCTCGTCGAGCAGCACGACGGTGTACGGATTGTCCTTCAGCTGGTTGGTCAGGATGCCGCCGCGCTCGCTGCCGACGATGCCGCGCGGCATGCCAATCAGCTTGTCGACCGAGACCGAGCCGTCCTGGTACTCGGACATGTCGACGCGCACCATCTTCTTGTCGTCGCCGAAGAGGAACTCGGCGACCGCTTTCGCGAGCTCGGTCTTGCCGACGCCGGTCGGACCGAGGAACAGCAGCACGCCGTCGGGACGATCGAAGCCGTCCTTGAGCGGACCCTTGTTCAGCACCAGCCGCTGCGCGACGGCGCGCACCGCATTGCTCTGACCGATGACGCGCTGCTGCAGCTTCGCTTCGATGTCCTTGAAGCGATCGGTGACGTCGCGGTAGACCATGTCCTCGGGGATCTGCGCCGCGTGCGAGATCACCGACACGACGTCGTCGGTCTTCACTTCCCAGCGACGATCGATCTCTGCGCGCACCGACGCCGTGTCGAGCCAGCCGATCACCTTGTCCGGCAGGTGCAGGTGCCGCATGTAGCGCGGCGAGAGGTCGAGCGCGGTCTCGATCGCTTCGTCGAGCAGCCGTACCGAGTAGTTGCGCTCGAGACGCGGGCGCAGGTTGTAAAGGATGCGGCGCGTCTCCTCGATGGTCGGCTCGCAGACGGTGACGCAGCGGAACCGCCGCGCCAGCGCCTCGTCCTCCTGGATGTACTCCTTGTACTCGCTCAGCGTCGTCGCCGCGATCATCCGGATCTCGCCGCGCGCGAGCACCGACTTGAACACGTTGGCCGCGTCCGACGGCGCGCCGAGCGCGGAGCCGGCGCCGACCATCGTGTGCGCCTCGTCGACGAAGAGAATCAGGTTGGGCCGCTCTTTGAGCTCGCGGATCACGTTCTGGATGCGATCCTCGAACATGCCGCGCAGCATCGTGCCGGCGACCATCGTGTTCATCTGCAGGTTGACGAGCTGGCAGTCGCGCAGACGCACCGGCACCGACTCCGGCTCGAACTCGATGCGGCGCGCGAGCCCCTCGACGATGGCGGTCTTGCCCACGCCGGGCTCGCCGACCAGCATCACCGAGTTGGCGCGCTCGCGATGGCAGAGGATTTCCAGCACCTGCTGGATTTCCTTGTCGCGGCCGAAGACCGGCGGCACCTTGTCCTGTCGCGCGAGGAGGTTCAGGTTCGTCGCAAAGTGTTTCAGGAACGGGGGCAGCTCGAACCGCTTCTTCAGGCGCTCCTCGCGGAGCTCCATGTCGCGCATGCGCGCGCTGAGGCGGCTCACGAGCATCTCCGGCTCGACCCCGTGGCGTCGGAGGATCGATACCGGCACGCCCTGGCTCTCCTCGAAGACGGCGGAGAACAAATCGGCGGCTTCGATGGTCTGGCGGCCGGCGCGGCTGGCATGATGCAGACCCAGTTTGAGGACGAGCTTGGTCGCCGGCGACACACGCAAATCACTGCCGGCGAACGACGGCATCATGTGGAGATGTTCCTCGATTGCCTGCAGGATGGTGTGCGGGTTCAACTCGATGTCCCGCATGACCTCTGCGAACATGTCCCATTCCACCTGGGCGAAGGCGAGGAAAATGTGTTCGTTCGTCAAGAGCGCGTGGTCGCGGCGGCGAGCCTCTTCGATCGCGCGGTCGACGATACGTTGAGCGGTTTCACCAATCTTGCTGGGCGAGATGTCGAGATCTTCTACGTGCACCGCTGCCTCCGCTTCCTTTAGGCAGCAATTCGTACGCCAGTTGTCGACTGTGGTATGGCGGCCACAAATGGGGTTGTGCTGACCCCGTATGGGGCGCTGTTGCAGCGCGAGCGCTCAGGCGGTCAGGACGTGCTGGAGGCAGCGTGCGGCCACACGCGCGCTTGGATCGGCGGCGTGGGTTGCCCGCTCCTTACCGGTTCTGCAGCAGAGCCTCGATGCGCCGTTCGGTCGGTGGGTGTGTGCTGAATAGACCGAAGAGGCCAGCGCCCGAAAAAGGCTTGATGATGAACATGTGCGCAGTCGCCGGGTTGGCGTCGAGCGGGATCGCGCGCGACTGAGCGTCAATCTTTTTGAGGGCGTTGACAAGACCGTAAGGGCCGCCGGCGATGGCGGCGCCGCCCGCGTCGGCGTCGTACTCGCGCGAGCGGGAGATTGCCGCCTGGATCAGCATCGCCGCAATCGGCGCCAGGATCATCGTTGCGATGAGCGCGATCGGATTGGCGCCGCGCCGGTCGTCGTCGCGGCCGCCGCCGAAGAACATCGCGAAGCGCGAGAGGGTCATGATCGCCGCGGCGAGCGTCGCCGCGACGGAGCTGATGAGGATGTCGCGATGCTTGACGTGCGCGAGCTCGTGCGCGAGCACGCCTTCGAGCTCGTCGTCGGTCAGCGCGTGCAGGATCCCTTCGGTCGCCGCGACGGCGGCGTGATCGGGATTCCGTCCGGTGGCGAACGCGTTCGGCGACGGGTCCGGGATGATGTAGACGCGCGGCTGCGGCAGGTTGGCGCGCTGCGCCAGCTTCGCGACCATGTCGTACAGGCGATGGCCGGGTCCGACTTCCTGCGCGCGATACATGCCCAGGACGATCTTGTCGGAGAACCAGTACGACGTGAAGTTCATGACCACGGCGAACATCAGGCCCATGAGGAGGCCCTGCCCGCCGCCGAGCATCTCGCCCAGCACCAGGAACAGCCCGCTCATCGCCCCGAGCAGGACCGTGGTCTTGATCACGTTCGACATGACGCTAATCTCTGTTCCCTAATCCCTAATCCCTAATCCCTAATCCCTAATCCCTATTGTATGCGTGCGATGAGGCCGGCGACGAGCGCGGCGCGGTCGGCCAACGCCTCGATCTCGACGTGCTCGTGAAGAGCGTGCGCGCCGTCGCCCACCGCGCCCAGCCCGTCCAACGTCGGGATCCCCAACGCGCCGGTCAGGTTGCCGTCCGAGCCGCCGCCGGTGCCGCCTTCGCCCAGTTCCTGACCCAGCTCGCGCGCCACGGTGTGCGCCCACTCATACAGACGCGCCACACCCGCGGTGCGTTCCAGAGGTGGACGGTCGAGACCGCCGCGCGCCTCGACGGTGGTCCGCGGATCCACCGGTTGGAGGCGATGCATGGCGGCCGCCACCTCCGCCGCAGCCGCCGCCGTCGGCACGCGCACGTCGACGAGGGCGCGGGCCTCGTCGGGGATGACGTTCGAGCGCAGGCCGCCGGCCACCTGGACCACGTTCACCGACACGCCGCGCGCGAGGTCCTGCAGCGCGTTGACGCGGAGGATCTGGTGCGCCAGCTCCTGCACCGCGCTCGCGCCGCGCTGCGGCTCGATGCCGGCGTGCGCCGCGACGCCGCGCACGACGATCTCGTACTGTCCGCATCCCTTCCGCGAGGTCTTCAGCACGCCGCCCGGCAGCGACGGCTCGAGGACCAGCACCGCGTCGCTGCGCCGCGCTTCGTCTTCGATCGCCGCGCGCGACGTGCCGCTGCCGACCTCTTCGTCGCTCGTCCACAGCATCACGATGCGGCGGCTCAGCGCCGCGCCGGTCTCGAGCAGCGCACGCGACGCCAGCATGGCGATCGCGATGCCGGCTTTCATGTCGAAGACGCCGGGACCGTGCAGCCGTCCGTTGGACCGTACGAGCGGCATGCGCTCGAGCTGACCGACGGGCCAGACGGTGTCGAAGTGTCCGAGCAGCAGCACCTGCGACGCGCCGCATCCGAGCTCGGCGAGCAGGTGGTCGCCGCGATCGGGGCGCGGCAGACGGCTGACGCGCGCGCCGATCGATTCGAGCCGCGCCGCCAGCTCGGCGCCGCAGCGATCGACGGCGGCCTTGTCGGTCGTCGGCGACTCGAGGCGGACGAGCGCTTCGGTCGTCTCGATCAGCCAGTCGCGCTCGGCGCGACAGAACGTGTGCAAGTCGTATAATTGCGTCATGCGAGTCGTCGTGCTCGTGGTGATCGGAGCGCTGTCAGTCTCTACCGCGGTTGCGTCCGTCGCGATCGCGTCGGACGCGCGGCCACAGCAGCCGCCGGTGCCGCAGCCGTTCCCGCGTGCAGGTCAGCAGCAGCCGGCGCGTCCCGCGGCGCCGCCGGCGACACCGCCCGCGCCGTGGACGAGACCGGCGCAACCCGCCGCGCCCGCGACACCGCCCGCGCCCGAAGGCGTCCCGAGCGAGACGATGCTCGGCGTGCCGATCTATCCCGGCGCGCAGTTCCTGACGTCGTACGACGCCGGCCGCGGCCAGCGCTACTACATTTTCGGATCGGCGGCGTCGTTTGTCGATCTGGTCGCGTACTACCGGTCGGTGCTGAAGCAGAAGGGCGAGCTGGTGTACGACGTCCCGGCGACGCACGAGTTCGACGTCGGCAAGTACAACGAAGAGACGATGGCGTTCCCGCCCGGCGTGACGATCAAGGACTACCAGTCGGAGGTCTCACAGGGCTATCCGAACCCGAAACCAGGCGGCCAGCCCGCCCGGTTCCCGACGCTCATTCAGATCGTGCCGGTGACAGCTCGCTGACGTAGATCTCGCTGCCCTTCTTCCTGAACTCGACCGACATCTCCTGCATGCCGCTGTTCGCGTAGTCGCGGACCTGCTGCGTCAGCTCCATCGAGCAGAACTTCGGCCCGCACATCGAGCAGAAGTGCGCGACCTTCGCGCCGTCGGCCGGCAGCGTCTCGTCGTGGTAGGCGCGCGCCGTGACCGGATCGAGCGCGAGGTTGAACTGATCCTGCCAGCGGAACTCGAACCGCGCCTTCGACAGCGCATCGTCCCACTCGCGGGCGCGCGGGTGGCCTTTCGCGAGATCGGCGGCGTGCGCGGCGATCTTGTACGCGATCACGCCCGCCTTCACGTCGTCCTTGTTCGGCAGGCCGAGGTGCTCCTTCGGCGTCACGTAGCAGAGCATCGCCGTGCCGTACCAGCCGATCATCGCCGCGCCGATCGCGGAGGTGATGTGGTCGTAGCCGGGCGCGATGTCGGTCGTCAGCGGGCCGAGCGTGTAGAACGGCGCCTCGGCGCACCATTCGAGCTGCTTCTCCATGTTCTCCTTGATGAGATGCATGGGGATGTGGCCCGGACCTTCGTTCATCACCTGGACGTCGAACTCCCATGCGATGCGATTGAGCTCGCCCTGTGTCTTCAGCTCGGCGAACTGCGCTTCGTCGTTGGCGTCGGCGATCGAGCCCGGACGCAGGCCGTCGCCGAGCGAGAACGACACGTCGTAGGCGCGCATGATCTCGCAGATCTCGCGGAAGTGCGTGTAGGTGAAGTTCTCCTGATGGTGCGCGAGGCACCATTTGGCCATGATCGAGCCGCCGCGCGAGACGATGCCGGTGACGCGGCGCGCGGTCATCGGGATGTAGCGCAGGAGCACGCCGGCGTGGACGGTGAAGTAGTCGACGCCCTGCTCGCACTGCTCGACCAGCGTGTCGCGATAGACCTCCCAGGTGAGATCCTCGGGCCGTCCGCCGACTTTCTCGAGCGCCTGGTAGATCGGCACGGTGCCGATCGGCACCGCGGCGTTGCGAATGATCCACTCGCGCGTCTCGTGGATGTTGCGCCCGGTGGAGAGATCCATCACCGTGTCGGCGCCCCACAGCGTCGCCCAGCGCAGCTTCTCGACCTCTTCGTCGATCGACGAGGAGACGGCGGAGTTGCCGATGTTGGCGTTGATCTTCACCAGGAAGTGTCGGCCGATGATCATCGGCTCGAGCTCGAGGTGGCGGATGTTCGACGGGATGATCGCGCGGCCGCGCGCGACCTCGTCGCGGACGAAGTCGGCCGGCAATCCCTCGCGGATCGCGACGAACTCCATCTCGGGCGTGATCTCGCCCGTGCGCGCGTAGTGCAGCTGCGTCACGCACGGCTGGCCGCGGCGCGCGCGCACCCACGGCTCGCGCAGCTTCGGCAGGCCGTCGCGCACGTCGGCGCCGTGCGGGCCGCTCGTGTCGTAAACGCGAACGCTCGACGCCCCATTCTCCACGGCGATCTCGCGCATCGGCACGCGCACGCCCTGGGGGCCGTCGACGAACACTTTCCGTGAATTGGGAAAGGCTGAGCTGAAGTCTGACATCCCCGCGCTCCCTCCGCCCGCCTTCGTCGCGCGAACAGCGCGACCTTCGGCGTGGCCAGGTTCCAAGGGTGTGTCTCAATCCCACGTCAGTGGGATACCCCTGGCGGTCTCGAAAAATCGACTATAGCACGCGGCACTCGCCTTGCACCGACGACCTGCCTGCGCAGCAGAACCGTCTTCCTTCTCGCGTTCGCGGGCTACGCCCTGCTCGGCGTGATCGTCACGTTTCCGCTCGTCGTGCACGTCGCGACCGACGTGCCGCACGATCTCGGCGATCCGTTGCTCAGCGCCACGATCCTGTGGTGGAACGCCCACACGCCATGGCTGAGTGCCCGGTGGTGGGACGGTTTCTTCTTCGCGCCGGCGACCGGCGCGCTGGCGTTCTCCGATCACCGCATCGGTGAGAGCGTGATCGCCGCGCCGCTCATCTGGGCCGGCGCCGGTCCGCTGACCGCCTACAACGTGACGCTCCTCGCGATGTTTCCGCTGTGCGCGATCGCCGCGCACGGACTCGCCTACACGCTGACGCGGCGGCACGACGCTGCGGTGATTGCCGGCCTCGCCTACGGCTTCAACCCGTATCGCTTCGCGCACATCGAGCATCTCGAGCTCCTCGGCGCGTTCGGCATGCCGGCGGCGCTCGCCGCGCTGCATCTCTATCTGCACGATCGCCGCCCCCGGTGGCTCGTCGCCTTCGCGCTCGCGCTGCTGCTGCAGGCGCTCCTGTGCAGCTACTACTTCCTCTTCTTCCTCGTGATGCTCGGGCTCTGGATCGCCTGGTTCGTGCGCCGCGGCGATCGCGACCTGCTCGTCGGCGTGACCATCGCGGTCGCCGCCGTGCTCGCGTGCCTGAGCCCGCTCGCGTTCTCGTACCGCGCCATCCACCATCACTACGGGCTGACGCGCGGCTACAACGACATCATCACGCTCAGCGCCGACGTCACGTCGTTGGTCACCGCCTCGCCGCTCGTCGCACTCTGGGGCTGGACCTCGTCGTGGAACGGACCCGAGCGGCAGCTGTTCCCCGGCCTGACGATCGCGCTCCTTGCGATCGCCGGCGGCATCGCCGCGTGGCGCGCGCGATCCACCCACGCCGCGATCAGCCGCACGTCGCTCGCGTGCGTCGTCGTCGCCAGCATCTGCGTGCTCGTCGCGATCGGCGCGGCCCTCTTCGGCCCGTGGCACGTCGGCGTCGGCGACCTCGCGCTGTCGGTGACGACGTGGTTCAAGCCGTTTTCGCTGGGGATGGCGGCGCTCGTCGCCGCGGTGGCCGCGTCGTGGACGGCGCGCACGGCGTACCGCCGCCGATCCGTGCTCGCGTTCTACCTGATCGCGGCGGCCGTGCTCTTCCTCTGCAGCCTCGGCCCGAAGCCGGCCGTGCTCGGCCGCCAGTTCCTCTACGAGCCGCCGTACGCGTGGCTGATGCGGGCGAGCGTCTTCGGCGACAGCATCCGCGTGCCGGCGCGCTTCGCGATGGTCGGCATCCTCGCGCTGTCGACGGCGGGTGCGCTCGCGTTCGCGCGCCTCACGCAGAGAAAACAGTACGCGGCGGTGCTCGCCGCTCTCGTCATCGCCGAGAGCTGGAGCCGCGTGCCGCTCGTCGCGCCGCCGCCGGCGTGGCCGCCCGCCGTCCAGACCGCCGGCATCGCGTCGTTCGTCGAGCTGCCGCTCGGCGACACGTTCGGAGACGCCGCCGCGATGTACCGATCGATGACGAGCGGCGTGCCGACCGTCAACGGCTACAGCGGCTTCGAGCCGACCTACTACGACGCGCTGCGCCACGGTCTCGACGAGCGGGACGACTCGGTCCTCGACGCCCTCGCGGCGCGCGGCCCGCTCGTCGTCGTCAGCGATCGCCGCGCGCCGTACGCGTCCGAGCGCGAGGCGTGGCTCACGGGCCGGGCGCGCACGCGGGCGATCGCCTCGGACGCCGACCGCGCGTGGTTCGTCGTCGAGCCGCAGCCGATCGAGACGCCGACCTGCGGCGCCGCGCTGCCGATCGCGGGCGTGCACCAGGGCCATCATGCGGGCATGCACGAGGGACATCCGGCCGGGGCGCACGGCGCTCTCGATCATGGCGGCATGACGACCCACGGCGAGCACGCCGCCTGGACTGCGCCGACCGCCCAGCACGCCGGCGATGCGCTGGTCGTGGATCTCGGCGAGGTCAGGCGTCCGTGCTCGATCCAGCTCGCGCTCGGCGATCACGTCGCCGCCTACCCGCGGGCGCTGAGCGTGGCGACGTCGGTCGACGGCGCGGCGTGGGAGACGACGTTCGCGGGTCAGACGGCTGGACGGGCGGTGCTGGCGGGGATCGCGCGGCCGCGCGACGCGCGGCTCGAGCTGCCGCTCTGCGAGAACGCGGCGCGATTCGTCCGCATTCGGCTCGAAGCGAGCCACCCGACGATCCCGTGGATCGTGACCGACGTGGCGGTCACCGCTTCGCGACCGGAATGACGAACTTCTCGGCGGTATGCGTCGACGAGAAGCTGACGACCTTCACGTCGACGAGACCGGCGAGCTTGCCGGCCGCCATCACCGCGCTCTCCGAAATCTCCGGCCGGCCCTTGGGCCGGATCACCCAGATCGCGCCGTTCGACGTGATGCTCTTCTTCAACTGCTCGAGACGCGTGAGCTGCGCGGCGCGCGTCACGCCGTAGAAGATGGCGTCGCTCTGCTTGGCGGCGCGGCCGATCGACAGGAACGCGACCGCGCGCTCCAGCTCCGCGAGAAACCGTTCGTCGTCCACGCCGAGCGCCGAGGCGCGCCACCCCGGCTTCACGCCGATCTTGTCGAGCCGCGACGGCGGGTTCTGGATCTTGTCGGCCCACTTCGCGGCGGCGGCGCCGAGCTCGAGGGAGGCGGTGCCGGCGTCGCTCGTCACGGTCAGCGTGCCGTCCTGCGCGGCAATCTTCTTCAGCGACGTGAACGGCAGCGAGAACTTCACGTCGCCGCCGCGGAACTGGAGCACGTCGGTCTCGAGCCGCGCCATGCCGGTCGCCGCCTTGCCGTTGAATCGCACCGTGCATCGAGCTTCAGCCCCCATTCCGACCTCCCTCACGGCTTCTCACGAAGTCACGAAGCAGACACGAAGGCACGAGGATCATCGATCTCTTCGTGTCTTCGTGCCCCGTCGTGCCTTCGTGATGAGCCGTGGTCGTGTCTTCTCCAGCAGCGACTCGCGCTGTGCCTGCGGAAACCGTTCGATCGCGTATCGCAGCGTCGTCCGCGGCATCGACGGGCCGTTGGCGACGAGGTACCGCTCGAGCCGGACGGCGTCCGCCTTCCCGGCTTCGCGCAGCGCCCAGCCGACCGCCTTTTGTATCAGATCCTCCTCGTCCGCGTGCAGCCGTTTCGCGATCCGGTAGAGGAGATCGAGCGCCGCGCCCGTGCGCGCCAGCGGGATCAGGCCGACGATCGACGCGCGCCGCACCCACATGTTGCGGTCGCGCGACCAGGCGTCCATGGCGGCGGCGCGCTCGGGGAACGCGACCAGCAGCGGGCCGACGAGCATGCCGCACATCGCGTCGGTCGTCGCCCAGTTGGCCGAGTGGTTGCCGGCGAGCCAGCGCTTCCAGCGCGCGAGCAGGCGCGGCGTGAACGCGCGCCGGTAGCGCGCGACCACCTCGATGCCGACCGATTTCGTCTCGAGGAAGCGATCGACGATGAGCGCGTCGGCGAACGCCATCGCCTCGTCGATCGACCACTCGTCACGGTGCGCGTCGTGGATCGATCGCGCCAGCGCGCGCATCCGATCGGTGCCGACGTTGTAGAAGCCGAGGCCGTGGTCGCCGCGGAAATAGCGGCTGGCGTCGAAGTCGCCCGCCGGCCGCGACAGGCGCTTCAGCTCGCGTACCGCCTCGCGAGCCGCGCGCGTTACGCCAGCTTTCGGAGGATGAAGCATTTGAGATAGTAGGTCTCGGGCACGCCGAGCAGGACCGGATGGTCGCGGCCCTGCATGCGCTTCTCGACCACCGACACCCGCGCCTGCGCGTCGACCGCCGCCTCGTAGACGATGCCGGCGAACATCGCTTCATTGACGTGGTACGAACAGCTGCACGTCACCAGCACGCCGCCCGGCTGCAGCAGCTTCAGCGCGCGGAGGTTGATCTCCTTGTAGCCGGCGGTCGCGTTCGGCACCGCCGCCTTGTTCTTCGCGAACGCCGGCGGGTCGAGGACGATGGTGTCGAAGCGCTCGCCGAGGCGCTCGAGGCCGCGCAGCTCGTCGAACACGTTGCCGGCGCGTGCGTCGACCGCCAAACCGTTGCGCGCCGCGTTGGCCGCGATCCGCGCCACCGCGTCCTCCGACACGTCGATCGCGATCGTCTCGCGGCAGTGCCGGCCGAGGACCATCGCGAACCCGCCGTGATAGCTGAAGCAGTCGAGCAGCCGGCCGTGCGCATACTGCGCCGCCGCCGCGCGGTTCTCGCGCTGATCCAGGAACAGCCCGGTCTTCTGGCCGCGCCGCACGTCGACGTCGTACTCGATCCCCGATTCGCGGACGGTGATCGAGTCCGGCACCTCGCCGGCGACCAGCTCGACGCGCTGCTCGAGCCCTTCGAGCTGGCGCGATCGCGGGTCGTTGCGCGCCAGGATCCCCTTCGGCCGCACGATCTCGCCGAGAATGGCGGCGATCGCCGGCAGCAGGCGATCCATGCCCTGCGACAGCGTCTGCACGACCAGGTAGTCGCCGTAGCGATCGACGACGAGGGAGGGCAGCAGGTCGGCTTCGCCGTGCACCAGGCGGTACGCCGTCGCGTCGAGCGCCAGCGACGCCCGAAAGCGCACCGCCGCCTCGATCCGCCGCCGCAGCCAGTCCGCATCGCCGCGCTCGCCCAGCTCGATCGCACGCAGGGCGATCTGCGAGCGGTCGCTGTACAGCGCGCGCCCCACCGTGCGGCCGCGCGACCCGCGCACCGACACCACGTCGCCGCCGGCGGCGCGCGCGTCGACGACGTCGGCGCGATACACCCACGGATGCGCGCCGCGCAGACGCTCTTCGCCGCGCGGCGAGATGACGACGACCGGGCTCACGTCGGCATGCGACATCGGATCCCCTCGGCGCCCGCTCGAGCGCCGAGGACCTGAAAGCGTATAGTAAAATCGCACGCCGTGCGGATAGCGATTGGCGCCGACCATGCGGGCTTCACGTTGAAAGAGCACCTCAAGCAGACGCTCGCGCGCCTCGGCCACACCGTCGACGACATGGGCACCGACAGCGAAGCCTCCGTCGACTATCCGCCGATCTGCTTTGCCGTCGCCCGCGCCGTCACCGGCGGCCGCGCCGACCGCGGCGTCGTGCTCGGCGGCTCGGGACAGGGCGAACAAATCGCCGCCAACAAAATTCCCGGCGTGCGCGCCGCGCTGTGCAACGATCTCTACACCGCCCGGCTCTCACGCGAGCACAACGACGCCAACGTCCTCTCGATGGGCGGACGGGTCGTCGCGTTCGGCCTGGCGGACGAAATTCTCGCGCTCTGGCTCTCGACCGCGTTCGAGGGCGGACGTCACCAGCGGCGCATCGATCAGATCACTCAAGCCGAGCAGCAACGCTAGTCCGAACGGCGCGGCCGCTCGATCGAACCAGACACATGGGCACACAAACCACTCCCGCCACCTGGCGTTCTCTCGCCGAAACCGACCGCGACATCGCCGACGCCATCGAGCACGAGCGCCACCGCCAGAACGCGGGGCTCGAGCTCATCGCATCGGAGAACTTCGTCAGCCGCGCGGTGCTCGAGGCCGCCGGCTCGGTGATGACCAACAAATACGCCGAGGGCTATCCCGGCAAGCGCTACTACGGCGGCTGCGAGTTCGTCGACGTCGCCGAGCGCGCCGCCATCGCGCGCGCCAAGGCGCTCTTCGGCGCCGATCACGCCAACGTCCAGCCGCACTCGGGCGCGCAGGCGAACATGGCGGTCTACCTGACGCTGCTCTCGCCGGGCGACACGGTGCTCGGCATGAACCTGGCGCACGGCGGCCATCTCACGCACGGCCACCCGCTGAACTTCTCGGGGATGCTCTACACGATCGTCCCCTACGGCGTGCGCCAGGCGGACGAGCGGATCGACTACGACGAGCTCGATCGCCTCGCCGACGAGCACAAGCCGAAGATGATCGTCGTCGGCGCCAGCGCGTATCCGCGCGTCATCGACTTCGCGCGCATCCGCGTCGCCGCCGATCGCATCGGCGCGAAGATCTTCACCGACATGGCGCACATCGCGGGCCTCGTCGCCACCGGCCTGCACCCGACGCCGGTGCCGCACTCGGATGTCGTCACGACCACGACGCACAAGACGCTGCGCGGACCGCGCGGCGGGCTGATCCTGTGCCGCGAGCAATACGCGAAGGACATCGACCGGCGCGTGTTCCCCGGCGTCCAGGGCGGGCCGCTGATGCACATCATCGCGGCCAAGGCGGTCTGCTTCAAGGAAGCGGCGGAGCCGTCGTTCACCGACTACCAGCGGCAGGTCGTCGCCAACGCGGCGCGGCTGGCGAGCGCGCTCGTCGCGTCCGGCTTCCGCCTCGTGAGCGGCGGCACCGACAACCACCTGATGCTCGTCGACGTGTTCTCGAAAGGGATCACCGGCAAGGTCGCCGAGGCGGCGCTCGGCAAGGCCGGCATCACCGTCAACAAGAACGCCATCCCGTTCGATCAGAACCCGCCGATGACGGCGAGCGGCATCCGCATCGGATCGCCGGCGGTCACGACGCGCGGCATGCGCGAGAGCGAGATGGATCTCATCGCCGATCTGATTGCGCGCGCGTTGAAGACGCCCGACGACGACCGCGCGCTCGGGATGATCCGGGACGAAGTCGAAACCCTGTGTCGCAGGTTCCCGCTCTACCCCGAGTAGCCGAAGCGGCGTTCGCGCCCGGCGGCGCGCTGTCGCGCGCCATCCCCGACTTCGAGCCGCGCGACGGCCAGGTCGAGATGGCGCGGGCGGTCGCGCAGGTGTTCGAGCACGGCGGCATCCTGCTCGCGGAAGCCGGCACCGGCACGGGCAAGACGCTCGCGTATCTCGTCCCGGCGATCCTGAGCCGCGAGCGCGTGCTCGTCTCGACCGGCACGAAGAACCTCCAGGAACAGATCTACTTCAAGGACATCCCGTCGCTGCGCGATGCGCTCGGCATCCCCTTCACCGCCACCTACATGAAGGGGCGCGCGAACTATCTCTGCCTGCACAAGCTCGATCAGCTGAGCGACGGCCTCGGGCCGGCGACGCACGACGTCTTCCTGCCGATCATCCGCGCGTGGTCGAAGACCACCGAGACCGGCGACCGCGCCGAGCTCGACGATCTGCCGGAGGACCTGCCGTTCTGGACCGAGGTGTCGGCGACCGCCGACACGTGCCTCGGGCAGGAGTGCCAGCGCTACGACGAGTGCTTCGTCACGCGCATGCGCCAGCGGGCCGCCGCGTCGGACGTGGTGATCGTCAACCACCACCTGCTCTGCGCGGACGCGGCGCTGCGGCAGAACGCGTTCGGCGAGGTCATCCCGTCGTGCAGCCGCGCGATCGTCGACGAGGCGCACCAGCTCGAAGACGTCGCGACGCAGTACTTCGGCTACAGCCTCAGCACCTACCGGATCGAGGAGCTCGCGCGCGACGTCGAGCGCGCCGTCGCCCGATTCGACGTCGACGAGACGCAGACGCGAGCCGAGCTGACCAAAGCGGTCGAGCGGCTGCGCGATCACGCGCGCCAGTTCTTCGCCGAGCTCGCGTCCGCGCACCGCGGCGACGGCCGCGGCCGCGGCGACGAGCGCCTGCGCGCGTCGACCGGCTCGCTCTCCGCCGCGAGCGAAGCCGCGGCGTATCTCGGCGGCGCGCTCGACATCCTGCGCTCCGCCCTCGCGCTCGTCCGTCCGACCACCGCCGCCGACGACGAGGGCGCGGTCGACGACGCGCTGACCGACGACGTCGCCGCGCTGGCGCGGCGCGCCGGCGAGATCGGCGACGACCTGCGCTTCCTCGTCCGAGGTGACGACCCCGACTACGTCTACTTCGTCGAGCTCCGCGGACGCGGGCTCTTCCTGCGCGCGTCGCCGATCGACGTCTCGGCGATCATGCGCGAGCTGCTCTTCGATCGCATGACGTCGACGGTCCTCACGTCGGCGACGCTGACCGTCGACGGCGGCTTCGGCTACGTGCGCGAGCGCCTCGGCATCCGCCACGCCGCCGAGATCCGCCTCACGTCGGAGTTCGACTTCACGCAGCAGGCAATCCTCTACCTGCCGCCGAAGATGCCGGATCCGCGCTCGGAGCACTTCGCGGTCGCCGCCGGCCGCGAAGTGGTCGAGATCCTCAAGCGCACCGAAGGGCGCGCCTTCGTCCTCTTCACCAGCTACGCGACGATGCGCGCGGTGCAGGCGATGGCCGAGATGGGTCTCGACTACCCGATCCTCGGACAGGGCACGGCGCCGCGCTCGCAGCTGCTGAAACAGTTCCGAGAGACGCCGCACGCGGTGCTCTTCGCCACGTCGAGCTTCTGGCAGGGCGTCGACGTCGTCGGCGAGGCGCTGAGCTGCGTGATCATCGACAAGCTGCCGTTCGCGTCGCCGGGCGACCCGATCACGGCGGCCCGCATCGATGCGATTCGCGCGCGCGGCGGCGATCCGTTCGCCGACTATCAGGTGCCGTTGGCGATCCTGGCGCTCCAGCAGGGGCTCGGTCGCCTCATCCGCCACCGCCGCGACCGCGGCGTGCTGGCCGTGCTGGATCCGCGGCTGCGCACGAAGGGCTACGGCCGTCGTTTCGTGGCCTCTTTGCCGCCGGCGCCGGTCGTCTACGACCTGGCTCGAGTGGCATCGTTTTTTTCGGGCACGTCCCCATCCAAATCGGCGAATCAGGCGTCTATCATTCAGCCATGAAGCGGTGGATGGTTGCCGTGCTCCTGTCCGCGAATGTCTGCGTACAGGGCGCGGCGGCGTCCGACCCGCCTGGCTCCGCGACCCCGGTCCGCATCCACGGATCGGTCGAACCGGTGCGCAGCCAGCCGGTCTTCGTGCCGCGCCTCAGCGGCACCGGCGTCAACTCCGTCGTCATCACGCGCCTGGCGAAGCCCGGCGTGCGCGTGAAGAAAGGCGACCTCCTCGCCGAGTTCGACAGCCAGGCGCAGGTGAAGACGGCGCGCGATCGCGAAGCCGAGTACCGCGGCTTCGTCGAGCAGATCAACAAGACGCGCGCCGATCAGACCGCGGCGCGCGCGCACGACGAGATGGCGATCCACCAGGCGGAGAACGCCGTCAAGAGCGCCGCGATCGACGTCTCGACCAACGAAGTCCGCGCGCGCATCGACGCCGAGAAGAACCAGCTGGCGCTCGAGGAGGCCAAGGCGCAGCTGACGCAGATCCGGAAGACGTCGGAGCTGCGCCGCCGCGCCGAAGTCGCGGCGCTGCGCATCCTGGAGATCCAGCGCGATCGCGCGCGCAACGCGTGGCGCCACGCCGACGAGAACACCCGCAAGATGCGCATCGTCTCGCCGCTCGACGGCCTCGTCGTGCTGAAGACGACGTGGAAGAACGGCAGCTTCGGCGAAGTGCAGGAAGGCGAGGACGCGCGGCCGGGGACGCCGATCATGGACGTCGTCGATCCGTCGGCGATGCGCGTGCGCGCGCGCGTCAACCAGGCCGACATCGATCGCGTGAAGGTCGGGCAGGCGGTCCGCATCACGCTCGACTCCTATCCGGAGCGGACCTTCAGCGGTCAGCTGCAGCAGCTGTCGCCGATCGCCTCGACGAGCGCGATGTCGACGCGCGTCCGCACCTTCCTCGCGATCTTCTCCATCGACGGATCGGATCCGCACCTGCTGCCCGATCTCGCCGCCGCCGTGGACCTCCAGCCGTGACGCCCGTGCCATGAAGCGCCTGGCCGTCGGCATCGCGCTGCTCCTCGTGACCGCGGCATCGGTCGCCGGCGTGGTGCGCCTGCGCCGCAGCGGCTCGCCGACGACACTGCCCACCGCCGCCGTCGCGCGGACGACGTTCGTCGACTACCTGCAGCTGCGCGGCGACATCCGGCCGGTGCGGTCGACGGTGCTGTCGGCGCCGATGTCGGGCGGGTCCGATCTCCTCATCCTGAAGCTCGCGCGCAACGGCGCCACCGTCGAGCCCGGCGATGTCGTCGTCCAGTTCGACACCACCAATCAGCAGCGCACGCTCGAGCAGAAGGTGTCGGAGCTGAAGCAGGCCGATTCGGAGATCGAGAAGGCGGTCGTCGAGCAGCGGCGGCGCGTGCAGGCGGCGCAGACGGCGCTCGAGCAGGCGCGCTCGGCGGCGAACCGCGCGAAGCTCGATCTCGAGGGCGCCGACCTGCGGCCGCGCGTCGAGGCCGAGCACTTCGCGATCAAGTACGCCGATGCGCAGGAAGTCGTGCGCGAGGCGGAGCACAAGCTCGAGGCCGAGCGCGTGTCGACGGCCGCCGACGTCGCCAGCGCGCGGCAGAAGCGCGACAAGGCGTCGTTCGACGTCGCCGAGACCGAGCGGACGATGGCGGGGATGACGTTGAAGGCGCCGGGCCGCGGGCCGCTGACGATCCTGCCGAACCGGCGCGCGGCGAACGCCTTCGCGCAGTCGGCGCCGGAGTTCCGCACCGGCGACCGCGCCTTCTTCGGCGCGCAGATCGCCGAGCTGCCCGACTTGAGCAGCATCCAGATGACGTGCCGCATCGACGAGGTCGATCGCGCGCGCGTCGAGCTCGGACGCGCCACGCTCATCCGCGTCGACGCCCTGCCCGACCGCGAGCTCAAAGGATCGGTCAAGGACATCTCGGTGATGGCGCGACCGGACTTCACCACCTTCCCGCCGACGCGAAACTTCGATCTCACCGTCGCCGTCGTCGACAACGATCCGCGCCTGCGATCCGGGATGAGCGCGACGGCGCGCGTCGAGATGGCGCGCCTGAACAACGTGCTCGTGGTGCCGTCGGCGGCGATCTTCCAGCGCGGCGGATCGCCGGTCGCCTACGTCGTGTCCGCCGCCGGCGTCCAGCCGCGCAGCGTCAAGGTCCTGCGGCGCGGACGCGATCAGGTGGCGATCGCCGACGGCCTGCGCGAGGGCGAGCGGGTCGCGCTCAAGGAGCCGGAGGACGCGGCGCGATGAGCACGCGGCGCTCGATCGCGGCGGCCGTCACCATCGTCGTCCTCGCGGCGATCGCGGCGCTGGTGTGGACGCGCGTCGTGCCGTCGGCCGCGCCGGGCATTCCAACGGGCCACGTGCAGAAGGGCCAGGTGCAGCTCAAGGTCTACACGACCGGCGAGCTGCGCGCCGCGCGCTCGACGCAGGTGGTCGCGCCGCCGATCGGCGGCCAGATGCAGATCGTCAGCATCGCGCAGTCGGGCCAGTGGATCTCGGCCAACGATCCGATCGTCGAGTTCGATCCGGCCGAGCAGGAGTTCCAGCTCGAACAGAGCCGCTTCGACCTCGCGTCCGCCGAGCAGGAGCTGGCCAAGGCCGACGCCGAAGCGGCGGTGCAGGTGGCCGATGACGACGTGGCGCTGCTGCACGCGCGATTCGAAGTGCGGCGGGCGGAGCTGGCGGCGAGCGGCAACGAGCTGATCAGCGAGATCGAAGCGAAGAAGAACACGATCCTGCTCGAGGAAGCGCGGCAGAAGCTCGCGCAGCTCGAACACGACGTGCAGAGCCATCGCGACACGACGCGCGCCTCGTCCGCCGTGCTGCGCGAGAAGCGGAACAAGGCGCAGCTGTCGGTGCAGGTGGCGCAGCGCAACATCGACAACCTCGTGCTGCGCGCGCCGTTCGACGGCTTCGTCGTCGTGCGCGAGAACTACGGCGCGTTCGGCGGGCCGATCTTCCCCGGCATGCCGATCCCGGAGTTCCGCGCCGGCGACACGACGTTCAGCGGATCGACGATCGCCGACCTCGTCGACACCTCGCGCCTCGAGGTGACGGCGAAGGTGCCCGAGGGCGATCGCGCGAACCTCAACGCCGGCCAGCCGACCGACGTCTCGGTCGACGCCGTGCCCGGGCTGACGCTGCACGGCACGGTGCGCGCCATCAGCAGCGTCGCCGCGCGCAGCCCGTTCGCCAACGACGTCGTGCGGCAGTTCGACGTGCTCTTCGACATCTCGGGGCTGAACGACCGCGTGCGCCCCGGCATCACCGCGCAGATCGCGATCGGCGGCGCGACGCTCAACGACGCGATCTACGTGCCGCGCCAGGCGATCTTCGAGACCGGCGGCCGCACGGTGGTCTACGTGCGCAGCGCCGGCGGCTTCGACGCGCGCGAGGTCAAGGTGCGCGCGCGGACCGAGAGCGTCGCCGTCATCGAGAACGTCGAGCCGGGCCTCGAGATCGCGCTGGTCGATCCGCGCTCGCCCTCCGGCGCGCGGCCGCGCAGCGCACCCGCCGCGCCGGCCGGACAGCGGGCCGCGCAATGAAGGGGCTCGGCGCCTGGCTGCCGGATCTGCAGCGCAGCGTGGACAACCTGCTGCTCAACAAGATCCGATCGCTGCTGACGATGCTGGGGATGATCTTCGGCGTGGCGGCGGTCCTGTCGATGCTGTCGATCGGCGCCGGCGCGCAGCAGCGCGTGATGGCGTTCATCGAGGACCTCGGCGTCCACAATCTGATCGTCGAGTCGAAGGAGACGACCGATCGCCAGGCGTGGGCGAAGATCCGCCAGCAGTCGCCCGGCCTGAGCTTCCAGGACGTGCGCGCGATGCAGGCGACGGTGGCCGGCGTCGACGCGGTGACGCCGCGCAAGCGCTTCACGCCGAACAAGCTGGTGCCCAAGCCGCAGGGCGACACGCCGGTCGTCTACGGCGTGCAGCCGAACTACCTCGCCATCGGCGGGCTGCGGGTCACGGGCGGGCGCTTCTTCACCGACGAGGAAGCCTCGCGCGCCGACGCCGTGTGCGTGCTCGGCGAAGCGGCGCGCACCGCGCTCTTCGGCCTCGACGATCCGATCGGCAAGTTCATCAAGGTCAACGATCAGTGGTTCCGCGTCATCGGCGCGGCCGGACCGCAGGCCGCGGCGTCGGGCGAGGTGTCCGGGCTGCCGGCGCAGGATCGCAACAACTTGATCTACGTGCCGACCGGCGCGGCGATCTTCCGGCTCGAGGACAACTACAGCGGGATGCGCGACGAGATCGACGGCGTCTACCTGAAGCTGCGGCCGGAGGTGGACGTCACGACCGCGGCGGCGACCGTGCGCAGCATCCTCGGCACGTCGCACCGCGGCGCCGACGACTACGCGCTCGTCGTGCCGGCCGAGCTCCTCGCCGAGCAGCAGCGCACCAAGCGCATCTTCGACATCGTCATGGTGGCGCTCGCGTCGATCTCGCTGCTGGTCGGCGGCATCGGGATCATGAACATCATGCTGGCGAGCGTCCTCGAGCGGACGCGCGAGATCGGCATCCGCCGCGCCATCGGCGCGCGGCAGGCCGACATCATCCGCCAGTTCGTGATGGAGACGACGCTCATCGCCGTCGTCGGCGGCCTTCTGGGGCTGATGATGGGCGTCGCCATGTCGCGGCTCATCGCCAGCTTCGCCGGCTGGTCGACCATCGTCACCGGCGGCTCGCTGCTGCTCGCTTTTTCGGTTTCGGTTCTCATCGGCCTCGTCTTCGGGGTATATCCTGCCCTGCAGGCTGCGAAGCTGGATCCGATTCAGGCTCTGCATTACGAGTAGCCTGGCGCGCTCCGGTCTCTGCGGTAAACTAGGGCGTCGCAACCGCTCTCATTTCAGGAGGATTCTCATGGTCCGCCGATTGAACGGCCGGCTGGTATGGTTGGCGGGCATCGCGCTGCTGGCACTGTCAATCGCGCTGCCCGCCGCGGCCCAATCCACCGGGATGGTGAAAGGCGTCGTGAAAGACGCACAGGGCCAGCCCGTCGAAGGCGCGAAGGTCGTCATCGAGATGTCCGAAGGCGTCAATCGCAAGTTCGAAACGAAGTCCAACAAGAAGGGCGAGTTCGTCCAGATCGGCCTGCCGCCCGGCGCGTACAACGTCAGCGCCGAAAAGGACAAGCAGGGCACTGCGCCCGTGAACACGCGCGTCCGGATCGGCACGCCGTCGGAAGTGACGCTCGTCATCGGCGCCGGCGCGGGCGCGGCGGCGTCGAAGGAAGCGGCGGCCAAGAACGCGGAGCTGAAGAAGGCGTTCGAGGAAGGGATCGCCGCCGGCCAGGCCGGCAACTACGACCAGTCGATCGCCAGCTTCACCAAGGCGACCGAGGTCAACCCGAGCTGCTACGACTGCTACTACAACATGGGCTACATGTACTCCCAGAAGAAGGAGTACGACAAAGCCGAAGCGTCGTACAAGAAGGCGATCGAGCTGAAGGCCGACTACTCCGAGGCGTACAACGGGCTCGCGAACATCTACAACCTGCAGCGCAAGTTCGATGAGGCCGCGGCCGCCAGCCAGAAGGCGATGGAGGTCGGCGGCGGCGCGGCGGCAGCGGGCGGCGCGGCCGGCGGCGGCAACGCCGACGCGATGTACAACCAGGGCGTCATCCTGTGGAACGCCGGCAAGATTGCGGACGCGAAGAAGCAGTTCGAGTCGGCGGTCCAGGCGAACCCGAACCACGCCGAGGCGCACTATCAGCTCGGAATGGCGCTCGTGAACGAAGGCAACCTGAACGCGGCGGCGACGGAGTTCGACACGTACCTGAAGCTCGCGCCGAACGGCCCGAACGCGGCGACCGCAAAGGGGATTCTGGGCACCATCAAGAAGTGATCGAGTCCGGCCCGCTTCGCGACCGGCTGGCGGACGTCCGCGCGCGCATCGCGCGGGCCGCCGGCCGGGCGAAGCGCGATCCTGCCAGCGTTCGCCTCGTCGCCGTCTCGAAAACGTTCTCTGCCGATCACGTCCGCGCGGCCGCCGCCGCCGGGCAGGTGGACTTCGGCGAGAACAAGGTCCAGGAAGCGCTGGCGAAGATCGACGCGACCGCCGACCTCGCGATCCGCTGGCACCTCGTCGGCCATCTGCAGACGAACAAGGCGAAGAAGGCCGGCGGACGCTTCGACGTCGTCCAATCGGTGGACAGCAGCGAGCTGCTGGCGAAGCTGGATCAGGCCGCGGGCGAAGCGGGACGACGGCTGGAGTTGCTGGTGCAGGTCGATCTCGCGGGCGAGGCGACCAAGCACGGCGCGCGCGAGACGGAGCTGGAAGACATTTTCGCCGTCGCGCGGCGCGCGACGCACGCGCGGGTGGCGGGGCTGATGCTCTTGCCGCCGGCGGTCGAGAATCCCGACGAGGCCCGGCCGTACTTTCGCGCGCTGCACGCGCTGCGCGCCGGGCTGCTCGATCGCGGCGTGCCGCCGGAGATGCTGCACGAGCTGTCGATGGGGATGAGCCACGATTTCGAGGTCGCCGTCGAAGAAGGGGCGACCATGGTCCGGGTAGGCACGGCCATATTCGGGAGCCGCAGTTATGTTTGACCCGACACTGTCGCCGAACCGCCCATCCGCCGATAGGGTAAGGGGAGCACAGACTCGCATGAATGTCAGCCCGCTCGATCTCCGCCAGCAGCGATTCGGGACCGCCCTCCGCGGGTTCGACAAAGTCGAAGTGACGTCGTTCCTCGTCGCCGTGGCCGACGACTACGAGCAGGCGCTGCGCGAGACCGATCGCCTGCGCACCGACGTCCAGCGCATGGAGGTCATGCTCACCGAGCACCGCGACGCGGAGAAGAACCTCAAGACGACGCTCCTCGCCGCGCAGAAGCTGGCCGACGACATCAAGAACACCGCGGAGGAAGAAGGCCGCCGCATCGTCCGCGACGCGGAGTCGCGCGCGGCGCTCCTGCTCGAGCGCGCGCAGGCGCGGCTCGAGGACATCCAGCGCGAGATCGACGGCCTCAAGCTGAAGCGGAAGGACGCCGAAACCACTGTCGAGATGACGATTCAGGCGCTGCGCAACACCCTGGAGTTCGTCCGCGAGCAGGACGCGCGCGACCGCGAAGAGAAGATCCTGCTGCACCGCCCGCGCAGCACCGAGCAGACGTCGGAGTCCGCAGCCGACGCCGCCGGACACGAAACCCGCAAAGCCATCTAGCCTTACAGGCTCGGCTGAAGCCTCGCGCTCCGACTGAAGACCGCCGGGCTTCGGTCGAGCGTCGCCTCGCTCGGAGCGCGAGGCTCGACTTCGGTCGAGCGTCACCTCACTCGAAGCGCGAGGCTCGACTTCGGTCGAGCGCCGCCTCACTCGGAGCGCGAGGCTCGACTTCGGTCGAGCGTCGTCTTATTCGGAGCGCGAGGCTTTAGCCGAGCCTCTGCGGCGCATCGCTTGCAGCTCGACGCGGATCGTGACGAGACGCGCCCTTCTGTCGATGATGCTGGTAGTGCTGGCCACGGCCTGTCGTGGCAGCCCGGCCGAACCGGCAGTCGTCGCGGCGCACGCGCCGATTGGCCTGCCGATCGTGTTGAGCGGCCAGTCGAACGCCGTGAATCTCCGGCCGGCGCTCGCCGCCGCCTACGCACCGGGCGTCATCAGCGTCAGCGAAGCGAACCAGCGCATTCGCGAATGGGCGCCGGGTGGACCGCTGTGGCAGCAGCTCGAGCCCGAGCTGCATCGGCGGCTGACGGCGTTCGTCTGGTGGCAGGGCGAGACCGACGGCTCCTATCCCGCCGAGGCCGCGGTGTATCAGAGCCGGCTCGCCGATCTCGTCGCCCGCGTCCGTCAGGCGAACGACGATCCGTCGCTGCTGATCGTCGTCGTCCAGATCCTGCGCTACCAGGCGGAGCGCGTCGGCTTCGATCAGGTGCGCGAGGCGCAGCGCGCGGCCATCGCCGGCGACGCGAACGCCATTCTGGTCTCGGTGGACGACCTGCCGGGCGACGGCCAGGCGCACCTCGTGTTTCCGGGCGCGTACGTGCCCGCCGCGCAGCGGATCGTCGAGCGCATCCGGGCGCTCCAGGAACCCTGAGCGGCCGACCCGATCGGCGCGGGCGCGATCGTAGAATGAAGCCCGCGTGCGCGCCGACTTCCTCCTCCACAACACGTCCGAGGTCCTGACCTGCGCCGGTCCCGCGCCGTGCATCGGCCGCGCGCAGGGCGACGCCGGGTCGCGTCCGCGCGCCGTGATCGCCGCGCTCGACGGCATCATCGTCTTCGTCGGCGACGAGGCCGACTGGGCGCGCGACGGCACGCTGACCGCGAACGCCACGCGCGTCGACGCGCGCGGCGGCGCGGTCGTCCCCGGCTTCGTCGACGGCCACACGCACGCCATCTTCGCCGGCGATCGGCGCGACGAGCTGCGCCGGCGCCTCGCCGGCGCGACCTACGCCGAGATCGCCGCGGCCGGCGGCGGCATCGTCTCCACCGTGCGCGCCACGCGCGACGCCGCGGAAGACGTCCTCGCCGCCGCGACGCGGCGCCGGCTCGACGAGATGCTCCGCTGCGGCACGACGACGTGCGAGGTCAAGAGCGGCTATGGGCTGACGACGGCGTCGGAGCTGAAGCAGCTGCGGGTGCTGCGCGATCTCGCCGCGAGCCATCCGATCGAGATGGCGGCGACGTTCATGGGCGCGCACGAGGTGCCGATCGAATATCGCGATCGGCGCGCGGCGTACGTCGCGCTGGTCATCGACGAGATGATTCCGGCGGTTGCGCGCGAAGGCCTCGCCGAGTGGTGCGACGTCTTCTGCGAGACCGGCGTTTTCACGCCGGACGAATCGCGCGACATCCTGGGCGCGGCGGCGCGCGCGGGACTGAAGCTGCGCCTTCACGCCGACGAGCTCGGCGCGAGCGGCGGAGCGCAGGTCGCCGCCGACTGCCGCGCGCGATCGGCGGATCACCTGATCTTCGTCGACGAGTCCGGCGCGGCGGCGATGGCGTCCGCGGGCGTGGTCGCCACGCTGCTGCCGATCGCGTCGCTCTACTTGAAGCTCGGGCGCTTCGCGCCGGCGCGGATGCTCGTCGAGCGCGGCGTCGCCGTCGCGCTCGCGACCGACGTCAACCCGGGCGGCGGCTTCTCGCCGTCGATGCCGTTCGCGATGACGCTCGCCTGCTTCGGCATGGGGCTGACGTTCGAGGAGGCGCTGGTCGCGGCGACGATCAACGGCGCCTACTCGCTGGATCGCCACGCCCGCGTCGGCAGCCTCGAACCCGGCAAGCAACTCGACGCCGTCGTCGTCGACGGCCCGGCCATCGATCTGGTGCGTGTCGGCGCGGCGACCGTCGCCGCGGTCATCAAGAAAGGAACGATCGTCCATGCTGCTCGAGAAATCGGTTGAGGAAGCGCTCGCGGCATTCAGCTCGAGCGAGCCGACGCCCGGCGGCGGATCGGCGGCGGCGCTGACCTCCGCGCTCGGCGCGTCGCTGCTGATCATGGTGGCGGGGCTGCCGAAGACGCGCGACAACTCGGACGCCGATCGCCAGACGCTGCGCGCCGCGGCGGCGGTGCTGACCGGGCTGCAGCAGCAGCTCGCCGCGGCGATCGACGCCGACGCGAACGCCTACAACCAGGTCGTCGCCGCCTACAAGATGCCGAAGGGCAGCTTCGACGAGCAGCAGGCGCGCAAGGCGGCGATCCAGCGCGCGCTGCGCGCGGCGACCGACGTGCCGCTCGGCGTCATGCGCCTCTCGACGCAGGCGCTCGAGCAAGGCGTCGGGGTCGCGCGGCACGGGCAGCCGTCCGCGGCGAGCGACGTCGGCGTCGCCGCGGCGCTGCTGCGCGCGGGCGCGGGCGGCGCGTTCCTGAACGTGGAGATCAATCTCGAGAGCGTCGGCGACGAGAGCTATCGCAACGGCGTCGGCGCCGAAGCGGGCGCCCTGACGGAAGCGATCGAGCGCTGGCGCGTCGCCATCCAGGCCGCGCTCCGGCGGTAGTACGGCTCATCACGAAGGCACGACGAAACACGAAGGCGCGAAGAACACCTTGTACCTACAAAGAGGCTTTCGTGTCTTCGTGCGACCTTCGTGCCTTCGTGATAGGCCGTGGACAGCTCAGCGCTCGCCCATCGGGGCTTCGCTGAACGTGTCGGTGTGGAACTCGAAGCGCCACGGCTTCGAATAGCCGGGCAGCAGATCGATCGTCTTCACGTAGGCGCCTTCGACGATCGTGTGCAGCGTCTCGCGGCGCACGGTGAAGTCGTCCTCGCCGAGCGGCAGGTCGTAGTCGTTCGCCAGGCTGAGGATGCGCGTGCGCAGCTGATCGAGGCTCTTGTCGTTGCCGAACTGCGTCGTCTGCTGCACCGCGTCCTTGAACTTGTAGTACGAGGTGTACGCCGTCATCAGGTGCCAGGCGGCGTTGGCGACGAGCGCCACGATCGCGAGCTTGATCAGCAGCTTCAATGGATCTGGTGGAACATGCGGTCCCAGCGCGTCCGCGTGAAGAAGTGGACGAACACCGATCCCAGCCCGCGCAGCGTCGCGCCCGGCCCGTTCTCCTGGTAGTCCTCACGCCCGGCTTCGTAGGACCAGTAGATCACCAGCGCCTTGCCCTTCACCAGCTCGCGCGGCAGGAAGCCCCAGTAGCGGCTGTCCTGCGAGTTGTCGCGGTTGTCGCCCATCATGAAGTACTGATCGGCGGGCACCGTGACCGGCCCGTAGCGCTCGCGCACGTCGAAGGAGGTGACCTCGTTCAGATCGGACGTGGCCGACGGCGGCTGCAGGAAGTGGACGTACGGCTCCTCGAGCGGCGAGCCGTTGATGTAGACCTTCTTCTCGCGCACCTCGAGCGTCTCGCCCGGCAGGCCGATGACGCGCTTGATGAAGTCCCGGTCCGGCTCCTCGGGGTACTTGAAGACGATGACGTCGCCGCGCTTGATCGTGCCGACCGGCAGGACCGCGCGCTCGATCGGCGTCGATGCGGGCCCGTAGACCATCTTGTTCACCAGCAGGTGATCGCCGATGAGCAGGTTGTTCTCCATCGAGCCGGTCGGGATCTTGAAGGCCTGGACGACGAACGTCCGGATGAAGAGCGCGAGGATCACGGCGATGACGATCGACTCGAAGTACTCGCGCAGCGTCGACTTCTTGAAGCTCTCGGCCATACGTCAGATTTCAGATTTCAGACTTCAGACTTCAGACTTCAGACTTCTAGCTTTCTGACTCCGTGCCCATGCGCAGCACCGCGAGAAACGCTTCCTGCGGAATCTCCACCTTGCCGACCCGCTTCATGCGCTTCTTGCCTTCCTTCTGCTTCTCGAGCAGCTTGCGCTTGCGGCTGATGTCGCCGCCGTAGCACTTGGCGAGCACGTTCTTGCGCATCGCCTTGACCGACTCGCGCGCGATGATCCGGCCGCCGATCGCCGCCTGGATCGCCACCTCGAACATCTGCCGCGGGATCAGCTCCCGCATCTTCGACGCCAGCGCCCGGCCGCGCTCGTAGGCCATGTCGCGGTGCACGATGATCGACAGCGCGTCGACCGGGTCGCCGTTGACCAGGATGTCCAGCTTCACCAGCGGCGAGGGCCAGTACCCCGTCACATGATAGTCGAGCGAGCCGTAGCCGCGCGACAGCGTCTTCAGCTTGTCGTAGAAGTCGAGGACCACCTCGTTGAACGGCAGCTCGTAGGTGATGAGCACGCGGTCCGAGGCCATGTACTCCAGTTTCTTCTGCACCCCGCGCTTGTCCTGACAGAGCTGCAGGATGGCGCCGACGTGCTCGGCCGGCGTCATGATCATCGCGGTGATGACCGGCTCCTCGATGATGCTGATCCGTCCGGCATCGGGCAGTTTCGCCGGGCTGTCGATCTCGTGCACCTCGCCGTCGGTCGTCGTCACGCGGTAGAGCACGCCCGGCGCCGTCGTCACCAGGTCCATGTCGAACTCGCGCTCGAGCCGCTCCTGCACGATTTCCATGTGCAGCAGGCCGAGGAAGCCGCAGCGGAACCCGAAGCCGAGCGCGACCGAGGTCTCCGGCTCGTAGAAGAACGACGCGTCGTTCAGCCGCAGCTTCTCGAGCGCGTCGCGCAGCTCCGGATACTCGTGCCCCTCGACCGGGTAGAGCCCGGCGAAGACCATCGGCTTCAGCTCCTTGAAGCCGGGGAAGGGCTCGGTCGTCGGCCGCGCGATCTCGGTGATCGTGTCGCCGATCTTCGCGTCGCCGATCCGCTTGATGTTCGCGACCAGGAAGCCGACCTCGCCGACGCCGAGCGACTCGACCTCCACCGCCTTCGGCGTGAAGATGCCGACCTGCAGCGACTCGTAGTCCTGCCCCTGCGCCATCAGCCGGATCTTCATCCCCGGCTTCAGCGTCCCGTCGATCACGCGCACGACGATGACGACGCCGCGGTAGGGGTCGTACCAGGAGTCGAAGATCAGCGCCTTGAGCGGGGCGTCGGGATCGCCGCTCGGCGGCGGCAGCCGCTCGACGATCGCCTCGAGGATCTCGGGCACGCCGGTGCCCATCTTCGCGCTGGCGAGAATCGCGTGGTCGCCGTCGAGGCCGATGATGTCGGAGATCTGCCGCCGCGATTCCTCGGGCTGCGCGCCCGGCAGATCGATCTTGTTGATGACCGGGATGATCTCGAGGTTGTTGTCGACGGCGAGATACGCGTTGGCGAGCGTCTGCGCTTCGACGCCCTGCGACGCGTCGACCAGCAGCAGCGCGCCCTCGCACGCCGCCAGCGACCGCGTCACCTCGTACGAGAAGTCGACGTGGCCCGGCGTGTCGATGAGGTTGAGGACGTAGGTCTCCCCATTCGGCCGCGTGTAGTGCAGGCAGACCGGGTGGGCCTTGATGGTGATCCCGCGCTCGCGCTCGAGATCCATGGCGTCGAGCACCTGCGCTTCCATCTCGCGCGCCTGCAGCGCGCCGGTGAGCTCGAGGAAGCGGTCGGCGAGCGTCGACTTGCCGTGGTCGATGTGCGCGATGACCGAGAAATTGCGAATCTTCTGTGGATCCAATGGCTATCGAGCGTCCATCGGGACGTATCGCTGAGGATACTCCGGTCCGATGTACTCCGCTCGCGGACGGATGAGGCGGTTGTTCGCGTACTGCTCGAGCACGTGCGCGGTCCAGCCGGAGACGCGGCTCACCGCGAAAATCGGCGTGAAGAGATCGATGGCGATGCCGAGCGCGTGGTAGGTCGACGCCGAGTAGAAGTCGACGTTCGGGTTCAGCTTCTTCTCCGCCTTGACCAGCGCCTCGATCCGCTGCGACATCTCGTACCAGATCGGCTGCCCCGCCTTCGCCGTCAGCTCCTTCGACATCTGACGCAGGTGCGTCGCGCGCGGATCTTCGGTGTGGTAGACGCGGTGGCCGAAGCCGGGAATCTTCTCCTTGCGCGCCAGCTTCGCGCGCACCACTTCTTCCGCCTTCTCGACCGGCGCGCTCGATCCGATCTCGAGGAGCAGGCGCATGACGTCGGCGTTCGCGCCGCCGTGGAGCGGTCCCTTGAGCGTGCCGATGGCGGCGACGATCGTCGAGTGGATGTCGGTGAGCGTCGCAGCGGCGACGCGGGCGGCGAACGTCGAGGCGTTCAGCTCGTGATCGGCGTGCAGGATGAGCGCGATGTCGAAGGCCCGCGTCGCCAGCCCGCCCGGCCGCTCGCCGGTCAGCATGTAGAGGAAGTTCGCCGCGTGCCCGAGCACCGGGTCGGGCGCGATCGGTCCGCCGCCCTGCGCCATGCGGCCGATCGTCGCGACGATCGATCCGATCTGCGCCGTCAGTCGAACGGCCTTGCGATAGTTCGCGGCCGACGAGTTGTCCGCGGCGTCGGGATCGTAGTGGCCGAGCGCGGACGTGAGCGTGCGCAGCAGATCCATGCCGTTGCCCGCCGGCAACGCGCGCATCAGGCGCAGCACCGGCTCGGGCAGCGCCCGCGCCGACGCCAGCTGCGACTGCAGGTCGCCGAGCTCGGCGCGCGTCGGCAGCCGCCGGTGCCACAGCAGGAAGCACACCTCTTCGAAGCTGGCCTGCCGCGCGAGATCGTGGATGTCGTAGCCGCAGTACGCGAGCACGCCGCGATCGCCATCGAGGTAGCAGATCGCCGACGAGGTCGCGACGGTGTCTTCGAGACCGGCCTTGGGCTTGTCTTGCGTCGTCATGTGCTAGTGCACGCGAGAGGAAATCGGCGCGGTGACGCGCGCGTCGGACGGGGGACGATCGGGATGGCCCTGCGGCCCGAGCTGCGCGTAGCGCAGGAACATCTGCCCCCACGCCGTCGTCTCGCACCAGCGCTCGAACACGCGGCGGTCGACGAGCGGCCAGCGGTAGAAGTCGTGGTAGACGTCGCTCGCGAGGATGAAGCCGTTGACGAGCGGCGTGTGGAAGAACAGCTTCTGGAAGCGCTTGAGCGGGCCGAACCAGATCAGGTCGCCGCCGCCGACGCGCACCAGGTTCTTGCCGACGTGGAACTTCCAGTTCTCCTTCGCCGCGTCGGTGTCGCCGACGATCTCGATGTCGCGCGGGTCGCCGACGCCGAGGCGATCCTCGTGCGCGAGGCGGATGTAGTCGAGCGACAGCGGGTCGAATCCCATCATCTTCGCCGACACCGCATCGATCGCAACTTGATCCGACGACGCCAGCATCACGTTCTTGACGACCGGGTACATCGTGCGCGGACCGGGGCCGTTGCCCGCGGTCGTGCCGTCCATGATCGCGAAGAGCCCGGTGTGGATCTCGCGCTGGATCGCCAGCAGATCGACCAGCGTCTCGTGGATCCACGAGTGCGTGTAGTGCCGCCGCGTGTTCAGCAGCCCGCCGAACGCGTTCTTCATCGCGCCGGTCGTCGTCGTATAGATGTGGCACTTGGTCGTCGGCAGGTGGACGACGTTCTTGCCGAAGAAGTAGTCCGGGATGTAGATCCCCTCGGGGAAGATGCGCTTCAGCACGCGCATCCGCGCCTTCGGCTCGTACGGGATCCAGCGCATGTCCTCGTCCTTGAAGTTGTAGAGGACGGGGATCTCGTAGCGCTTGAAGATCGGCACGTAGTGGTTCAGGTCCTCGCCCTTGAACGCGTTGGTGACGACCGTCTTGTTCTGCACGCACACCTGGTCGGCGAAGCCGCGCGCGGCGAGCGCCTGGATCGTCCCTTCGAGCTGCCACGGCGTCGTGTTCGCGCCCGGGAACGGGAAGTGCCAGGAGATGTTGTCCTTGAGGATCGTCGTGCGGCCGGCCTCGAGCGCGTGCGAGACGTCGGCGAGGTCGACCAGGCGCTGGATGTCGGAGAGGATGGTGTCGGGCGTGACTCTGAGAACGGCGACCTTGGCTTTCATTTCCCGCTGGCGACCTGCGTCTTCAGCACCACCGGTTCGCCGGCGTACTGCTGCACGACCGACAGGAGGCCCGTGTACAGGAACCCGACCTGGAACAGCACGAGGAACGGCAGCGTGCCGTAGATGCCGTTGGCCAGCGCGTAGAAGACCGTCGACGTGAAGTAGAGGCCGAGCAGCAGCTCGATGATCGGCTGCACCGCCACCGACTGGCGGTACTTCTTGCCGACCCACTCGTCCGCGTCGGCTTCGATGCGGTACTTCGGCGTCCGCGCGAACTCGGTCTCCTTGTGGAACAGCGCCTCGAACACCGCGCGCGTGTTGTTGATCGACAGCCCGATCCCGATCGACATCAGGAACGGCACGTACTTGACGCGCGTCCGCCAGTCCTCGTGGATCTCGCGCTGGCAGACGACGTAGAAGTTGCAGAAGGAGAAGGTGGCGGCGAAGAACAGCGGGATGTCGATGAGCAGCATCTCGTACCAGCCCATGTTGTAGCGAATCACCATCGCCGGGAACATGAGGATCGAGAGCAGGCACATCAGGATGTAGTTGAAGTTCGCCGTGAGGTGGAAGAACGCCTCCGCCTTGACGCCGAACGGCAGGTTCGAGCGCAGGATCGCCGGCAGCAGCTTGCGGCACGTCTGGATCGAGCCCTTCGCCCAGCGATGCTGCTGCGACTTGAACGCGTTCATCTCGACCGGCACTTCCGCCGGCGCGATGAGATCCGGCACGAAGACGAACTGCCAGCCGCGCAGCTGCGCGCGGTAGCTCAGATCGAGATCCTCGGTGAGCGTGTCGTGCTGCCAGCCGCCGGCGTCGTCGATCGCGGTGCGCCGCCAGACGCCCGCGGTGCCGTTGAAGTTGAAGAAGCGCCCGCTGCGATGCCGGCCGCCGTGCTCGAGCACGAAGTGGCCGTCGAGCAGGATCGCCTGGATCTTGGTGAGCAGCGAGTAGGCCTCGTTGATGTGGCCCCAGCGCGCCTGCACCATGCCGATGCGGTCGTGCGCGAAGTGCGGCATCAGCCGCAGCAGGAAATCGGTCGGCGGGATGAAGTCGGCGTCGAAGATCGCGATGAACTCGCCGCGCGCCGCTTTCAGGCCCTCTTCGAGCGCGCCGGCCTTGAAGCCGATGCGATTGGTGCGGTGGAAGTACTTGATGTCGATGCCCTGCGCGGCGAAGCGGCGCACGGCCAACTCGGCAATGCTGCGCGTCTCGTCGGTCGAGTCGTCCAGCACCTGGATCTCGAGACGATCGCGCGGGTAGTCGATGCGGCAGACGGCGTCGATCAATCGGTCCGCCACGTACATCTCGTTGTACAGCGGCAGCTGGATCGTGACGACCGGCGCCGGATCGGCGAGCGGCCGCGACGCAGGGCGGCGGTCCTTGTAGCGCATGTACAGGTAGACCAGGTAGTACCGATGCCACCCGTACACGGCGAGGATGATCAGAACGAAGAAGTACGCGGCGAGCGTCAGGGTCTCAGCAGCGGTCATTGGCTGGTCGCGCAACCATGTATGTTACTGTCGGGTCCGGATGGCGTCAAACAAACAGCTTCGTGATCTGCTCGAACAAGTCGCGCGCGGTGAACTAGATGTGGACAGCGCCCGCGACCGGCTGATCGACGTGATCCGCGCCCGGCCGTTCGAGGATCTCGGGTTCGCCCGCGTCGATCACCATCGCGCGATGCGCCAGGGCTTCCCCGAAGTCATCCTCGGCTTAGGCAAAACACCTGCCCAGATCGCCGCCATCGCCAGCGAGATCGCCTCGCGCGGATCCACCCTGTTGATCACGCGTGCCAGCGAGGCTGCCTACGAAGCGGTGCGGATCGTCGTCCCGATGGCGACGTATTATGCCGATGCATCCATCGTCGCCTGGCGTCAGCAAGATGTCTCCGAAGGTAAGGGAACGATTCTGGTAGTCGCGGCCGGGACCTCGGATCTGGCGGTCTCGGAGGAGGCGGCGATCACCGCCGAGCTCATGGGCAACGCCGTCGAGCGCCTCTACGACGTCGGCGTCGCCGGCATCCACCGCCTGCTCGGCGAGCGCGCCCGGCTCGAGGCGGCGCACGTCATCATCGTCGTCGCCGGCATGGAAGGGGCGCTGCCGAGCGTCGTCTCGGGGCTGGTGAACGCGCCGGTCATCGCCGTGCCGACCAGCGTCGGCTACGGCGCCAGCTTCGGCGGCCTGTCGGCGCTGCTCGGGATGTTGAACAGCTGCGCGTCGGGCGTGTCGGTGGTGAACATCGACAACGGCTTCGGCGCCGCGACCGTGGCCTCGCTCATCAACCACTTGTAAAGCGCTCGACAGGCGTACGTTACAATACGGGGTTCCTCTCTCCTGCTCCGATTTCTTTTCAGTGATGCAGCCAGGCGCCCTGCGGGCCCTCGAATTCGACCGGGTTGTGGACGCCGTCACGGGCTTCGCGCTGACGCCGATGGGCGTCGAGCGGCTCGGACGGCTTGCGCCCTCGACCGAGGCCGGCGAGGTCGCGCAGCTGCTGGCCGCGACCAGCGAAACGGCGCGCTATCTCGCCGCCAACGGTACGTTTCCGCTGCGCGCGTCGAGCGATCTGCCGCAGATCTTCGGCGCGCTCGCGGTCGAAGGGCGGCCGCTCGAACCGCTGCGCCTCCTCGCGCTCGCGGCGTTCGTCGATTCGGTCGACGAGGTCCGCGCCGCGATTCGCCGCGCGCCCGGATCGTTTCCGCGCCTCGAGGCCGCGTCGGGCAGCGCCGCGTCGTTCAAGGGGGAGTCGGCGCAGATCCGCGAGAAGATCGATCCGGCCGGCGACGTCGTCGACTCGGCGAGCGTCGAGCTGAAACACATTCGCGAGCGGCTGCGCAAGCAGCGGTCGCGGCTGCGGACGACGCTCGAATCGTACCTGCGCGGCAAAGACACGGCGAAGTATCTGCAGGATCAGGTCGTCACCGAGCGCAGCGGGCGCTACGTGCTGGTCGTCAAAGCCGAGCACCGCAGCTCGATCCCCGGCATCGTGCACGGCGCGTCGACGAGCGGCGCGAGCCTGTTCCTCGAGCCGCTCAGCACCGTCGAGATCAACAACGACATCGTCGCGCTCGAGGAGCAGGAAGCCGAGGAGATCCGCCGCATCCTGCTGGCGCTCACCGACGCCTTCCGCGCCCGCCCCGCGGAGCTGCAGCGGACGATCGCGGCGGCGACCGAGCTCGACGTGCTGCAGGGACGCGCGCGCTACTCGGAGTCGATCGACGGCGTCGAGCCGGCGCTCTCGCCCGACGGCGCGTTCGAGCTGCAGGCGGCGCGGCATCCGCTGCTGAAGCAGGCGGTGCCGGTGACGATCAAGGTGGTGCCGCCGGCGACGGTGCTGCTCGTCACCGGACCCAACACCGGCGGCAAGACGGTGGCGCTGAAGACCGCGGGGCTGCTCGCGCTGATGGCGCAGTCGGGCCTGCGGATTCCGGCCGCGCACGGATCGCGCGTGCCGGTGTTCCGATCGATCTTCGCCGACATCGGCGACGAGCAGTCGATCGAGGCGAGCCTCAGCACCTTCTCGGCGCACATCACCAACATCGCGTCGATGGATCGCGCGCTGGCGATTCCGGCGCTGGTGCTGCTCGACGAGGTCGGGTCGGGGACCGATCCGATCGAGGGCGGCGCGCTCGGCGTCGCGATCGTCGATCACTTCCGGACGCGCGGCGCGACGGTGGTCGCGACGAGCCACTACGACGCGCTCAAGACCTACGCGTCGACGACCGAGGGCGTGATGAGCGCCGCCTTCGGCTTCGACGCCGAGACGTTCGCGCCGACCTACCAGCTGCTCTACGGCACGCCGGGCCGCAGCCTCGCGCTCGAGATCGCGGCGCGGCTCGGGCTGAACGGATCGGTGGTCGCCGCCGCGCGTCAGAACCTGAGCGCGCGCGAGGCGCAGCTCGCCGAGCACCTGGCGAGGATCGATCGCGACATGCGCGCGCTCGATCACGATCGCCGTCTGGCGGCGAAGGAGCGCGAGACGCTGCGCGAGTCGGACGAACGGATGCGGCAGCGCGAGGACGCCCTGCGGCAGCGCGAGGAGACGTCGCGCAAGCGGCTCACCGACGCGCTCGAGTCGCAGGTGCGCCAGGCGCGCCGCGAGATCGACGACATCGTCGCGCAGCTGAAGGCGAAGGCGGCGAGCGCACCGCGGCTGGTGTCGACCGGCGAAGCCGGCGCGGTGCGCGGCGGCGCGCGCGCGGCGGTCGACGAGGTCGCGCGGCGGATCCTCGAGCCCGACGCGGCCGCGGCCGACGCGGCGGAGGCGGCGACCCGCGCCGTCGCGACCGAGACCGCGACGCGCGCGCCGATCGTCGGCGACCGCGTCATCGTCGGCGGACTGGGGCTCGAAGCGACCGTCACCGGGGTGCACGACGGCACCGCCGATCTCGACGTGCGCGGCAAGCGGATGCGCGCGAGCCTGCGCGACCTGCGCCTCGTCGGCGGCGGAGGCGGCGGTATGGCCGCGCCGGCGAAGGTGCGGGTCCACGTCGAGCTGCAGCCGCGCGAGACGACGGCGATGGACTTGAACGTCATCGGATGCACGGTGGACGAAGCGATCGCGCGGGCGGAGCGGTTCCTCGACGAGTCGCTGCTGACCGATCAGCGCGTCGTCCGGCTGATCCACGGCTACGGCACGGGCCAACTCAAGCGCGCGCTGACCGGGTTCCTGCAGCAGCATCCGCTGGTCGCGAGATTTGCAACAGCTCCGCCCGAGCAGGGCGGCGGCGGGGTCACAGTCGTGGAGCTGAAGGAGTAATTGGCTCTCTTTCCGCAGCGGTTCATCGACGATCTGCGCCTGCAGGCGAACATCGTGCAGGTGGTGCAGGAGTACGTTCCGCTGAAACGCGCGGGACGCACCTACAAAGGGCTCTGTCCGTTCCACGGCGAGAAGACGCCGTCGTTCCACGTCGATCCCGACAAGGGCTTCTTCCACTGCTTCGGCTGCCACGTCGGCGGCGACGTCTTCAAGTTCCTCGAGCTGCACGAGAAGGTCAGCTTCCCCGACGCGGTGAAGCTCCTGGCCCAGAAGTTCGGCGTGTCGCTGCCCGAGCTCGCCGAGACCGGCGACGACGATGCGCGGCGCGACGCGGCACTGCGCGAGGCGCTGCTCAAGATCCACGAAATCGCCGCCGCCTACTTCCGCGAGCAGCTCGGCGCCGGCGCCGGCGGGCGCGCGCGGCAGCAGCTGAAAGATCGCGGCGTCACGCCGGCGACGATCGAGCAGCTCGGGCTCGGCTACGCCCCGCCGGCGCGCGAAGGGCTCAAGGCGCGGCTCCTCGCGCAGGGCTTTGCACAACATCTCTTGGTCCAGAGCGGGCTGGTCGTGCAACGCGAGACCGGCGAGGTGGTCGATCGGTTTAGAAACAGGCTGATGGTGCCCATCTGCCGCGACACCGGGTCGGTCATCGCGTTCGGCGGGCGCCAGATGGAGGCGGACCAGGGCGGGCCGAAGTACCTCAACTCGCCGGAAACGCCGATTTACTCCAAGAGCCGGACGCTCTACGGCCTCAGCCTGACCAAGCAGCAGATTCGCAAGATCGGCTACGCGGTGCTGGTCGAAGGCTATTTCGACTTCGCGCAGATGTACCAGTCGCAGGCGGCGCCGGCGGTGGCGTCGTGCGGCACGGCGCTGACGCCGCAGCAGGCGCAGCTGCTGCGCCGCTTCACGTCGAAAGTGGTGCTCAGCTTCGATCCCGACGCTGCCGGTCAGGGCGCGGCGACCCGATCGTGCGAGATGCTCGTGGCCGAGGGGTTCGACGTCAACGTCGTCGTGCTGGACAAAGGCGAGGATCCGGATACATTCATCCGCCGGAAGGGCGCCGATCAGTATCGGGCGCGGCTGCGGACGTCGCGGCCCTACCTCGAATACCTGCTCGTCCAGGCGGGGGCGGCGGTGGATCTCAAACAGGATGAGGGGCGGCGTAAGTTTCTCGACAACATGCTGGCGGTGGCGGCCCGCATCCCAGAGGCCACGGCCCGGGACCAGTTCGCCGACCGCATCGCCCACACCGCCCGGATTACAGAAGAGGTGATCCGGGCTGAAATCCGTAAAGCCGCTGTACACAAGCAGGTTACGGTCACCACGCGGGAGCTGCCGACGCTCGGCCAGCTGAGGCAGTTCGAGAAGGCGCTGATTTGGGCGCTGGTGCACAACACCCGGGAGGCGCTCGAGGCGCTGGCCGATCTCGACGAGCAGGACCTCCAGGGGCTGGCCGGACGGGACATTTTCGAGCTGGCCCGGAGCCTGCACGACGAGGCCGGGGATCTCTCACCCTCGACGCTGGTTCAGCGTCTAAGTACAGTGAATGCCCAGCTAGTGACCAGCATTGCCGCCGACGCCCTCCCCGCGAACCCGCCGGCCGATTCGGCCCGGGCCATCAAGCGCCTCCGCTGGGAGCGGGAACGCGCGACGCTCACACGCGAGCTCGACCGGCTGCAGGAGCTCGGGACGGATCCATACAGCGACGAAATCAATACCCTGTCCCGCCGGCTCCTCGCGGTCGGCGTGGAACTGAACCGGTACGTGACCTAAACGCGAGAGACAGACGAAGCATATGGCAGCGGAAAAAAGAACGACGGCATCGCACCGAGCGACGGACGCCCCCGGCGGCGACAAGGAACACCTCTCCATCGAGGAGCGGTACGACGAAGTCCGGCAGCTGATCAGCATCGGCAAGGAGAAGGGCTACCTTCTCTACGACGAAGTGAACGAGATGCTGCCGTCGGAGATCACGTCGTCCGACGAGCTCGACGATCTCTTCAACACGTTCGGCAGCGCCGGCATCGAGGTCATCGACTCGGACCAGAAGTACCTGCGCGACGAGAAGACGATCGATCGGACCGGCGAGGGCGCCGAGGAGCTCGAGCTCGATCTCACGCCCGGCGCGCTCGACAAGACCAACGACCCGGTGCGCATGTACCTGCGCGAGATGGGCACGGTGCCGCTGCTCACGCGCGAGGGCGAGGTCGAGATCGCACGCCGCATCGAGCGCGGCAAGCTCGCCGTCATCAAGTCGATCTCGCGCACGCCGCTCATCGCGCGGCGCATCATCCAGCTCGGCGATCAGCTCGAGACCGGCGAGCGCACCATCCGCGAGCTGGTGATCTTCAACGACGAGGAGATCACCGACGAGCGCATCGAGCAGCGCCGCAAGCAGGTGCAGAAGCAGATCGACGCCGTCCGCAAGGCGCGCGGCGTCTACGAGAAGCTCGAGGAGAAGCTCGCCGAAACGCCGCGCGGCGCGACGACGCGCGAGAAGCGCAAGTACCGGAAGTGCAAGTGGCTGGCGATGCGCGCGCAGGTGGAGCTGTCGCAGCGCATTCGCGAGATCGAGTTCACCGAAGCGGTGAAGCGGCGCCTCATCGAGGACATGAAGGACGCCGTCGAATCGGTCCGCCGCGAGCAGCGCGAAATCGAGGCGTGCGACCGGCTGCTCAACCCGCGCAACAAGAAGAGCAAGCTGCGCGAGGAAGACAAGAAGACGCTGCAGCGCCAGATCAAGGACTTCAAGCTCAAGATCAAGACGCTCACCGACAGCCTCGAGCAGTCGCCCGACGAGCTGAAGAAGACGCTCGACACGATCATCCGCGGCGAGTACCAGGCCGAGCAGGCGAAGAAGGAGCTGGTCGAAGCCAACCTCCGCCTCGTCGTGTCGATCGCGAAGAAGTACACCAACCGCGGCCTGCAGTTCCTCGACCTGATTCAGGAAGGCAACATCGGCCTGATGAAGGCGGTCGACAAGTTCGAGTACCGCCGCGGCTACAAGTTCTCGACCTACGCGACGTGGTGGATCCGCCAGGCGATCACCCGCGCGATTGCCGACCAGGCGCGGACCATCCGCATCCCGGTCCACATGATCGAGACGATCAACAAGCTGATTCGCACGTCGCGCGCGCTGGTCCAGGAGCTCGGCCGCGAGCCGACCTCGGAAGAGATCGCCAAGCGCATGGACATCCCGGTCAGCAAGGTGCGCAAGGTGCTGAAGATCGCGCAGGAGCCGATCTCGCTCGAGACGCCGATCGGCGAAGAGGAAGATTCGCATCTGGGCGACTTCATCGAGGATCGCCAGGTCGTGTCGCCGGCCGAAGCGGTGATCAACCTGAACCTCAAGGAGCAGACCGAGTCGGTGCTGAAGACGCTGACGCCGCGCGAGGAGAAAGTGATCAAGATGCGCTTCGGCGTCGGCGACGGCAGCGAGCACACGCTCGAGGAAGTCGGCCAGAGCTTCGCCGTCACGCGCGAGCGCATCCGCCAGATCGAGGCGAAGGCGCTGCGCAAACTGCGTCATCCGTCGCGGTCGCGCAAACTTCGCGCGTTCCTCGAAGGCCGCACGTCGTAGAATTGTTCGGGCCCATAGCTCAACGGTTAGAGCCGCCGGCTCATAACCGGCCCGTTCCAGGTTCGAATCCTGGTGGGCCCAATTCAACATGAATGCTGACCTCGAACGAGTCATCGCGCTGCAGCGTCTCGATTCGGCCGCGCAGGACGCGCAGCGCCGGCTCGCCGAGGAGCCGGAGCGCGAAAAAGCCCTCGACGCGCGGATCGACGCCGCCAAACAGGAGCTCGCCGCCGCCAAGGAGCGCCTCGCCGCCAACCACAGCGCCCGCCGCGAGATCGAGAAGGACGTCGCCGTCCACCAGGGCCGGCTCTCGAAGTTCCGCGAGCAGGCGATGGCGGTCAAGACCAACCAGGAGTACCACGCCGTCCAGCACGAGATCTCGTTCGCGCAGACCGAGATCAAGACGCGCGAGGATCAGATTCTCGAGCTGATGGTCGCGGCCGACGAGCTGTCGGCCGGCGCGAAGCGGGCCGAATCCGCGCTCGCGGCCGAGCAGAAAGCGGTCGAGGCCGACCGCCAGGCGCTCGCCGCCGAGCGGACCGAGCTGACCGCGGCCATCGCGCGCATCGCCGCCGAGCGCGCGACGACGGTGGCCGGCATCACGCCGCAGGTGCTCGCCACCTTCGATCTCGTCGCGCGGCGCCGCAACGGCGTCGCCGTCGCCGAAGCGCGCGACGGCATCTGCACCATCTGCCACGTCCGCATCCGGCCGCAGGTGTTCAACACCGTCCGCCGCAACGTCGACATCGTGCAGTGCGACCACTGCCAGCGGATTCTCTTCTTCGTCCCCGCGCCCGCCCCGGTCTAAGTTCGAATCGCCGCGGCCATGCGGCCGGCACGTGTTCCGTCCCGCCGATACGAGCAGAACAGATCCGGATAGGTCGCCGTGCACAGCCGCGCGACATGAATGCGATCGCGTGCGATACCCGCCGCCTCGAGCTGATCGCGCGCCGACTGCCAGCCGTCGAACGTCCAATGCGCGTCCCGCGTCACGTCCGGAAACCACGACGCGATCTGCGCGGCGGCGAATCCGGCCGCCTGGAACCGATCGCGGACGTCGGCGCCGACCTCGTAGCGCGCGGCGCTGATCGACGGGCCGACGGCGGCGACGAGATTCGCCGGGCGGCTGCCGAAGCGCTCGGCCATCGCCGCGACGGCGGCGACGGGCACGCGCGCGGCGAGCCCGCGCCAGCCGGCGTGCGCCGCGCCGACGGCGCCGGTCTGCGTGTCGGCGAGCAGGATCGGGACGCAGTCCGCCGTCTGGATCGCCAGCGCGCAGCCGCCGTGGCCGGCGTCGTGGCCCGCGTCGCGGCTGGCATCGTCGCCGGCGATCACGATGTCGGCTTCATCCTGCGCGCCGGACGATCCGTCGTCGCTGCAGCGGGCGATGGACACCGCCGCGCCGTGCACCTGCCGCACGCGCCTCAGCCGTGACGGCTCGATGCCGAGCGCGTCGGCAATCTGATTCCACGCCGCGCCGGTGTCGCTGTCGGGGGACCCGAGCGGCCAGGGCCGCGTCGTAAACAGGTGATCGGCGAACCGCGCGAGCGGCCGGCACCGTAACATCGGGCCGGGCGCGGCCTCCACCCACTCGAATCCATCTGCAGGTTGTGGTCTCATGAGTTGACGATCATGCCAAACATCATCGGCCTCGGACTCGACGCGACCGACATCGACCGCATCGCCGACACCATCGCGCGCTACGGCGACCGCTTCCTCCGCCGCATCTTCACCGACGACGAGGTGGCGTACTGCTCGCGGCGGCGGGTGCCGGCGATTCATTTCGCCGGGCGGTTCGCCGCGAAGGAAGCGACGATGAAAGCGCTCGGCACCGGCCGCTCGCAGAACGTCCTGTGGCGCGACGTCGAGGTCGTGCGGCGCGGCGGCCCGCCGCAACTGCGGTTGCACGGCGGCGCCGGCCGCCGCTTCGAGAAGATCGGCGGCCGATCGTCGCTCCTCACCATCACCCACTCCGACGCGCTCGCGATGGCGCAGGTCATGATCCTCGGCGACTGACCACCGGCGTGGTCAGGTCTCGCGGGCTGGCGATCCGATCGCCGGCCCGCCGCGGATCGCCCCGCCGCAACTCCCATCTTCGTCGTCGCTTGCCGTCACGCCTCCGATCGCCAGCCCGCGGCACCGCCCTTGATCCTCGTCCTGTCACGACAGAAGAGAAGGACACCGATGACGATCAAGATTACGCCGAACGACAGGAGCGTTCCGCCCGGCAAGCTCGCGGACGCCGAACTGCACTTCAGCGAAGGGCCGCTCGACGGCCTCAAGCTGGTGGGCTTTTCGGTGTGGGAGCGCCGCGGCGGCAGCGGCCGCAACGTCACCTTTCCCGCGCGAACCTACGTGGCCAACGGCGAGCGCCGCACCTACGCGCTGCTGCGCCCGCTCGTCGACACGACCGGGCAGAACCAGCTGCGCGAGGCGATCCTCGTCGCGTTCCAGGAGTACGAGGCGCAGGCGGCGATCGCCAGTTGACGACGGCGCGCCGCGCTAGCCGTCGACGACCGGAAGGAGCTTGAGGTTTTCCTGCGCGCGCTTGGGCGGCAGCGTCCACTCCGCGCGCAGCGACTTGGTGAGCTCGGCCTCGAAGAACGAGCGCTTCATGCCGCCGTCGATGACGTCCCAGGGAAGGAACGCGTCGCGGCTGCGGTCGCGGAAGATGTAGAAGTCGCCGTCGACGCCCGCTTCGGCAACGGCGGCGCGCCAGTTCTGCCCGTTGCGCTCGGCGACGGCAATCGCCGGCGCGACGCGGCGGTCGCCGAGCGACAAGAGCGCCTGGTAGTAGGAGCTGCGCTCGGACTTGATGTTGAAGTAGACGTTGTCGATGCCGGCGACCAGGCTGCGCAGGCGCTTGATCTTGCGGTCGACCAGCGCCGGATCGGCCATCGGCAGCCACTGGTAGGCGGTGCCCGGCTTGGGCACGAGCGGGTTCACGCTGCCGATGATGCGGCCGATCTGTCCGCGCGATCGCGCGTGCTTCAGCATCCGCTCGCGCATCTGCAGCGTCAGATCGCGAATCGCCACCAGGTCGTCGTCTTCTTCGGTGGGGAGGCCGATCATGTAGTACAGCTTCAGGTTTTCGATGCCGCTCGCGAAGATCAGATCCGCGCGATCGAGGATCTCGTCGTTGGTCACCGTCTTGTTGATCACGCGGCGCAGGCGATCCGATCCGGCTTCGGGCGCGATGGTGATGGTGCGCTCGCCGCTCTCGCGCAGGATCCGGACGATCGGCTCGGTCAGGTCGTCGAGGCGCAGCGACGCCGGGCTGATCGCATAGCCCATCTCGAACAGGCGCGCGAGGATGCGCTCGATGTCCGGGTGGTCGCAGAGCGCGATCGACACCAAGCCGACGCGGCGCGCGTGCGCGCGCGCCGCCTGCGCGAGCTCGAGGATGCGATCGGTCGGGAACGCGCGCACCGGCAGGTAGTTGTAGCCGGCCCAGCAGAACCGGCACAGGTTCGCGCAGCCGCGCACCACCTCGACGAGGAAGCGCGATCCGAACTCCGTGTCGGGCGTGAAGATGCCGGTCGCCGGCGGATCGACCGCTTCGGTGGTGCGCAGCGCCGCCTTGCGCACCGGCATCGGCGGAACCCCGTGCGCGATGCCGGAGTCCGTGCGCGCGGGATCGGCCCGCAAGAGATCGGCTCGTACTGCGTAGCCGGCGATCGTGCCGTCGGCGGCGTACCGCGGCTCGTAGAACGACGGCACGTAGAAGCCGCGCTCGACGGCGAGCCGCCGCAGCAAATCCGCGCGATCGCTCGCAGCGACCACCGCGCGACAGAGCGTGGGAACGAGCGCTTCGCCCTCGCCGGCGGCGATCACGTCGGCAAACGGCGCGAGCGGCTCGGGGTTGACGAACGTCACCGCGCCGCCTACGACGACGAGCGGGTGGCGCTCGCTGCGCTCGGCGGCGTCGCACGGCACGCCGGCGAGGCGCAGGAGCGTGAGCACGTTCACGTAGTCCCACTCGAAGGAGATCGAGAACGCGATGATGTCGAAGTCCGAGACGGGCGTCTGCGATTCGAGCGTCACGAGCGGCGTGCGCGACGCCGACAGCGCGGCCAGCTCCTGCTTCGGCGGCAGGAAGAACCGCTCGCACACCACGTCCTCCTCCGCATTGAACAGACGGTACATCGTCTGCAACCCGAGGTTGGACATGCCGACCCAGTACGTGTTCGGGAACGCCAGCGCGATCCGCAGACGATCGCCGTGCGGCTTGACGATGAAGCCGGTTTCTTTGGCGAGGGTGTGACGTGCGCGTTCGCGCTGTTCCCAGGAGCTCATCGGACAGGTCTTGCGAGCCGCGGCGCGCGGTCATCCGCGCGCTCACGCCGCTCAAAAGACGACGATCGCGGGTGCCGTGGATCTATCTACTCTACCACCGGCCCCGCCGGCCGCCCCTGGGCTGAGCTCAGCCTTCCTGCCGGCGCAGGAACGCCGGCACGTCGAACGCCGAGGCGATCTCCGCGTCGCCGTCGGCGCCCGTGATCCGCGGCCCGCTGCCCGAGCTCATCGACGCCGCAGCCGGCCCGCTCGCCGACGACATGTGCAGCGAGGGCGTGACGCTCGGCAGATCGACCAGCGGGCGGCGGTTGATCGACAGCCGCGGCGCTGCGGCCGGCACGATCGCCGGCGCCGCCATCGCCGGCGATTCCGCGCGCACCCGCGTCTGCTCCGCGTACATCGTCATGTCGACGGGGGTTTGCGCGGCGGACGGGCTCACCGGCTGCGTCCACATCGCGCTGATGAAGCCGGTCGCGATGACCGTGATCTTCACCTTGCCCTTCAGCGTCGGGTCGACGACCGCGCCGAAGATGATGTTCGCTTCGGGATCGGCGGCCTCCTGGACGATCGTCGACGCCTCGCTGACTTCCATCAGCGACAGGTCCGGTCCGCCGGTGACGTTGATGATCACGCCGCGGGCGCCGTTCACCGACGCGCCCTCGAGCAGCGGGCTCGAGATGGCGCGGCGCGCCGCGTCGAGCGCGCGGTCCTGCCCTTCGGCGACGCCGGTGCCCATCATCGCGAGGCCCATGCCGGCCATGATCGTCTTCACGTCGGCGAAGTCGAGGTTGATCATGCCGGGCACGAGGATGAGATCCGAGATCCCCTGGATCGCCTGCCGCAGCACGTCGTCGGCGGTGACGAAGGCGTCGGTGAGGCTGGTCGTGCGATCGATGATCGACAGCAGGCGCTCGTTCGGGATCGTGATGATCGTGTCGACGCAGTCGCGCAGCGCCTCGAGGCCGCGCTCGGCCTGCAGCAGCCGCTTCTTGCCCTCGAACTTGAACGGCTTGGTGACGACCGCGACCGTCAGCGCGCCGAGCTCGCTCGCCAGGCTGGCGATGACCGGCGCCGCGCCGGTGCCGGTGCCGCCGCCGAGGCCGGTGGTGACGAAGATCATGTCGGCGCCGTCGAGCGCCTGCAGGATCTTGTCGGTGTCCTCGAGCGCCGCCTGGCGGCCGACGTTCGGGTCGGCGCCGGCGCCGAGCCCCTTGGTCAGCTTGCTGCCGATCTGCAGCTTGATCGGCGCGGCGTTGTAGCGCAGCGCCTGCAGGTCGGTGTTGGCGACCATGAACTCGACGCCGTCGAGGCCGACCTGCACCATGCGGTTCACGGCATTGCTGCCGCCGCCGCCGATGCCGATGACCTTGATGCGCGCGCCCGTGGTGCCCTCTTCCTCGAGCCGCAGTCGGAGGCGCTTCGCGTCGCTGACGTCGTCGCCCATGTGATCGGCCATGCCGTGACTCCTGTGATGGCGGGCGCCGGCCCGCTCAGAAAAATTCCCTGAACAACCCGCGCAGCCGCCCGGCGACGCGCACGAACGCGCCCGCCCCGACCGGAGCGCGCGCCGACTCTCCCACCGAGTTGCGATACCCGTAGAGCACCAGCCCCACGCCGGTCGCGAACGTCGGGCTGTTGACGTGATCGGCGAGCCCGCCGACGTTGGCCGGGCAGCCGCGGCGGATCGGCAGATCGAAGATCTGCTCGGCGATCTCCGGCATGCCGTCGAGGATGGCGCCGCCGCCGGTCAGCACGATGCCCGAGTTCAGGCTCTTCTCGTGCCCGGCGCGCCGGATCTCGTCCCACACCAGGTGGAAGATCTCCTCGGCGCGCGGCTGCAGGATCTCCGACAGGATGCGCCGCGCCATGACCCGCGGCTTCCGCCCGCCGACGCTCGCCACCTCCATCGTCTCGTCTTCGTCGACCATGCCGGAGAGCGCGCAGCCGCACTTGCGCTTCACCTTCTCCGCGTCCGGCACCGGCGTGCGCAGGCCGACGGCGATGTCGTTGGTGAAGTGATCGCCGCCGACGCCGATGACCGCGGTGTGCCACAGGCTGCCGCGCTCGTAGATCGCGATGTCGGTGGTGCCGCCGCCGATGTCGACCAGCGCGACGCCGAGCTCTTTCTCGTCCTGCGTCAGCACCGACTCGCTCGCCGCCAGCTGCTCGACCACCGTCTCGGCGACGGCGACGCCGGCGCGGTTCACGCACGCCACGATGTTCTGCGTCGAGCTCTGGCTGCCGGTGACGATGTGGACGTTGACCTCGAGCCGCGCGCCGGTCATGCCCACCGGCGCGCCGATGCCGTCCTGCTCGTCGACGACGAAGTCCTGCGGCAGCACGTGCAGGATCTCGCGCCCGGTCGGCAGCGACACCGCCTTGGCGGCGTCGATCGCGCGGCGCACGTCCTCGCGCGTGATCTCGCGGTTCTTGCCGGCGACGGCGATCACGCCGCGGCTGTTGAAGCCCTTGATGTGCGGCCCCGACAGCGCCAGGTGCACCGAGTCGATCTCGACGCCGGCCATCAGCTCCGCTTCCTCGATCGCCTTCTTGATCGAGTCGACGGCGGCCTCGAGGTTCACCACCACGCCGCGCCGGATGCCGCGCGACTCCGCGGTGCCGATGCCGACGATGTCGAGCCCCGCGCCGTCGAGCATCTCGCCGACGACCGCGGTGACCTTCGACGTCCCGACGTCGAGTCCGACCAAGTATCGTTCTCTTCGTGCCACTCAGCCTCCGCCTTGACCGAACCCAGGATGCCGTCCGCGCGCCGCCCGCTCAGCGCGCTTTCCGTTCCGCCGTCTCCTTGCGCCGCGCCGACATCTTCTGCGGCCGCACGTAGATCCGATCGTCGAACCGCAGATCGACCGAGTCGATCTCGGCGACCCGCTCGCGCAGCGCTTCCGCCAGCTCCAGGTACGACTGCAGCCGCTGCAGGAACTGGTCCTCGCCGAGGTGGATGACCGCGCCATCGCCGTTCAGGATCACCGCCGCGTTGTGCAGATCCTTTCCAGCACATTGGGATCCTAAGCTTAGAATTCCACGTGGACAAGTTGTCGCG
>JADMIO011367014.1_pt1 | contig 99335 bp, 93 predicted proteins | sample 8958161 | NCBI WGS metagenome assembly JADMIO01 (sample SAMN16585339, study PRJNA669376) | soil metagenome | isolation source: Crop rotation soil | place: USA: Cullars Rotation, Alabama | collected 2011
GCCGCGACTTCAAGTCACGTGAATTCCAAGCTTCGGATCCCACTGTGCTGGAAAGCCGGCAAGACGACGCTCGCCCGTGCCATCATTCATGCGCTGATCGGCTCGGAAGGGGAGGAGATTCCGAGCCCGACATTCACGCTGGTGCAGACCTACGCGACGCCGCGCATGCCGGTGGCGCATTTCGATCTCTATCGGCTGACCTCGCCGGCGGAGCTGGAGGAGCTAGGCCTCGACCTGGCGCTCAAGAGCGGCATCGCCATCGTCGAGTGGCCGGAGCATGCGGGCGAGCGACTTCCTGTGCATCGGCTCGACGTGCGCATCGACGACAACGGCAGTGCGGAGAGCCGGCGGGTGACGCTGACGGGCCACGGCGATTGGGAGACGCGTCTTGAGCGGTTCGTCGCTATGCGCGACCTCGTCGGCGGCGATGAGGGGTGCGAGTTGCGCTACCTGCAGGGTGACGCGTCCGTGCGCCGCTACGGGCGTCTCGTGCGCGGCGAACAGCCCGGCGCCATCCTCATGGACTGGCCCCGCCAGCCCGACGGTCCGGCAATCCGCAACGGACTGCCGTACAGCCGCCTCGCGCACCTTGCAGAAGACGTGCGGCCGTTCGTGGCCGTCGCGCAGGCGCTCGACACCGCGGGCCTCACGGTGCCGCGCATCCATGCGCAGGATCTCGACAACGGCTTCCTGCTGCTCGACGACCTCGGCGACCGCGTGTTCGGACGCGAGGTGGAAACAGGCGGCGCCGACCAGGCAACGCTGTGGCGTACCGCGACCGAGGCGCTGGTCGCGCTGCAGCAGTCACCGGCGCCGTACACGCTGCCCGTGGCCGGTGGAGGCGAGCATCACGTTTCCGCCTACGATGCCGGCGCGATGGCCATCGAAACCGAGCTGCTCGTCGACTGGTATTGGCCGGCGGTGCGCGGCGCGGCGGTGCCCACTACAGAGCGCGATGAATTCATCGGTCTGTGGGGTGATGTCTTCAACGAGCTGGCAAAAGCGCCGCCCGGCTGGGTGTTGCGCGACTACCACTCGCCCAATCTTCTATGGCTGCCCGAGCGCCAGGGCATTGCGCGCGTCGGGGTGATCGACTTTCAGGATGCCATGCGCGGCCCCGCCGCCTACGACCTCGTCTCGCTTCTGCAGGATGCGCGCCTTGATGTACCGCCCGAGCTTGAAGCGCAATTGTTCGACCACTACTGTTCCGGCGTCGCCGCGCGCGGAGGGTTCGATCGTGACGCATTCGCCTTCGCCTACGCCGCGCTCGGCGCGCAGCGCAACACCAAGATCGTCGGCATCTTCGCCCGTCTCGCCAAACGCGACGGCAAGCCAGGCTACCTGCACCACATCCCGCGCCTGTGGCGCTACCTCGACCGCGACCTCGCGCATCCGAAGCTGGCGCCGCTCAAGCGCTGGTACGAGCGGCACTTTCCCGCCGGCGCGCGCGCGGTTCCCGCAGCCTGAGCGGAGAGCCCACCGATGACCGCTTCCAAAAGCTGGCGCCCCGAGGCGGCGATGGTGCTCGGCGGCGGGCTCGGCAAGCGCATGCTGCCGCTGACCAAGGACATTCCGAAGCCGATGGTGCGGCTGAAGGGCCGCACGCTCATCGACCACGTATTGGACCGGATCGCGGTGGCGGGCGTGCACCGCGCCGTCGTCAACGTGCACTACTGCGCCGACAAGCTCGAAGCGCACGTCAAACAACGCAAGCAGCCGGAAATCCTGATTTCCGATGAGCGCCAACAACTTCTCGACACCGGGGGCGGCGTCACCAAGGCGCTCCCCCTGCTCGGGAAGGAGCCGTTCTTGATTCACAACTCCGACTCGGTGTGGATCGAGGGTGTCGGCTCCAACCTGGAGAGGCTGTTCTCCTTCTGGAACCCGGACAGCATGGACAGCGTCATGCTGCTCGCGTCCGCGGCGACGAGCCTCGGCTACGATGGCTCGGGCGATTTCGCGATGGACAAGGACGGCCGGCTGATCCGGCGCGGCGAGCGGCAGATGGCCCCGTTCGTCTTCACTGGCGTGTCGATCGCGCACCCGCGCATGTTCGAAGGTGCGCCGCAAGGACCGTTCTCGATGAACCGGCTATGGGATGCCGCGATCGACAACGGACGACTGTTCGGCATCCGCCTCGACGGCCTGTGGATGCATGTCGGAACGCCGGAAGCCTTGATAGAGGCGGAAAGGTGGATCGAGAGTGAGGACGTGGCTTAAGAGCGGTGCGGATGGCGCCGGCCGTGACGCGGCCGAAGGCGCTCGCGTCTTCACCGTTCCGGCCGGGCGCCCATTCCTCGCCGCCGTCGCCGAAGCGATCCTCAAAGGCGATCTGCCTGCCGCTGGCGGCCGCGCGCCGAGCCCGCTCGAATTGCCCGACATAACTCTGCTGCTGCCGACGCGGCGCGCGACCCGCTCCATGCAGGAAGCTTTCCTTGCGGCGGGCGGCGGACGCGCGATGACGCTGCCGCAGATCCGGCCGATCTCGGCGAGCGAGGAGGACGCGACGTTGCTCGCCGGCCTCGCGAGCCCCGGCGCGCTCGGCACCGATGCACTCGATCTTCCACCGGCGGTGAGCGAGGTTGAGCGGCGGCTGGTGCTGACCATGCTGGTGCAGCGCTGGTCGCAGATGATGCGCCGGGACGCAGGCGACGCCGTGGACCTCGGCGACCACGCCGCAGCGGCGGGCGCCAACACGCCGGCACAGGCGGCGCATCTCGCCGCCGAGCTGGCCCGCCTCATGGACATGGTCGAGACGGAGAACGTGCCGCTCGACGGGCTCGCCAAGCTCGTCCCCGACGAGCACTCCGAGCATTGGCAGAAGACGCTCGAGTTCCTCAAGATCATCACCGCGTTCTGGCCCGCACACCTTGCCGAGAAGAAACTCCTGTCGCCAGCGACGCGGCGCAACCAGGCAATCCTCGCGGAGGCCGCGCGGCTAACGGAATCTGCCTCGAAGGCTCCGGTGATCGTTGCCGGCGTCACCGGCTCGGTGCCGGCGACGGTGGAACTGATGGCGGCGGTCGCGCGGCTGGCGAACGGAGCCATCGTGCTGCCAGGACTCGACCTGCACCTCGACGACAAGAGCTGGGCGGCGATCGGCGAGCATCCCGAACATCCGCAGTTTGGCTTCCACAAGCTGTTGAAGGCGCTCGGCGTCGACCGTGCGGGCGTCCGCGTGCTGACGGGTGCCGGACTGTCGCCGGAACAGCAGGACCGCGAGACGCTGGTCGCCGAGACGATGCGACCCTCAGGCAAGACCGGGCTATGGCAGCAGTACATTGCCGGCGCCGATCGCAACGCGGTGCTGCGCGCGCTTTCGAACGTTAGCTTGATCGATGCGCCCTCGGCACAGGACGAGGCGGAGACGATCGCCCTCATTTTGCGCGAGGCGGCCGAGACACCGGGGCGCACGGCGGCACTCGTCTCGCCGGACCGCTTGCTGGCGCGGCGCGTGGGCGTGCGGCTCGAAGCCTGGGGAATCCGTGTCGACGATTCCGCCGGCCGCCCGTTCGCCAAGACGCCGCCCGGCACGTTCCTCGACCTCGTCATCGCCGCGGCCGCGGAGGATTTTGCGCCTGCTGCCACGATGGCGCTGCTGAAGCATCCGCTGACACGCCTCGGCCTCGACGCCTTCGCCGTGCGCCGCGCCGCCCGCGCGCTGGAGATCGCCGCTTTCCGCGACGTGTATCTCGGACGCGGGATCGACGGCATTGCCGACGCGCTCACTCGCGCCGAGGAGAACGTCGGCACGGGACGGCGGCGGCAAACGGCAGCGCGCCGCCTGTGGCCCGCCGACTGGGAGGGCGCGCACGATCTCGTCGGCCGGCTGCAGAAGGCGTACGCTCCGCTGCGCGCGGTCTTCCGCCACCGGGGCGAGCAGTCGCTGCAGGCCATCGCCGCCGCGCACGTCACGGCTGCAGAAGCGCTGTGCGCCTTGCCCGAGGCGGAAGCGACGGAAGCCGGCTCGCCGCTGTGGCTCGGAGAAGCAGGCACGGCGGCAGCAAACTTCTTCACTGGACTCATCGATCCGAACCTGCCGGCGCTCCAGGTGGCGGCGCCCGACTATCCCGACCTCTATCGCAGTCTCATCGTCGGGCAGAACGTGCGCACGCGCGTCGCCGTGCATCCGCGGCTGTCCATCTGGGGGCCGTTCGAAGCGCGTCTGCAGCAGACCGACGTCATCATCCTCGGCTCCCTCAACGATGGCACCTGGCCGGAGGCCGCCGACCCGGGTGCCTGGCTCAACCGGCCGATGCGCGCCGAGCTGGGCCTGCCGTCGCCCGAGGAGACGATCGGCCATGCAGCGCACGATTTCACCTCGCTACTGGGTGCGGAGCGCGTCTACATCACGCGCGCCGAGAAGATCGACGGCGTGCCGACGGTGCCGTCGCGCTGGCTGATGCGCCTGCAGGCGCTGCTGGCGGGCCTGGATTTGAGCGACGCGCTGCATCCCGACCAGCCGTGGCTCGGCTGGGCGCGCGCGCGCGATCATATCGTTGAGCGCCGCCGCCTCACGGCACCCGAGCCGACGCCGCCGCTCGCCCTGCGTCCGCGCAAAATGAGCGTCACGCGCGTCGAGACGTGGCTGGCGAACCCGTACGCGATCTTCGCGCAGACCATTCTCGGTTTGGACAAGCTGCCGCCGCTCGGCGCCGACCCAAGCGCGGCGCTGCGCGGCAACGTCGTGCACGACATCATGCGCCGCTTCGCCGAGGCCTTCCCCGACAAGCTGCCGCCCGATGCGCACGGCGCGCTGATGCGCATCGCCCGCGAGGTGCTGGAGAACTACGTGCGCAACCCCCGCGTCGCCGCCTTCTGGCTGACGCGCTTCGAGCGCTATTCCCAGTGGTTCGCCGAGAGCGAGCCAGGGCGGCGGGCAAACGTCCAGCGCGTCGTGCCGGAGGTGTCGGGGCAGCTGGTCATTCCGGCGCCCGCTGGCCCGTTCACGCTGTCGGCGCGTGCCGACAGGATCGACCTGACCGAGCGCGGCATGGTCATCACCGACTACAAGACCGGCGGCGTGCCGAACGACAAGCAGATTGCCGCCGGCATGAAACCGCAGTTATCGCTCGAGGCGGCGGTCGCGCTCGGCGATGCGGGCTTTGCGGGCGTGCCGCGCGGGGCGCCAGTCGCCGGCCTGCGCTACGTGCGCGCGACGGGCGCCGAGCCGCCGGGCGAGGATCGCTTGGTCGCCGCCGGCGACATTGCCGCTCTCGCCGGCGAGGCGCTCGCCAAGCTTACCGACCTCATCAAGCACTTCGACAACGAGGCAACGCCCTACAAGGCCTTGCGCCGTGCGCGCTTCGACTACGACTACGACGACTATGCGCACCTGGCGCGGGTTGCCGAGTGGTCGGTGCCCGGCGAGGACGAGGTAACGATCGTATGAGCCTGCGCCGTCCCGAGAACGATCTGGATCGCACGAAGCGCGCGCAGCGCGACGCCGCCGACCCGCGCGCTTCGGTATGGGTCAGCGCCAACGCCGGCACCGGCAAGACGCACGTGCTGACCCAGCGCGTGCTGCGCCTGATGCTCGCCGGCACCAAGCCGGAGCGCATCCTCTGCCTCACCTACACGAAGGCCGCCGCCGCGGAGATGGCAAAGCGGGTGTTCGACACGCTCGCCAAATGGGTGACGGCCCCGGATGCCCCGCTTGCGGCGCAGATCGCCGAGCTGTGCGACCGTCCCGTGACGATGGAGGAGGTCGCCTTCGCGCGCACGTTGTTCGCCGTGGCGATCGAGACGCCCGGCGGCCTCAAGGTGCAGACCATCCATTCGTTCTGCGAGCGCCTGCTGCAGCGCTTTCCGCTCGAAGCGGGCGTCGCGCCGGGCTTCACCGTTCTCGACGACATGACTTCCAAGGTGCTGTTGCGCGAGGCCATCGACGCAACGTTGATGGAGGCCACCGACGGAAGCTCGGACAAGCAGAAGCAGGCGCTCGAAGCGGTGATCCCGTACGCGGCCGAGGACCGGTTCGACGAGGTGTTGCGCGCGGCGCTGGCCGAGCGCCGCTGGCTCGACAGCGCCATGCGTATCGACTTCGGGGACCACTCCGATGAGCTGGCGGGGCTGGAGGGCGCCTACCGCAAGAGCTTCAAGGTTCGCGCCGACGTGATGCTCGAAGACATCGTCAGCGATATGGCCGACGTGGTCAGCGACGCGGAGCTGGCCCGGCTCAAAACTGCATTGAGCGGCGGCGGGAAGAGCGATCAAGAGTTGGCCCACACCATCGGCGAGGCGCTGGCCGCAACCTCTAGCCCGGCGCGCGCCGCGGCGCTCGAAGACTATTTCTGCACGGCCAAGGGCGCGCGCACCCGGCTGATGACCAACGCCATCAAGGCCGAGCACCCCGACCTCGACTCGGCCTTCGGTACGGCGCAGCTGCGCTTTACCGCTCTGCACGAGGAACGCCGCGGCCTGCGCGCCATCGTCGCCACGATCGCCTTGCATCGCCTCGCCGGCGCAGTGCTGCAGCGCTATACGCTGGCAAAGGCGCGCCGCGCCGCCCTCGACTACGACGACCTGATCTCCAAGAGCGTCTACCTGCTCGGCGGCCAGGATCTCGCCGCCTGGGTGATGTTCAAGCTCGACCGCGGCATCGACCACATCCTGGTCGACGAGGCGCAGGATACGAGCCCCGAGCAGTGGCAGATCGTCGAGTCGCTGGCGCGCGAGTTCTTCACCGGCACCGGACAGCAGGAGGTCGCGCGCACGCTGTTCGCCGTGGGCGACGAGAAGCAGTCGATCTACTCGTTCCAAGGCGCCGCGCCGCATCAGTTTGCGGAGATGGGCGCCCGTTTTGAAAAGATGAGCGGCAAGGAGAGCTGGCGGCGCATCCCGCTCGATTTGTCGTTCCGCACTGTGGCGCCGGTGCTCGGCGCCGTCGACCGCGTATTCGCCGATCACGGACGCACGCCGGGGCTGTCGACGGAAGGCGCGATCGTGCGCCACGCGGTGCACCGCCTGGGCCACGGCGGCGTCGTCGAGATCTGGCCGACCGAAGTTCCGGACGCCGACACCAGCGCCGACCCGTGGCTGCCGCTCGACGAAAAGACTGGTCGCGCCCCTGCCGAACGCCTCGCCGATCGTATTGCCACGACGATCAAGCGCTGGCTCGAAAGCGGCGAGATGCTGGCTTCCGAGGGCCGGCCGGTGCGCGCCGGCGATATTCTGATCCTGGTGCGCAAGCGGCGCCCGTTCGCCGGACCGATGGTTGCTGCGTTGAAGATGCGCGGCATCCGGGTGGCCGGCGCCGACCGCCTGCGCCTCTCCGAGCAGATCGCCGTGGAGGACCTGCTGTCGCTGGGCGACTTCCTCACCCTGCCGGAGGACGACCTGGCGCTGGCCGAAGTCCTGAAGTCGCCGCTCATCGGGCTCGATGACGACGACCTCCTCGCCCTCGCCGCCGGCCGCAAGGGCACGCTGTGGAAGGCGTTGATCGACAACGCCGGCGGCAACCCCGATTACCGGACAGCCGCCGACACCCTGAAGCGCTGGCGCGCTCGTGCCGACTTCGTGCCGCCGTTCGAGTTCTTCTCCTCGATCCTCGACCGCGAGGGCGGCCGCGCCAAGTTTCTTTCCCGGCTCGGCGCCGAAGCGGCCGACCCGATCGACGAGTTCCTCAATCTGGCGCTGAGCTACGACGACGCGGAAGCGCCGTCGCTGACCGGCTTCCTCGCCTACCTGCGGGAAGCCGACCGCGAGGTGAAGCGTGACATGGAGCACGGGCGCGACGAGGTGCGGGTGATGACCGTGCACGGCGCCAAGGGCCTCGAGGCGCCCATCGTGTTCCTGCCGGATACCTGCTCGACGGCCACCGGCGGCCCGATCACGTCGCTGCTCGACATCGACACGCTCGAGCTACCGCACGCTACCGACGGGACGCCGTTCGTGTGGAGCGTCAAAGGCACGAGCGGGCACGCCGCGATCACCGCGGCGAAGCGCGTGCGCACCGAGCGCGAGACGGAGGAGCGCAATCGCCTGCTTTACGTTGCCATGACGCGGGCGCGCGATCGGCTCTATATCGCCGGGTTCGAGGGTAAGGCCGGCCAATCTACCGGCTGCTGGTACGAGCTGGTCACCGGCGCCTTGCGCAGCGACATGCAAGAAGCGGACGGCGCCGACGGCAGCCGCGTTTGGCGCACGGTCGAGCCGCAATCGAGCCCGGCGAAGCCGCGCGATTCAGCCCACAAGCAGGACGCGGCAGCGGCGCAGGTCCCTGCCTGGGCCACCAGCGCCGCGCCGCGCGAGGCCTCTCTGTCCATTCCGCTGGCACCGTCGCGGCTCGAAGCCTACGCGCCCGACGAGAGCGGCGATCCCCTCCCCGCGCAACCTGCCCGCCATCGCCCGACCCAGGACGAGCCGCCGCCGCCCTCTCCGGCGGTACAGACGGGCGACAACCGCTTCCTGCGCGGAACCTTGACGCATGCGTTGCTGCAGCACTTGCCGGCGCTGCCATCGGCCGGTTGGGAGAAGGCCGCGCGCGGCTTTCTCGACCTGCGCGGCGGCGCGCTTTCTGCAGCCACCCGAAAGAGCATCGCCAAGGAGACGCTAGCGATCCTCACCTCGGCGGAATTTGCACCCCTGTTCGGCCCACAGAGCCGAGCCGAGGTTCCGATCGTCGCGGTGATTCCCAACCCCCACGGCAAGGGGCCGCCGCTCAAGCTCACCGGCCAGCTCGACCGCGTCGTGGACCTCGGGCACGAGGTTCTGATCGTCGACTACAAGACCAACCGGCCGCCGCCCGCCAAGGTGGAACAGGTTGCAGCGGCTTATCTATTCCAGCTCGCCGCCTACCGTTTGGCGCTGCGCGAAATTTATGCAGGCCGCCGCGTCAGATGCGCGCTGCTCTGGACAGACGGCCCGCGCATCATGCCGATCCCTGATTTGTTGTTAGACGAATTTACCGGGCGGCTCTGGGCGCTGGACGTTAGTCACCTTGACGCTAGCGGGCCGCATTCCTAACTTCCGCGTCGAAGAGGTGTTGGCCGCCGCCTGCGGCCCTCGGCACCTCGAAAGGAGAAAAACACGATGGCAAACGCAGTGTCCGACAGCACCTTCGATCAGGAGGTTTTGAAGTCCACGGAACCGGTTCTCGTGGACTTTTTTGCGGAGTGGTGCGGCCCCTGCAAGGCCATGGCCCCGGCTCTGGAGCAGGTCGCTAAGGAGATGCAGGGCAAGGTCAAAGTCGTGAAGCTCGACGTCGACCAGAACCCGGCAGTGACCGGCAAGTACGGCATCCGCGCCATGCCGACGCTGATCCTCTTCAAGAACGGGCAGGTGACGGCGCAGCACACCGGCGCGCTGGTGCAGAAGAAGAAGCTCGAGGACTGGATCAACACCTCGGTCGCCTGAGCCCGGTCAGGACTGCAAAGTTTCAAAGGCCCCGCCCGCGCGGGGCCTTTTCGTTTGTCCGCCGCGCCGGCGGATTGGTATGCTCGGGCAATCCTCGACGCCTTTCTGCAGGGCAGTCATGCACCGACTTCGCACCGCGCTTAGCTTCGCCCTCGACACAGTTGCCTGCGTGCTGCTCGCTACCGTTGCCGCGACCGCGGGCGCCGGGAGCGCGACGTTGGAGGACGCGATCGACAACCTCCAGGACGAGCAGGCGCTCATCGCCGAGATTTTCGCCGAACTCAAGGCGCAAAAGCTTGCTGCAGAGAATGTCGGTTGCACCGCCGGACGGTTCGACGGCGACTGGCGCAACCTTGCAGGCGCGCGGACCGTTCCCTTCGAATGCCAGCTCGGCAAGCGCAAACTCAGCATCCAAGGCGCCGTACATGTCTACGACGACAGCGGCACCGAACTTGGCCTCGACGATCAGGCATCGCGCGAGCGCGCGATCGAGTTCCGCCAGACCGACATCAAGTGGAACTGGAAGTAGTCAGTCGGCGTCGCGGGTGAGCGGTACGAAGCGCACGGGCACGATCTGCTCGTTGATGGTCGAGCCGTCCGCCTTCTTCTGTACCACCATTAGCTCCTGGAAGAGCGTGCCGACGGGAATGACCAAGCGGCCCCCGGGCTTTAGCTGGGCGATAAGTGCGGGCGGAACGTGGTCGGGTGCGGCGGTGACGATGATGGCGTCGAACGGCGCGGCCTCGGGCCAGCCGCCGTAGCCGTCGCCGGTGCGGGTATGCACATTGCGGTATTTCAGGCGCTTCAAAGTGCGGGCCGCCTGCTCGGCGAGGCGGTCGACAATCTCGATGGTGTGCACGTCGCCGGCGATCTCGGCGAGAACCGCCGCCTGGTAGCCGCAGCCGGTGCCGATCTCGAGAACCTTCTCGCCGCCTTGGAGCCGGAGCAAATCGGTCATCAGCGCCACGATGTAGGGTTGTGAGATGGTCTGTCCCTCGCCGATGGGGAGCGGGCGGTTGCGGTAGGCGGCGTGACGGTGCTCGGGGGGCACGAACTCGTGGCGCGGTACCTTGGCCATCGCGGCGATGACGCGGTCGTCGAGCGCCGGCCGTCCCACTTCCCCGGCCGAACGGGCGATATGCACGATCTCGTCGATCATGCGTTGGCGCTCGTCGGCGCGGAACTCGTGCGCGGAAGTCATGCCGGGGGGCCCGAACAGCGACATTGCCAGCAGTAGAGGCGGCAGCAGCCAGGGCCGCAAGCGCTGCCTGCCCGGCCCAGCAGAAATATGCGCCAACCACGCAGGTAATCGCCGATTCATCATAATTCCACCACGCGGGCGCGGCCTTCTGGCGGCGGATCATAAGCCGAGGGAGTAAGTTATGGTGTTCCAGCGTAAGAGCGAGCCGAAGACCCTCACCGTCGTCCCAGCCGAAGTCACAACGCTTTCCCCCAACGCCGGTTCGGGCGTGAGGATGGCTGAATCCGTCATCGGCAAGGACATGTCCATCGAGGGCCAATCCATCACCGTGCGGTGCAAGGGGTCGCTGCGGGTCAACGGCGCGATTGCCGCCGACCTGCACTGCACCGAGCTCGTCGTGGGCGAGGAAGCCGTCGTGAACGGCTCGATTGCCGCCGACACCGTGCGCGTCTTCGGCCAGGTGCATGGGGCCATTCTCGGCGCCCACGTGGTTCTGCATCCGAGCGCCCAGGTGGATGGCGACATCCACAGCCAATCGCTGACCATCGAGCAGGGCGCCAGCTTCGACGGCCGCTCGCGCAAGGTGACCAACGCCGCCGAGGTCGCACCGCAGCTCGAGAACCCCGAAGCCCACGCCTACGGCTGAGCTTGCGGCTTGTCATCCTCGGGCTTGTCCCGAGGATCCACGTCGCGGCGCACTCCCGACGGGCCGAGCGCATTTCAATCTGGATCCTCGGCCTAAAGCCGAGGATGACAGTTTGGGTTAACAGCTCTGTGTGCTGCGCCGGCGATCGTGGATTGCGGGCCGCCGATCAGGCGGCCTCGCGCTTCCCGTTGATGAGATCCCAAGCGATGTTGATCTGGCGGATGCGAACCTCGCGCATCAGCCGGTCGGCGTCGTCGCGCGCATGGTCGGGGTGCCAGCTCATGCGCAGCGCATCGACGATCTTCTTCAGCACGCCATCGCTGACCTCGGCGTTGACGCCGAGCACCTCGTAGGCCTCGCTCGTGGTGCGCGGCAGCGTCGTCGGCTTCTTGGAGCCGGCCATGCTCGCGACTGCGCTGTCGACGATGCGGCTGATCCGCTCCAGCTCGCGCACGAGCGCGCGGAACTGTGGCGCCGACTTTTCCAGCGGCTGCTCTCCCTTGGCGGCCAGCTTCTCGATGTTGGCGAGACGCTCACGCACGTGGCCGAGTTCGCCTTGCAGCACCTCGCGCAAGGGGCCCGCGCCTTTGAGCTCGCGCGCGGCGGTTTCGGTCTGTTGCAACAGGGCGGCGACCGCAGCGGAGGCGTTGGCAACGTTGAGGTCGCGGCGTGCCAGGCTGAACGAGACCGCCGGCGTGCGGCGTCCGTAGATGGTCGGCGCAATGCGCATGGCGAGCAGCACCACAACGACGACGGCCGAGGCGATAACGGCCAGCCACGCCCAGGTGCGCGAGGCAGCGATGCCGGCACGCATGACAGGCGGCTCGTCGGGGCCTTCGCGTACCACGGTTATCCAGTCGTCGGCGGCAAGCTGCGGCTCGAGCGCCGTCTCGAAGGTCGGGCGCTGAGCGCGCGGCTCCAGCGTGGCATCCGGGTCGGCCTTGGCGAGGACGATCGTCTCCTCGCTCATGGAAACCTGCGTCAACTGTGGCGCAAGCGATGCGATCTCGAATTCGTCGGCGGCGGCGCCGACCATCAGCCTGGCGCCGAGCTCGCCGACTGGGGCGTAACCGCCGGGGAGCACCAGGTGCTCGAACGCGGCGCGGCGCGACCACGGTAAACAGTCGCCCGTCAGCACGACATGACGATCGAGCCGGGCAGCTTGCGTTCCAGGACGGCAGGGCGATGCACTATCGAGCGCGCCCCCCGTCGGCATTACCAGGTTGAGCCGGCCGTTCTCAATCCAGGCGCGGTTGGCGGAGGTGCTGCGAATGGCGGCGGCGATGCGCATCCAATCGACCGACCTGCCGGCGCAGGAAACCGTGAACCGGTGCACCATCACCGTGCGGCAGCCAACGCCGTTCGGGCGGGCGCAGGTGGTAACGGTCTGCTCCTCACGCGCCCCGACGATGCGGTAGCTCGTCTCTGCCGCAGGGGAGAGCTGGATGTCGCCTCCCTCCAGCGAACAGTCGAACGGCATGACCAGCCGCTCCCGAGCCTCAACTGGAAAAAACGGTAGTACGCCCAGGCTAATCGCCCAGAAAAAGCGGGAAACACCACGCACCGCTATGCCCTCTCGTTGGTACGCACGCTTTTCTAATTATGGTGAACAAGGGCGCGACTGTGACAAAGAAACGGCTTATCCACGCAAACATTTAGTTGGCTATCGCACTTATCTTGACATTCTCGCTCGTCGAATTCGGACGGACGAATTGCGCTGCCACAACGCCGCCCCAAAATTGCCCGGCAGCGCCGCCAAGTCTCGACAATCCAAGCCCTTCCACCATAGAAGAGCCTGGGCGCGCGGATGCATTTCAGGGACGCGCGAAGGTGGCATTCGCCCTGCGTTGCGTGATGAGGGGAGGCAGACCATGTCTTCAGCCGACGTGCAGGCGCCGCCCGCCGCCGGAAGCTTTTTCTCCCGGACGAACGGCGAGCCCGTTGCCGAGAGCAAAGCGGAAGAGGTCTCAGCCTTCGATGCCGTGATGCCGGAGAGCGCACGCGGCAAGGAGCGCTTCATTCCCGTTACCAGGTTCGCGCTGCTCGACCGCCTCACGTCGCCCACCGCCTGGCCGGCCGGGCAAGCCAAGGAGGCGCGCCGCTTCCTTCGCTATCTCGATCATTGGCGGCGCCAGCAGTACAACGCGCAACTGCACGAGCTGGAAGAAACCTACGAGCCGTTCAGCCCCGACAGCGACCTGTTGATGACCCGCGTCTTCACGCCGGAAGAGCGCGATGTGATGCAGGCGCGCGTCGTGCAGGGGATGGAGAGCATTCTCCGGCAGGCCAACTACGTACGGATCGACCACAAGGACGTGGCGCAGATTTTGACGCGCGATTCCGCCTATGGCCTCGACCTGCACGTCGATCTCGATGTGTTCGACGAGGTGCAGCTGTTCTACCGCGGCGCCTCCACCAAGCGCGATCTCCGGCGGCGCTGGCAGAAGTTCTATCTGCGCGAGCAGTTCGACGTGCCGATCTTCCAGCGGCTGTTCGTGCTGTTCAAGCTGAAGCCCGTCGACAAGCACATCCGCGAGGTGATGCAAGCCAAGAACCTCTCACGGCGCGATGCCGAGAAGCAGGTGAAGCGGGCGCGCGAGAGCGTTCCGCCGGAGGTGAAAGAAACCTGCATCTACATGAAGTTGTTCAAGAATATCCCGAGGAGCGACCTCGAGATGGTATTCCCGAACACCCGCGTGCGCTTCCGCTTTTACGACAAGCTGCGCCTGGGCGCGACGGCGGGCGGCGGCTTGACGCTCGGCACCGTGAGCGCGGCCGGCAAGATCGCGCTGCTCGCCACCAACCCGATCGCGGCGGCAGGCGCGCTCGTCGGCCTCGGTGGCATCGCCTTCCGCCAGGCGATCAACTTCATGAACCAGAAGCAGCGCTACATGGTGGTGATGGCGCAGAATCTCTACTTCCACGCCATGGCCGACAATCGCGGCGTCATGCTGAAGCTCGCCGCGCGCGCCGCCGAGGAGGACATCAAGGAGGAGATGCTGCTCTACGCCGTGCTCACCAAGGAGAACGCGCGGCGCCAGGACATCCCCGACATCGACGCGGCGATCGAGCAGTACCTTGCCGCAAGCTTCGGCGTCAGCGTCGACTTCGACATCACCGATGCGCTCGAGCGCCTGGTCGCCGACGGTCTCGTCGTCGAGCAGCCGGACGGCCGGTTGCTGACCATGCCACCGAAAGAGGCGGCGCAGCACATAGACCAGAAGTGGGACTTGTTCCTCGACGAGCTGCCCGATGCGATTAGCGCCGAGGGCATGGAGTTCGCCGGCGGCGGCGGGACGCCCCCATCGCCGCCCGCGGCATGACCCGCGCGCAACACTTTGCGCAAGAGGCGCGGCTCTAGCTCGATGACCAGCACCAAGCTCTCCGTGCGCGCCACCGACCTCGGCGTGGCGCAGGCGATAGAGGCCGCGCTCGCCGCCGCCGACCCCGCACTCGACGCGGTGACGCTGTTCGAGGACGGCCCAGGGGCCTGGCGGGTCGAGGGGTATTCGCAGGTCCGCACCGATGCGGAGGCGGCCGCCGCGGCTGTGGCTGCCGAGGTCGCCGATGCACCGCCGCTGCAGCTGGAAGACGTCCCCGACCTCAACTGGGTGGCGATCTCGCAGGCGGCGCTGCCGCCGGTGATCGCCGGCAGGTTCGTCGTGCACGGCACCCACGACCGCGGGCGCATACCGTACGGGCCGCGCGCGATCCTCATCGATGCGGGGGAAGCGTTCGGCACCGCCCACCACGGCACGACGCTCGGCTGCCTGCTCGCCATCGACCAGCTGGCGCGCGCCGGCGGGATCGGCCGCGTGCTCGATCTTGGCTGCGGGTCGGGCGTACTGGCGATCGCCGCGGCGCGGGCCATGCCCCGGGCACAGGTCATGGCCACCGACAACGATCCCATCGCCGTCGAAGTGGCGCGCGCGAACGCCGACGCCAACAGCGCGAGCCGCATTGTCACCGCCTGCGCAATGGGCCTCCAGCATCCGTGGCTGCGCCAGGCGGCCCCGTTCGACCTCATCATCGCCAACATCCTCGCCGGGCCGCTGCGCATGCTGGCCGGCAGCGTCGCCAGGGCGGTGCGCCCCGGCGGCTACGTGGTGCTGTCGGGCATCCTCAATCCGGAAGCCCCGGCAGTGATCGCCGCCTACGTCGCGCACGGCTTCCAGGTGTTGAAACGCCGGCAGATCGGCGACTGGACGACGCTGTCCCTCCGCCGCCGGGTTTGAGTTGTGTAGACGCAGTTGTGCGGTCGGGCGCAATGCGAATTGCCCGCTCACGCCAAGGCGCTTAAACAAGCTGCCATGTTCCAGACCTTCGAAAACCAGGCGGAGCGCGGCGCCACGCCGGCACGCCTGAAGGAGCTGCGCCGCCTGATGGCGGCCGCGAAGCTCGACGCCTATCTCGTGCCGCGCGCCGACGAGTTCCAGGGCGAATACGTGCCCGAGTCCGCGGCGCGGCTGAAGTTCATCACCGGCTTCACCGGCTCGGCAGGGCTGGCGTTCATCGGCAAGAAGTCGGCGACGCTGTTCGCCGACGGCCGCTACACCGTGCAGGCGCGCGCCGAGGTCGAGCCGGGGCTGATCGAGGTGTCGAGCGTGCCGCGTGGCAAGCTCGGTGATTGGCTGGCCGAGCATGCCTCGCGCGGGCAGCGGATCGGGTTCGATCCGCGGCTGCATACAGTGGCTGAGGTGGAACGGCTCGCGGCGGTACTGAAGCCGCACGGCATCAAGCTGGTGCCAACGAGCCGCAACCTCGTCGACCGCGTATGGGGCCGCGCCCGGCCCCCGGGGCCGAACAACCCGATCGCGCTGCACCCATTGAAATTCGCGGGCCGCTCGGCGCAGGACAAGATCGCCGACATTCAGAAGGCCTTGAAAGCCGACAAGCAGGACGCCGTGGTGCTGACGCTGTCCGACAGCGTCGCCTGGACGTTCAACATCCGCGGCTCGGATATCCCGCATACCCCGGTCGCTTTGGCATTTGCGATCGTGCCGGCATCGGGCAAGCCGGAGCTGTTCGTCGCGGCCGAGAAGCTGGAGCCGGCGGTTCGCAAAGAGCTCGATACGTTCGCCAAGATCAGCGCGCCGGAGGCGTTGGCAGCACGGCTCAAGGCGCTGCGCAAGGCGGCCAAGCGCGTGCGCATCGATCCGGGCGCGGCGGGCTACTGGTTCGCGCGCGTACTGGGCCCCAAGAGCACCGCCCGCGGCAGCGATCCGAGCGTCGCCATGAAGGCGATCAAGAACACGGCGGAGATCAAGGGCGCCCGGGCGGCGCATCTGCGCGACGGCGTCGCCGTGACCCGCTTCCTCGCCTGGCTCGATGGGGCGGCAGCGGGAGGCACGCTCGACGAGATCGAGGCGGTGCGCCGCCTGGAGGGATTTCGTCGCGCAACCAACCAGCTGCGCGAAATCTCGTTCGACACCATCTCCGGCAGCGGCCCCAACGGCGCCATCGTGCACTACCGGGTGTCGGAGGCGACCAACCGCAAGCTCAAGCCCGGCGAGCTGTTCCTGATCGACAGCGGCGCCCAATATCTCGACGGCACGACCGACATCACGCGTACGGTCGCCATCGGCAAGCCGACGGCGGAGATGCGCGAGCGCTTCACGCTGGTGCTGAAGGGGCATATCGCGGTCGCCTCGGCGCGCTTCCCCAAGGGCACGCGCGGCATCGATCTCGACCCGTTTGCGCGGCGCGCCCTGTGGCAAGCGGGGCTCGACTACGACCACGGCACCGGCCACGGCATCGGCAGCTACCTGTCGGTGCACGAAGGGCCGCAGTCGATTTCGCGCGCCGGCATGGCGGTGCTGGAGCCCGGCATGATCTGCTCGAACGAGCCGGGTTATTACAAGGAAGGCGCCTACGGCATCCGCATCGAGAACCTGGTGCTGGTCACGGATTTGGAGAAGTTACCCGGTGCCGACCGCGAAACGATGGGTTTCGAGACATTGACGCTAGCGCCTGTCGACCGGCGCCTGATCGTGAAGGAAATGCTTTCGCCCGACGAGGTGGCGTGGCTCGATGCCTATCACGCACGCGTCGCCGCGGCACTCAGCCCCGAGCTCGACGATGAGGCTCGCGCCTGGCTGCAGGCTGCCACCGCCCCGCTCTGACCAAGTTGTCATCCCGGGACTCGACCAGCCATCAACTGGCGCCGAAACTCGATGAGCTAAGGATCCCGGGGACAAGCCCCGGGATGACACCATTGGGTGACGTGTGGTTAGGCACCGGCGGCGGAGCGCACCGGCGGCACAGCGAGGCGCTTCCGAATGATCTCAGGCGTCAGCCCGAAGTCTTCCAGCGCGTAGGTGTGCTTGCCGTGCTTGTCGCTCGGATTTTCGACCAGCCACTTGTTCATGCGTGCTTTCAGCCCCGCATCGGCCGGATAACCGAAACGATCGTAGATCGACACTGCCATCGCGGTTGGATCGCGCACCAGCTCGTCGTACTCGACATGCACGATCTGATCGCGTGGAACGACGTGCATCGCCGCGCGCCCGGCGGCCTCGCAGTTCTCGGCAAGGTCGAGAACGAACTCGGCGATGGTGGGCAAATCGAGCTTTTCCGCGGTCATGCCCCACATCACAGCCGTCAAACTGCACAGGGACGGCACGGTCTTAAGTGGATCGCGATGCGTATTGACGATGCACGCGTCGGGATACGTCTCCATCAGGTGCTTCAAGCCCGACAGATGATTGGGGCACTTCAGTACCCAGTGCTGGTTCGGGTTGAGCCACTGCAGCGCCTGCAGCTGCCGCTTGTGCATGCGGTAGCAGTCGGCATGTGCACGGTCGTCCCACCAGCGCCAGTAGCTCGGGACGTTGGCGAAGTCGAAGCCCGGCGGCACGAGGAAGTGGTTACGGAAGAGGTGATAGCACTCCTCCGGATCGTCGATGGCGATGGGATGGATCTTGTTGAATTCCGCCCCGATCCAATCGAGCAGGGCCAGGCGGTTCTTGGCTTCGCGGTAGCGGCCGTCTTTGCCGCCCTGGTGATTGCCCACTTCGCGCGGATAGGGCGTGTAGCCCTCCCAGAACGGCAGGTAGCGGGCACCGGAATGCAGCGACAGCAGCCGCTGCAAGAGGGTCGTCCCGGTGCGGGCGAGGCCGAGCACGAACAGGGGGCGGCGGATCTGCTCATCGAGGATCTGCGGGTAGCGGGCGATGAGATCCTCGAGCGCCAGCGCGTTGTCCATGCTCTTGAGGAACTGCCCGCGGATGACGAGCGCGCCGAACAGCGAAAGGTCGGCGTCCTTGCTGTTGAAGCCTTCGGCGCGAGGCGGCAGCGCCCGGCGCAGCTCCGGCGTCCAGTTGTTGCGCTTGTACTTCTTCTCGGTGGCGCGCATCTGCCGGTCGATGTCGACGCGCGGCCACAGCCCTAGGGATTTAACCAAAGGGCCCAAGGTGTTGAGGAGGCGGAAGGGGAGCGGCGGCCCGAGGCGTATCCCGGACGATAGGCGGCGTCTCCTCAGCATTGTGGCTCCCTGTCGTTGGCGCGATGTCCCCCGCTAGGTAGGGACTTGGCGCGGTAATTCTAGCTGGCAACTAGCCGCGATCGGCCACCCCGGTCAATTGCAACCATTGTTCCTCGTCGAGTATGGCCACCCCAAGTTCGCGCGCCTTGGCGAGCTTGGAGCCGGCATCGGCGCCCGCGACGACGTAGTCGGTCTTTTTCGACACCGAGCCCGCGACTTTCGCCCCCAGGCGCTCGGCTTGGGCCTTGGCCTCGCCGCGAGTCAGGAGGGTGAGGGTGCCGGTAAACACGACCGTCTTGCCGGCGACGGCGGAGGTCGAATCGACCGCCTCAAGTGGCTGCGGCGCCACTTCCTTTAGGAGCTCATCGACCACGCGGACATTGTGCGGCTCGCCGAAAAAGTCGGCGATGGCCTCGGCCACTACCTCGCCGATGCCCTCGATGTTGTCGAGCTCCTTGAACGCCTCGCTGTCCTTGCCCTTGGCGGCGTCGATCATCGACTGGCGGAAGTGCTCGATCGAGCCATAGAAGCGGGCAAGCAGCTTGGCGGTCGTCTCGCCGACGTGGCGGATGCCGAGCGCATAGATGAATCGGTCGAGCGCGATGGTGCGGCGGGCGGCGATGGCGTTGAACAGCTTGGTTGCCGACTGGGGCCCCCATCCCTCCCGCTCCTCCAGGCGCTTCGCGGAGCGGGCGTCGCGGGCAGCCAGAGTGAAGATGTCGTCCGGCGACTGGATGAGGCCGTCGTCGTAGAACGCCTGGATGTTTTTCTCGCCGAGCCCCTCGATGTCGAAGGCGTTGCGCGAGACGAAGTGCTTCAGGCGCTCGACGCGCTGCGCCGGACAGATGAGGCCGCCGGTGCAGCGGCGCACCACGTCCACCTTGCCGGTCTTCTCGTCGACCTCGCGCACCGCGTGGCTGCCGCAGGCCGGGCAGAGCACGGGGAATTTGTACGGTTTGGCTCCCTTCGGGCGCTTGTCGGCGACGACGCCGACGATCTGCGGGATGACGTCGCCGGCGCGCTGCAGGATCACCGTATCGCCGACGCGCACGTCCTTGCGGGCGATCTCGTCCTCGTTGTGCAGCGTGGCGTTGGTGACGACGACGCCGCCGACGGTTACCGGCTCGAGGCGCGCGACCGGGGTCAGCGCGCCCGTGCGACCGACCTGGATGTCGATGCCGTTGAGAACGGTCATCGCCTGCTGCGCGGGGAACTTGTGGGCGATGGCCCAGCGCGGCGAGCGCGAGACGAAGCCCAACCGCTCCTGCAAATCGAGCCGGTTCACCTTGTAGACCACGCCGTCGATGTCATACGGGAGCTTCGCCCGGTTCTCGGCCAGCTTCTCGTAGTAGGCGATGAGCTCTTCGGTGCCGTTGCAGACGCGTGCTGCCTTGTTGACCGGCAGCCCCCATTTGGCGAACGCCTCGTCGACGCCCGACTGCGTGTCGGCCGGCAGGGAGGAGGCCTCGCCCCACGCGTAGGCGAAGAAGCGCAAGGGCCGCGACGCAGTGATCGACGTATCGAGCTGCCGCAATGAGCCGGCCGCGGAGTTGCGGGGGTTGGCGAACACCTTGGCCCCACTCGCCGCCTGCTTCTCGTTGAGGCGGGCGAAGTCGTCGCGCGTCATGTAGATCTCGCCGCGCACGTCGATGATCTCAGGGGTCTTCTTGCCCTTCAACCGGTGCGGGATCTCGCGGATCGTCAGCACGTTCTTGGTGACGTTCTCGCCTTCGGCGCCGTCGCCGCGTGTCGCCGCCTCGACCAGTTCGCCGTCCTGGTAGCGCAGCGAGATCGATAGACCATCGATCTTCGGCTCGGCCATGAAGGCCAGTGGGGCGTCGTCGCCCAGTTTGAGGAAGCGATGCACGCGCTGGACGAAGTCAGCGACGTCCTCGGCGTCGAAGGCGTTGCCGAGCGACAGCATCGGCACGCGGTGCTTGATCTTACCGAAGCCCTCGACGGCGGGCGCGCCAACGCGCTTGGACGGGCTGTCGGGGCGGACGAGCTTCGGAAAGCGCTCTTCGATCACCTCGTTGCGCCGCCGCAGGGCATCGTACTCGGCGTCCGAGACCTCCGGTGCATCCTGGCGGTAGTAGAGTTCGTCGTGGTGGCGGATGAGACCGGCCAGGCGCTTCAGTTCGGCCTCGGCCTCGGCCCGCTTCAGCGCGTCGACCGGCTTCTCGCTGGGGTCCTTGTCGCTCATGCCGCCAGGAATATCGGAAGCCGTCGCCGAGGCAAACCTGAGCCAACGCTCACGCACAGCTTCGCGGTGGCGCCAGTCGGCGTCACGTCAGGACTGCGGGCCGCCCAGCGTGGACGGCGGCGGCGGGCCCTTGGTGGTGGTGCCCCAATCGGGGGTCGCGACTGGCGGCGGGGGCTTGGCGGCGGGCGGGGGCTTGGTTGCCGCCGGTGGCGGCGCCGGAGCTTTCGCCGGGCCCTGGAGGACATCGGTCATCCACGAGCCCTGGCTGACTTGCGGCATCAGACCCTGCTTCTGCAGCAACGCGTAGGAATCCTTGTACCAGGACGAGTTGGGGAAGTTGTGCCCCAGCACGGCGGCGGCGTTCTGGGCCTCGGGCGCGATGCCGAGTGACAGGTAGGCGGCCGTCAGGCGGTAGAGCGCCTCCTCGACGTGCGCGGTGGTCTGGTACTCGGTCACGACCGTCTTGAAGCGGTTGATGGCGGCGATCTGGTTGCCCTTGTCCATGTAATAACGGCCGACGTTCATCTCCTGCGCGGCGAGCGTGTCCTCGCACAGGCGGATCTGGTTGTCGGCCTTCTGGGCGTAGGTGCTGTCCGGGTAGCGCGTCTTCAGCGTCCTAAGCTGGGCGAGCGCCTTGCGGGTGGCATCCTGGTCGCGGTCCGGAAGCTTCATCTGCTCGAAGTAGGACTGTGCGATGATGTGGTGGGCGAGCGGCGCTTCCTTGGTGCCGGGGTGCATCGTCGTGTAGCGCTCGGCCGAGGCGATGGCCTCAGGCAGCTTGTTGGCCTTGTAGTAGGCGTAGGCGGCCATGACGATGGCGCGGCGCGCCTCCGGCGAGTACGGATGCTCGCGGTCGACGTCCTCGAATTTCTTGGCGGCGTCCTCGAATTTGCCCTTCGCCTGCAGCGCGTCGGCGTCGGCGAACATCTTGCTCGGCGGATCGGGATTGAGGGCGCGGACGGCATCGTTGGAGGCACAGCCGGCCAGCAGCCCGGCGAGGGCGCACAGCGCGAGCGCCTTGGCAGTTGGGCGCGAAATCGAGCCGGCTTTGACTTTCCCCACGTGCGGCATCCGCCTGCTTTCGTTGGACGCTCGCGGCCCCCGAGACCTCACGCGTCGAACCACCCCTAGCACATACTACGCTGGCCGCGATACCGCGGCCAATCGCTCATACACCGCCCTCTCGGCTAGGCGATGATTATGGTTGTTATGGGACTAGGAGCGCTTCTTGAGACGGTGTGTAACCGGCGCGCCCCTGAGCCAAAACGGCAACGCGGCCCGAGAGGGCCGCGCGCATTTGCCGAGCGATTCTTTTGGCCTTATTCCCCGGCGGCGATGGCGAAAGCCGAGAGGTCGACCTGCGGCTTGGTCTCGCGAACCCGCGGGCCCTGCACGACGGTCCAGGCCTCGGTGTCGGCGAGGAGGGCCTGCACCACCAGCGAGTTCATGCGGTGGCCGCCCTTCACCGAGCGGTAGGCGGCGAGCAGCGGCTTGCCGGCCAGCGCCAGGTCGCCCACGGCGTCCAAGATCTTGTGGCGCACGAACTCCTGCGGATAGCGCAGGCCTTCGCGGTTCATGATCTTGTTGTCACCGATGGCGATGGTGTTGGTGAGGTTGGCTCCGAGCGCGAGACCGGCTTTCCAGAGTCTCTCGACGTCGCTCATGAAGCCGAAGGTGCGGGCCCGGCAGATTTCGGTGCGGAATACGTTCGGGCTCATCTCGAAGGAAAGGCGCTGCTTGCCAATCAGCGGCGTCGGGAAATCGATTTCGACGTCGAGGTGGAAACCGGAGTGGGGAAGAAGCTCGCCCCAGCTCTCGCCTTCCTGCACGCGGATGGGCTTCAGAACCTTGATGTAGCGACGAGGCGCCGCGAGTTCGCGGATGCCGGCCTCGTCGATGAGATCAACGAAGGGAGCGGCGCTCCCGTCCATGATCGGCACTTCCTTGCTGTCGATCTCGATGATGCAGTTGTCGACGGCGAGACCGCGCAGGGCGGAGAGGAGGTGCTCGATGGTGCCGACAGTGATGCCGGCATCATTGCCGATGACCGTACACAGCGTCAGGTTCTTGACGTAATCGACGCTGGCTGGAATTTCTGCGACCACGCGGCCGCGTTTGGTGACAAGAAAACGGAGCCCAGTATCGGCAGCTGCAGGATGCAGAATAACCGAAACTGGCGCTCCGCTGTGGACCCCCGTCCCTGTCACCTCGATCTCGCGCGCGATCGTGGTTTGTCGCGCGCCGATGAATCGATTCGACATATGCGCCCGTCCCTCGATGACCTTCAGCGGTCAGCCAGTGTGTCCCGGCGACCACCACCCCCAACATTGTTCGCGTCCCAAATCGCGATAACCGTTAACTTGCCGGGGCGTCGTTTCGAGCTGCGCCCTTGGTAGTGCAGGGACTTTGCGAACGCTGTCGTTAACAATCGAACGATACGCTGAGCCTAGCGGGACAGCCAAATCACGGTTTCTTACGATGTGTTACCGCGGGGGTACAGGCGGGTTTTTCCCCATTTTACTGCGCTTTTTCGCAGTTGAGGAGCTACTTGCTCTGCCTATTGAAGAACTCCGGCAGGGGCCCCCTGTCGCCCTGGTCGTCTTGCCTCTGCGAATCACGCTCGGCGGCCCACCAGTCGTCTGAGGACGAGTTCGACATGCGACGCGGATCGGGTGCGGCATTGCTTGTCGGCGGGTCTTCCATGTCTTCGCCACGCGCCCGGCTGATGATCCGCTGGAGGATACCGCGGCGCTGGCCGCCCTCGTGCGACGGCTGCTGGACCGGCTGCGACGGGTTGGACGGCGGAGCGTATCCCGCCTTGGCGCGGTACTCGCGCTGCGCAACCGGCGGGAAGTCGTCGACTTCGGGCATGCGGCGCGCGCCGCGGCGCAATTCGGCGGGCGGTGCCGGGATAAAGTGCCCGGTCGGCTGATTCGGGGACTCGGCGGGTGGCGCAGCTGGTCCCTGCGAACGGCCCGCCCACTGCATGTGCGCAAAGCCTTCCTCGATGACGACGTTGCCGGGCGCGCGCCAGACTTCGCGCGCCCCCTGCCGCTCATGTGCGTCGCCTTCCGAGCCGATCGCTTCGCTCAGGCGGCGCTGCATATCCTCGTCCTGCGGCGGAGGAGGAGGCGGTGCATAGTTGCGTTGCATCTCCTGACGCGGCGCCTGCGGTGGCATTTGCGCCGGTGGCCGGGCCGCACGCTGGCGCGGATCGCCGTGGGCCGGCATCGGCGCCAGCTCGCCCTGGCGCATCATGCCCGACGCGACGATCGACACGCGCACGCGGTCGCCGAGCGTTTCGTCGAAGGTGGCGCCGACGATGATGTTGGCTTCCGGGTCGACTTCCTGGCGAACGCGGCTGGCGGCTTCGTCCACCTCGTAGAGCGTCAGATCGCGACCGCCGGTGATCGAGAGCAGCAGTCCACGGGCGCCCTTGAGCGAGACGTCGTCGAGCAGCGGATTGGCGATGGCTTCCTCGGCGGCGACCGAGGCGCGATTCTCGCCCGAGGCTTCGCCGGTGCCCATGACGGCCGAGCCCATGCCGCTCATCACGGTGCGGACGTCGGCGAAGTCGAGGTTGATCAGGCCTTCCTTGATGATCAGGTCGACGATGCAGGCGACGCCCGAATAGAGGACCTGGTCGGCGAGGACGAAGGCCTCGGCGAAGGTCGTCTTCTCGTTGGCGACGCGGAAGAGGTTCTGGTTGGGGATCACGATCAGCGTGTCGACGTGCTTGCGAATTTCGCCGATGCCGACCTCGGCGATGCGCATGCGCCGCGCGCCCTCGAAGTGGAACGGCTTCGTCACGATGCCGACCGTGAGGATGCCGAGCTCCTTGGCCGCGCGGGCGATCACCGCGGCGGCGCCGGTGCCGGTGCCGCCGCCCATGCCGGCGGCGATGAACACCATGTGCGAGCCGGCGATCTGCGCGCGGATCTCGTTGATTGCCTCTTCGGCCGCGGCTTCGCCGATCTCGGGCTTCGAGCCGGCGCCGAGACCCTCGGTCAGGTTGACGCCGAGCTGCAGGCGATGCTCGGCGCTCGAGGTGGCGAGCGCTTGCGCGTCGGTGTTGGCGACCACGAAATCGACGCCGTTCAAGCCGGCCGAGATCATGTTGTTGATGGCGTTGCAGCCTGCGCCGCCTACGCCGATGACGTTGATGCGTGGTCTGAGGTCGGTAAGCTTTGGAAGCTGCAGCTTAATGCTCATCGCGTCCGCGCTCCTTGCACCCCGACCGAGCCCGTTTCGGGCTTGTGAATTACGCGAAGCCTGTCTTCAACCACTCGCCGACGCGTTCCAAGTAGCCGCCGGCAAATCCATCGCGGCTCCGCAACGCCGGCGCCTCACCGCTCCCCGATGCCGCCACCGCCAGTAGCCCCGCGACGGTCGCGAACGCCGGACTAGATACCCCCTGCGGCAGCCCTACGGGCGCCTGCGGCCGGGCAACGCGCGCCGGCTTGCCGAGCGTGTTGGCGGCGAATTCGCCGAAACCGACGAGCGCGCTCGAGCCGCCCGTCAAGACCACCCGCTCGCCGGCAAAGGCCGAGACGCCGGCCTTTTCCATGCGCTCGCGCACCATGCCGAGAATGCCCGCCACACGCGGACGAATGACCCCGGCGAGCTGCGCCTTCGTCGCCTGCCCGCGCGCCCCTTCCTCCTCGCCCGCCAAGGCATAGGGGAAAGTTTCGTACTCGTCGGACTGAGCGACGACCAACGTGCCGTATAGCGTCTTGATTCGCTCAGCCTCCGCAAGTGGCGTCTGCAAGGCTTGGGCGATATCCATGGTGATGTGGTGCCCGCCGACCGGCACGGTCGCGGTATGCACGAAGTGGCCGTCGGCGAACGCCGCTGCCGTCGCCGTGCCGCCGCCGATGTCGATGCAGGTGACACCGAGCCGGCGCTCCTCATCGGTCGTCGTCGCCAGCGCGCTGGCGTAGGGCGTGGCAATCAAAGCACGCACGTTGAGATAGCAGCGCTCGACAACCAGCATCAGGTTGCGGACCGGCGCCTCGTCGGCGGCGACGGTGTGCAGGTCGGCGGCAAGGTGGGACGCCGCCATGCCGCGCGGATCGTGGGCGCCCGCGCCGCCGTCGACACGGTAGCCGATCCGGTTGAGGTGGATCAGCGTGCGCCCCTCGCGCTCGGCATAGGCGTGGCCGCCGGCCATCAGGCGGTCGATGTCGTCGGCGCGGACCACGCCGCCCGGGACGTCGACACTGGCGGCAAAGTTCGACGACTGCAGGCGCCCGCACGAGACGGAGACGAACACCTCTTCTAGCGTCAGGTGCGCCATCCGCTCCGCTTGGGCGATGGCGGCACGCACGGTCGTCTCCGCCTCCGCGAGGTCGGTGATGACGCCGGCCTTGAGCCCGCGGGAGCGCAGGTGCCCGATGCCGAGGACTCGCACGCGGCGCCCGCTTCCCGGATGCTCGGGCGCATCGAGCGCGGCAATGATGCAGGCGACTTTGCTCGTTCCGATGTCGAGCAGGCCGACGATCTCGGCGTTTCTGGCGTCTACTCTGTCGCGGCTCAGCATGGCGGCTTTCCTCGACTAACTCTGCGTTTGATTGGTGGCTGTTTGCTGCGACGCGGGGCGCACGGTGACGCGGCCGCGGGTACGCAGGTCGACGATGAGATTGCGGGACGTGAGCAGGTTGCCGAGCTCGTCGGGCGCCGACAGGGCGGCGAAGGCGCGGGCCTCGCGGTCAGAACCCAGATGCACGACGACGCCATCCTTCAGGTGCAGCGTCCAGCGGCGGCCGCCGACGCGCTCGGCCATCTCGAAGCGCTCGGCGATGCGCGGGAAGCGCACGATGAGCTCGAGCAGCGCCTGCGCCTGCTCCGGCGCGCCGGCGCCGGACAGGCGCGGCAGCTTCACGTTGGTGCCTGACTTGAGGGGCGAGAGCACGCGCCCGGAGCCGTCGACGAGATACTCGCGGCCGTTGTTGATCCACAGGGCCGATGGCCGGCGTTCGGAGATGCGCACTTCGAGCGAAGCCGGGTAGATGCGGCTGATGGTTGCCGTCTGCACCCACGGCAGCGCCTCGATGCGGGCGCGCGCCGCGGCGGCATCGAAGGTGACGAGCGAGCCGGTGTTGGGGAGGTCGATGGCGGCAAACACGTCGGCGTCGGCGGTAAAGCGCTGGCCGGTGAGCGTCACCTGCTCGACCAGCAGCCCCGTCCATTGCAGGACCTGCTCCGTCTCGGGGAGGAAAGTCGCCACGGCGCGCGTCTGCCTGCCGCCATCGGTCAAGAGCGAGAAGGCGAGGGCGCCGGAAAGCCCAGTGAACACGGCGACGCCGAGACGGCGGCCGTAGGCGGCCTGCTTCGACGCGCGCCGGCGGCGGGGAAGCACGCCGGTGAGGGCAGGAGGTGTATCGGATTCGTCGCGAGGGGGAGCGGTGAGGGTGGAGAACAAGGTCGCGTTTGGATCTAGCGCCGGTGCCGCTGGCACCCGCTGCCCGATCTCAGTCGCGCCCCCTACCTGTTGCAACTCGCGTCCTCGACCAACCACCGCACGAGCTCGCCAAAGGACCAGCCCGCGTACTGCGCCAGCTCGGGTACCAATGAAGTCTCGGTCATCCCCGGCTGCGTATTGACCTCGAGGCAGATCAGCTCCGCCGCCCCATCGGTCGTGTCGTCGTAACGAAAATCCGCCCTGGCAGCGCCCCGGCATCCCAATGCCCGGCAGGCGGCCAATGTGTATTTCCGGACCAATTGGTAAACATCTGGTGAAAGATCGGCCGGCAGCACGTGCTGCGACCCGCCGGGAGCGTATTTCGCCTCGTAATCGTAGAACTCGAGACCCTTCAGCGGCTTGATCTCGATGACGTCGGTGACGAAGTCGCCGATGACGGCGCAGGTCAGCTCGCGGCCGGGGATGTAGCGCTCGACCATCAGGAGGTCGTCCGGGTGGCCCAGCTCGCCGATCTTCGCCGGTGGCCCATTGGCGCCAACCTCGACGATGACGACGCCGACGCTCGAGCCTTCGGCGACGGGCTTCACGACATAGGGCGGAGCGAGCACATGGCGGCTCATGGCGTCACGGCGCGTCACCACCTCGGCGTCGGCGACCGGCACGCCAGCCGGGCCCATGACGTCCTTGGCGCGCTCCTTGTGCATGGCGAGTGACGAGGCCAGCACGCCGGAGTGCGTGTAGGGAGTGCCGAGGCACTCCAGCAGGCCCTGCACGCAGCCGTCCTCGCCAAAGCGGCCGTGCAGCGCGTTGAAGCAGACGTCGGGCGACACTTCCTTCAGACGCTGCGCGAGATCGCGGCCGACGTCGATGGTCGTCACCTTGTAGCCTTCGCCTTGCAGCGCCTTGGCGCATGCCGCGCCAGAGCGCAGGCTCACCTCGCGCTCGGCCGACCAGCCGCCCATGAGCACGGCGACATGCCCGTGCGTGCGCTCCGGCGCCTTTCCGATCATATGACCTCTGCTTGTGCGAGCGCTTCGCCGGTCGGGCAGCCGGGGAGCGGCTCGCCGAGGCGGATGATTTCCCACTGCAGCGTGATGGCCGAGCGCGCCTTGACGCGCGCGCGCACGGTCTCGCCGAGACGCTCGATGTCCTCGGCGGTGGCGCCGGCGTCGTTGATGAGGAAGTTGCAGTGCATCTCGGAGACCTTGGCGCCGCCGACGCGCAGGCCGCGGCAGCCGGCCTCGTCGATCAGCTTCCAGGCGCTGTGGCCAGGCGGGTTCTTAAAGGTCGAGCCGCCGGTACGCTCGCGGATCGGCTGGTTCTTCTCGCGATAGTCGGCAACCTCGTCCATCTCCTTCAAGATGGCGGCGGGATCGCCGGCGGTGCCCTGGTACAGCGCCTCGGTGAGGATCCAGTCGGCCGGTACCTCACTGTGGCGGTAGGTGAAGCCCATGTCGGCGAGCGACAGCACGTGGATCTTGCCGGAGCGGTCGACGGCGCGTGCCTCGATCAGCGCGTCCTTGGTCTCGCGCCCGTGGGCGCCGGCGTTCATGCGCAGCGCGCCGCCGATCGATCCCGGTATCCCGCGATAGAACGCGAGACCGGCGACGCCGGCGTCGGCGGCAGCCCGCGCGACCTTCACGTCCGGCACAGCGGTGCCGGCGCGAATGCGATTACCGGGTTCCGGCGTGATCGACGCGAAACCCTTGCCGAGGCGAATGACGACGCCCGGCACGCCGCCGTCGCGTACCAAGAGATTGGAGCCGAGGCCGACGACGGTGACGGGCAGATCGGCGGGAATTCCGGCGAGGAAGTAGGCGAGATCGGCCTCGTCGGCGGGCGAGAACAACGCCTGCGCCGGACCCCCGACGCGGAACCAGGTGATGTCGGCAAGCTTGGCGCCGGACGACATTCGTCCGCGCAGCTCAGGCAGCTTGGCTTGGAGGTCAGCGCTCAGGTCCGGCAACGTCAACGTGCGCCTCCGTGGGAGTTGTGGGGGCGATCTTACGCGTTGGCGCGACGCGGTTCATCGGCGCCGAGCAAGCCGGGGAGCGCGTGCGCCCATTCCGTCGAGGTGCCGGCGCCGAGACAGATCACCATGTCGTTGGGACGCACCATCCGGCGCAGCAGCCCCGGCAGCTCGCGGATGTGATCGATGGCAATGGCCGACGGATGCCCGGTCTTGCGGATGCCCTCCGCCATGTAGTGCTGGTCGATGCCTTGCAGCGGCTGCTCGCCGGCCGAGTAGAGCGGGCCGACGATGACGTTGTCCGCCTCGTTGAAGCAGGCGCAGAACTCGCCGAAGAGGTCGTGCACGCGCGAATAGCGGTGCGGCTCGAACACGGCGATGACGCGGCCGCGGGCGCCGGCGCGGGCGGCGGCCATCACGGCGGCGATCTCGGCAGGATGGTGCGCGTAATCGTCGTAGATCGACGCGCCGTTCCAGTTGCCGGTGAGCTCGAAGCGGCGCTTGACGCCGGTGAAGGTCCCGAGAGCGGCGCGGATCGCATTGTCGGGGATGCCGGCTTCGCTCGCCGTCGCGATGGCCGCCAGCGCGTTGAGCGCGTTGTGCTGGCCGGCGACCGGAATTGCCCAGCCGCGGATCTGCCGCTCGCCGCCCTTCACGCGCGGACCCAAGTCGGCGTCGATGACGATGCCGCCGCGGTCCTGCGTCAGACCGCGCAACAGCAGGTCGGCGCCGCGCGTGGTGCCGTAGGTGAGCAGGCGGCGCCCGTCGCGGCGCAGCTCCAGGCGCTCGATCATGTCGCGCGCCACCGGATGGTCGGTGCAGGTGACGGCGAGGCCGTAGAAGGGAATGTTGCGGAAGAAGGTCTCGAACTCGCGGTGCATGTTCTCGACCGACTTGAAGTAGTCGAGGTGCTCCGGATCGATGTTGGTGACGATGCCGATCTGCGTCGGCAGGCGCACGAAGGTGCCGTCGGATTCGTCCGCCTCGACGATCATCCACTCGCCCTTGCCGAGGCGGGCGTTGGTGCCCCAGTCCTGGATGATGCCGCCGGAGATGACGGTCGGGTCGACGCCGGCGGCAGCGAAGATGTGGGCGATGAGCGAGGTGGTCGTCGTCTTGCCGTGGGTGCCGGTGACTGACACGGTCGAATAGAGGCGCATCAGCTCGGCGAGTATCTCGGCGCGGCGGATGACGGGCAGACCCTTGGCGCGCGCCGCCTCGAGCTCGGGGTTGCCGGCCTTCACCGCGCTGGAGATGACGATCGAACGGGCGCCGACGAGGTTCACGGCGTCGTGGCCGATGAACACGCGCACGCCCTTGGCGCGCAGACGGCGGACGTTGGCGGAATCCTTCTGGTCGCTGCCTTGGACGGAATAGCCCTTCGCCAGCAGAATCTCGGCGATGGCGCTCATACCGATGCCGCCGATGCCGATGATGTGGAAGGTCCCGATCTCGCGGGGCATCTGCATGGTGTCGTCCCTCGTCCGTTCGTCGTCGACCAATGCCGCCAGCTTCATGGCCCGCTTATGGCGGGAGGCGCTCTTAGCCCCCTACTCGACCCGACCGCATCAACTCTTCTGTGAGATCGGCCAAGCGCCCCACCGCGTCCGGCCGGCCGAGTTTTTTGGCGGCGTCGGCGGCCGTGGCCAACGCATCTGGGTCACCCAACAGCTTACCGATGTCCCGCGCAAGTCGCTGCGGCGACAAATCCTTCTGTTCGATACACCAAGCCGCACCTGATTCGGCAAGGCGGGACGCGTTCTGGAGCTGATCATTGTCGAGCGCGTGCGGCAGCGGAACCAGGATCGATGGGCGTCCCACCACCGTTAACTCAGCCACCGTCGATGCGCCGGAGCGGCCGACGACGAGCTGCGCCTTGGCCATGCGCTCGGGCAGGTCTGAGAAGAAGTGCGACACCTCGGCATTGATGCCGCTGGCGCGATAAGAGGCGGAAACGCCTTCGGCATCCTCGGCGCGGGCCTGCTGCACCACCTCGAGCCGGTGACGCAATTCCATGGGCAAGAGCGCCAGAGCGGGCGGCACTGCTTCAGAGAAGAAGCGCGCCCCCTGGCTGCCGCCGAATACGAGGAGCGACAGGCGGCCGTTGGCTTGCGGCTTCCAGTACGGGCGGCGTGCCGCCTCGATCACGGAGGTGCGTACCGGGTTGCCGGTGAGGCGCGCCTTGGAAGCAAGCTCGGGCGCGAGATATTTGGTCGCCGCGAACGACGTGGCAATGCCGGTGACGCCCTTGGCGAGCATCTTGTTGGCGCGGCCCAGCACGGCGTTCTGCTCGTGTAGCAGGGTGGGGATGCCGCGCAGCTGCGCCGCCTTCAACGGCGCAAAGGTCGGATAGCCGCCGAAGCCGACGACCACCTTCGGCTTCAACGCGCCGAGGAGCCTGAACGAGTCAACGAGCCCGCGTGACAGCATGAGTGCGGTACGGGCAACGGCAACGGGCGACTTCGAGCCGATCGTCGCCGACGGCAGGCGGTGGATGCTGCGCGCCGGAAAGCCGGTACCGTAGCGGTCGCCGCGCATGTCCGTCGCGAGGTCGACGGGGATGCCGCGGCGCGCCAGCTCCTCGGCGAGCGCCTGGGCGGGAAAGAGATGTCCGCCGGTGCCGCCCGCGGCCAGGAGAACCGATCCGATCTGCTTATTCACTTTTGTACTGGTCCGGTTGGGTGCAGACCGACAACGTCGGGCAGCAGCGGGGGTTTCTTGACGCGCGCGACGTCCGGGCGATGCCGCGTCAGCGCCAGCAGCATGCCGAGCGTGATCGAAACGGCGATCATCGACGAGCCGCCCGACGAAACGAACGGCAGCGTGATGCCTTTGGCCGGCAACAGCCCGACGTTAACGCCCATGTTGATGAGCGCCTGCAGCCCGAACAGCAGCGCCAGGCCCTGGATCGACAGACGCGTGGCGGCGTCCTTCTCCTGCGCCGCGGCGATCAGCGCGCGCATGACGATGAAGGCGAAGAGACCGAGCAGCACGAGGCAGGCGATGACGCCGTACTCCTCGGCGACGACGGCGAAGATGAAGTCGGTGTGCGCATCGGGCAGCGCCGTCTTTATGGTGCCTTCCCCAGGGCCACGGCCGAGGAACCCGCCTTCTGAGAACGAGCGCATGGCGCGGTCGAGCTGCGAGTTGTCGCCCGGCGTCGGCGAGAAGAACTTGTCGATACGGAAGCGCACGTGCGCGAAAGTCGAGTAGGCGAAGACGATCCCCATGGCGCCGCACACGCCGATGATGCCGGCGCCGAGCAACGCCTGCCCCGACAGATAGTAGAGCGTGCCCCACACGGCCGCGACGAGCAGCGTCTGCCCGACGTCCGGCTGGGAAATCAAGAGACCGGTGAAGCAGACGGCGACGAGAATGGCGAGCGGCAGGGCCGGCATGTCGGCGCGCCGCTGGCTCTCGGCGAACAGCCAGGCGGAGACGACGACGAAGCCGGGCTTGGCGAACTCGGACGGCTGGATCGAGTGGCCGCCGATGGCGAGCCACCGCTGTGCGCCGTGGAGCTCGGGACCGACGAAGTAGACGGCGACGAGGCCGGCGATGGACAAGGCGAACAGTCCGAGCGCCAGGCGGCGCACGCCGCGCGGCGAGAACAGCGACACCGTCAGCATGACGAGCACACCGAGGGCAGAGAAGAGCAGGTGGCGCTCGACGAAGTAGTAGGTGGGCAGGCCTTTGCGGATGGCGACGGCGGGGCTTGCGGCGAGCGACAGGATCAACCCCGCCGCGACCAGGGCGAGGATGGCACCGACGAGCACGTGATCGACGGTGAACCACCAGTCGGCGACGCGGCTGCGGTCGGCGCGCGATAGCCTCATGCACCGCCCCGCTTCATGCTGATCCCGGGGAGCGCGGCGACGAGGGCGCGGAAGGCATCGCCGCGCACCTCGAAATTGCGGAACTGGTCGAACGAGGCGCAGGCGGGGGAGAGGAGCACGACGGGCTCGCCGGAGGTGGCGGCCGCGTCGCGGGCGGCGGCAGCGGTGGCCGCCTCCAGAGTGCCGCAGCGGTCGAAGGCCACCTTGCCGTTAAGCGTCGCGGCGAACTCCTCCGTCGCCTCGCCGATCAGATACGCCTTGGCGACGCGATTGAAATACTGGGCGAGCGGGGTGATGCCGCCCGACTTCGGCTTGCCGCCGAGGATCCAATAGATGTCGCGCGGAAACGACAGAAGCGCCTTCTCGGTCGAATCCGCGTTGGTCGCCTTGGAGTCGTTGACGAACAGCGTGCGGCCCTGGTGGCCGAGCTCCTCCATGCGGTGCGCGAGGCCGGGGAACGTTTTCATGCCGCCGGCGATCTCAGCGGCGGCGAGCGGCTGCGGCAGCGACAGCAGCGCGGCGGCGGCGGCGCAGGCGTTCTCTGCGTTGTGCGCGCCGCGCAGCGAGCCGACGCCCGCAAGGTCGGCGATCTCGGTCGCCGCGCCGCCCTTGCGCAGCACGACCTTGCCCCCATCGGCGCCGACGTTGCACTCGGCGTCGGTGTCCGCGGAAATGCGCAGGACCTTGTCGGCGCCCTTGGTGGCGATCAGCTTCTCGGCGATGGCGCGGCAATATCTGTCATCGACGCCGATGACGGCGCGATCGGCGCCCAGGACAAGGCGCGCCTTCACAGCCGCGTAGTTCTCGATGGTGCCATGCCGGTCGAGATGATCGGGCGTGACGTTGAGCAGGACACCCACGGACGCATCGAGGCTCGGCGCCAAGTCGATCTGGTAGGACGAGCACTCGATGACGTAATGGCGGCCCGGCTTGAACTCGCCGAGCGCCAGCATGGCGGTGCCGATGTTGCCCCCGACCTCCGTATCGCGTCCGGCCCCTTTGAGGATGTGCGCGGTGAGAGCCGTGGTCGTCGACTTGCCGTTGGTGCCGGTGATGCAGATGAGCGGCACGTCGAAATTCTGCAGCCGGCGCTCGCGGCAGAAGAGCTCCAGGTCGCCGATCACCTCGACGCCCGCAAACCTAGCGGCGCGCACGGCCCAGTGCGGCTGCGGGTGAGTAAGCGGCACGCCGGGAGCCAGAACGAGGGCGGAGAACACGGCCCAGTTCGCGTCCTTGAGGTCGGCGGTCTTCAATCCGGCTGCGGCGGCGGCCTCGATGCCCGCGGCGTTGTCGTCGCTGCACACTACGTCGGCGCCGCCGTCGACAAGGGCTTTCGCCGTCGCGATGCCGGACGTCCCCAGCCCGAATACGGCGACGCGCCTGCCCGCGAGCGTTGTGATGCGAATCATGGGCGGAAATCTAACGCAACTGGACTTCTAACGCTTAGCGCAGCTTCAGGGTGGCGAGGCCAACCAGCGCCAGGATCACGGAAATGATCCAGAAGCGCACCACGACGGTCGATTCCTGCCAGCCCTGCTGCTCATAATGGTGGTGCAGCGGCGCCATACGGAACACACGCTTTCCGGTCGCCTTGTAGGAGGCCACCTGGATGATGACGGAGAGCGTCTCGAGCACGAACAGGCCGCCGACGATGGCGAGCACGATCTCGTGCTTGGTGGCGACGGCGATGGCACCCAGCGCGCCGCCGAGCGCCAGCGAGCCGGTGTCGCCCATGAAGATCATGGCGGGCGGCGCGTTGAACCATAGGAAGCCCAGGCCGGCGCCGATCAGCGCGCCGCAGATGATCGCGAGCTCGCCGGTGCCGGCGACATAGTGGATCTGCAGGTACTGGGCGAATTTGGCGTTGCCGATGAGGTAGGCGATGAGGCCGAAGGTGGCGGCGGCGATCATCACCGGCACGATGGCGAGGCCGTCCAGGCCGTCGGTGAGGTTCACGGCGTTGCCCGCGCCGGCAATCGTGAAGACGCCGACTACGACGAAGAACAGCCCGAGGTCGATCACTGCGTTCTTGAAGAACGGCAAGGTCAGCACCTTGCTGATCTCGGGCGGGCCCAGATACATGACGAAGCCGGTCGCCACCGCGGCGATGAGGATTTCGAGCCCAAGCCGCATGCGGCTGGAGAAGCCGGACGACGTGCGGCGGGTAACCTTCAGGTAGTCGTCATAGAAGCCGATGGCGCCGTAGCCCAGCGTCACGCCGAGCACGATCCAGATGTAGGGGTTGCCGAGGTTCGCCCACAGCAGCGTCGAGACGGTGACGCCGGCGAGAATCATGAGGCCGCCCATGGTCGGCGTGCCGACCTTGGCGAGATGCGACTTCGGGCCGTCGTCGCGGATCGGCTGACCTTTGCCCTGCTTGACGCGGAGCAGGTCGATGATGCCGGGGCCGAACAGCATGACGAAAAGAAGCGCCGTGAAGATCGCGCCGCCGGTTCGGAAGGTGATGTATTTGAAGACGTTCAGCACACCTATCTGGTCGCTGAAGCTCACCAGTTCATACAGCATCCAACTCTCCGAACGGCATCTGCCATCTCCCCCGCCGCGCGGCCGGACCTACGACCGCACGCACTCTCCGTCGCTCTTGGCAATCAGCGCCTCGACGATCGGCGCCATGCGCGAGCCCAGCGAGCCCTTGACCATTACCACGTCGCCGCCGCGCGCCGTCTCCGTCACCGCCGCGACAATTCCGTCCGACGTCGGCGCCCAGGCCCCCCGCCGTGCCTGCGGCAGCGCCTCGAAGAGGTGCTGCATGTTGGGGCCACAGGCAAAGACCAGATCGACCTCGGCCGCGTCAACCGGCTCGTTGAGGGCCGCGTGCAGCGTCCCCGAGTTCTCGCCGAGCTCCAGCATGTCGCCTAACACCGCAATGCGACGGGCAAATCGCGCGCGCGGCACGGTCGCCATGGCGGCGAGGGCGGAGCGCATCGAGGCGGGGTTGGCATTGTAGCTTTCATCGATGAGCAGGAGCGGACCGCTTCCCAGCGCTATTTCCTGACGCGCACCGCGCCCCTTGGCGGCGCGCATGTCGGAGAGTGCGCCGACGGCCTTCTCGACATCGGCACCGAGCGCGTCGAGCGCGGCGATGACTGCCAGCGAATTCTGAGCAAGGTGTGCCCCCGGAGCGCCGATGCGGAAGGCGATGCGGCGTCCGCCAATGTCGACCGCCACGTTCGTCCCCTCGGCATCGAGGGCGAAGACTTCCGGGCGGACATCGGCGTTTTCATGGCGGCCGAAGGAGACGATGCGCGCGCCATGCTCGTGCGCGCGGCGGGCGAGCAGGTCGAAGTGCTGGTTGTCGCGCGGGAGAATGGCAACGCCGCCCGGCTCCAACCCGGAAAAGATCTCCGCCTTGGCTTCGGCAATCTTCTCGGTCGTGCCGAAGAATTCCAGATGCACGGGCTCGACGGTTGTCACAATGGCGACATGCGGGCGCACGAGCGCCGTCAGCGGCGTGATCTCGCCGGCGTGGTTCATGCCGATCTCGAACACGCCGTAGCGGACGCCGGTGGGCATGCGCGCGAGCGTCAGCGGCACGCCCCAGTGATTGTTGAAAGACTTTTCCGCCGCATGCGTCGGCGCCAAGCGCGACAGGCAGTTGCGCAGCGCCTCTTTCGTGCCCGTCTTGCCGACGCTGCCGGTGACGGCAACAATGCGCGCATCGCTGCGCCGGCGCGCGGCGGCGGCAATGCTGCGCAAACCTTCGAGCGTGTCGCGCACGCGCAAGAGCGGGCCATCGCCGTCGACGCGCTTGTATTCCGCCGAGACCAGCGCCGCGGTAGCTCCCTCACGAAACGCCTGCAGCACGAAGTCGTGCCCGTCGCGCACGTCGCGCAGAGCGACGAACACCTCGCCGGGTTGCAGCGACCGCGTGTCGATCGAGAAGCCGGTGATGGGTTGAGACGGCGTGCCGTCAGCCGCGCCGATGGCGGCGGGCACCAGGTCTTCCCACGTCCACAGCGCTCCGGTCATGTCGGTCAGCCGTGCTCCAATGCTTTGCGGACCTCGTCGTGGTCCGAGAAGGGCAGCACCTTGTCGCCGACGATCTGACCGGTTTCGTGGCCCTTGCCGGCGACGACCAGGACATCGCCCGGGCCCAGCATGGCCACGCCCGCGGCGATCGCCTCGGCACGGTCGCCGATCTCGCGGGCGCCGGGGGCGGCAGCGAGGATTTCGGCACGGATCGCCGCCGGCTTCTCGGTGCGCGGGTTGTCGTCGGTGACGATGACGACATCGGCCTTTTCGACGGCGATGGCGCCCATGATCGGACGCTTGCCCTTGTCGCGGTCGCCGCCGCAGCCCATGACGCAAATGAGCTTGCCGGTGGCGAACGGGCGTAGCGCGTCGAGAATGGCGGCAAGCGCTTCGGGTTTGTGCGCGTAGTCGACGGCCGCCAGGCCGCCGCGCACTTCGCCGATGATTTCCAGCCGGCCTTTGACGCCCTTCAATCCCTGCAAAGCCGGCAGCACCCGCCCGGCAACCTCGCCGGTGGCGATGGCGAGGCCGGCGGCAACGAGTGCGTTCGACGCCTGGTACTCGCCGAGGAGCGGGAGCCGGATGTCGAACACGCGGCCTTCGTGCGCCACGGACATGCGCTGCGCGAAGCCTTCGCGCACCAGCCGCTCGAGTTTCAGCGTCTCGCCGGTGCGGCCGACGGTGAAGACGCGGCGGCCCGCGTCCTCGGCGACCTCGACAGCGCGCGCGCCGCCGTCGGCGTCGACATTGATCACCGCCGTTCCCTCTTCGGGTAGAAGCTCAGAGAAGAGACGCAGCTTGGCGGCAAGATAAGCTTCCAGCGTCGGATGATAGTCGAGGTGGTCGCGGCCAAGATTGGTGAAGCCGGCCGCCTTTATGACCACGCCGTCGAGGCGGTGCTGATCGAGGCCGTGCGACGACGCCTCGAAGGCGAGGTGCGTGACGCCCTCGGCGGCGAGCTCGGCCAGCGTCTTGTGCAGCGATACCGGATCGGGCGTGGTGAGCGAGCCATAGACGGCGGCATCTGGCTTGATCAGGCCGATGGTGCCGAGCGAGGCGCTCTTGTGCCCGAGCGCCGTATAAATCTGTCGCGCGAACTCGGCGACCGACGTCTTGCCGCTGGTGCCGGTAACGGCGACGACGGTACCCGGCTGCAGCAGGCCGTAGAAGCGCGCGGCCATGAGCGCCAGCAGGCGCCGCGGCTCGGCGACACGCAGCACCGGCACGTCGCCGACGCTCACTTCCGCGTCTTGCCCGGCGAGCACTGCGACCGCGCCCTTGGCGACGGCATCGCCGATGAAGCGCGCGCCGTCGGCTTTGCTGCCGGCAATGGCGGCAAAAACGTAGCCCGGGCGCACGCTGCGGCTGTCGGAGGTGATGCCGGCGACCTCGACGTTGCCGGCACCCGGCGGAGCGCTAGCGTCGGCCCCGATGAGCGAGGAGAGAAGCATGGTTCTCCTGGTGCTGTGTGGAACTCAACGCCTCGACTGCCCGATCGACGGGCACTCACCGAGCTTCATATTTTGCGGGCGAGGCAGCGTCAAACGCCAGCCCTGAGTTGCCTGACAATGCGGCTTGCGTGGGCAGCATGCCAAGCAGCGGCCCGATGCGCGAGATGACGCGCGCGGTTGTCGGCGCGGCATTGCGCGAAGCGAGCACTTCGCCGCCCGTCTCTTTGTTCGCCTTTGGCTCGAACAGCATGACGAACACGAGGTAGCGCGGCTTATCCATAGGAAATGCTGCGAGGAACGACGAGATCACCGCCTTTTCGCGGTAGCCGCCAACGCCCGGCATTTCCGCCGTACCGGTCTTGCCGCCGACCTGGTAGCCGGGCACGTCGGCGCGCTTGCCCGTGCCCGCCTGTTCGGCGACGTTGCGCCGCATCAAATCGCGCATCTTCTGGCTCGTCGAGGCACTCATGAGCGGAATGTCGGCGACGCCGGAATCGAACGGGCGCTTGATATAGGTCGGCGTCACCTTGCGTCCGCCGTTGACGACGGCCGACGCCGCGGCGGCGAATTGCAGGGGCGCCAAGGCGATGCCATGCCCGTAGGAGGCGGTGATCGTCTCGGTCTCGCCCCAGCGCGGCGGCAGTTGCGGCGGGGATACGTTGCCGGCTTCCGTCTTGATGGCGTCGAGGAGCTGCATGTGGCGCAGGAATGCCTGGAAGCGGTCCGGTCCGGCCTGCAGCGCCAGCATCGCGGCGCCGACGTTGGAGGAATGCAGGAAAATCTCTGCCACGGTGAGCGGCCGGCGCAGCGGATGCAAATCCTTGATGGTGAAGCCGCCCGATTTCAGCTCCTTGCGGACGTCGACGATCGTCTCGGGCGTCGCCAACGCTTGGTCGATGGCCATCGCGACGGTGAGCGTCTTGAACACGGAGCCGAGCTCGAACGTGCTGCCGGAGATCTTGTCGGCGCGCGCAGTGTCCATATTGGGCCGCGCCGGATCGACCTCGGGCAGCGACGCCGAGGCAACGATCTCGCCGGTGTCGACGTCGAGCACGATGCCGGCCGCGCCCTGCGCCTCGTAGCGCTTGACGGCATCGGCGAGTTCCGCCTCCACCGCGTGCTGGACGCCGATATCGAGCGACAGGCGCACGGGCGGGCGTTCGGCGCGCGTGGCGCTCTGCACGGCCTCGACGCCGACGATGTCGTCGACGTAGCGTTCGATACCCGAGACGCCCTTGTTGTCGATGTTGACGTAGCCCAGCACGTGGCCGGCGAGATTACCGCCCGGATAGGCGCGGCGCAGCTCGCGGCGGAAGTCGAGGCCGGGAAGCCCGAGGTCGTGCACGGCTTGCGCGGTGCGCGGCGGCAGGCCGCGACGAACCCACACGAAGCGGCGGTCCCGATCGGAGAGGTCGCGGCGCAGCGCATTGCGGTCGAGATCGGGGAAGACGACGGCGAGCTTCTCGAGCACCTCGTCGCGGTCGAGAACGCGCGCCGGATCGGCGAACAGCGAGTAGGCGACGACGTCGGTGGCGAGCAGACGCCCGTTGCGATCGACGATGTCGGGCCGCGCGTAGCTCTGCGCTACCGTCTCGCTCAGCGAAATGGAGCTGTCGGTGAGGCCCGCCAAGGCGAGGCGCACGAGCTGGGCGCCGATGGCCATGAAGAACAGCGCCATCGCCACCGTGGCGATGAGCGTCCGCAGCGGGCCGTTGGCGCCGCCCGGATCACCTGCCCCGGGCTGACCACCGCCGTCCGCCTCATGCTCGCTGACCGGCGCCGCGCTCACTCAGTTCCCCTTCTTCTTGCGGGCAGGGGCGACGCTGCCCGTTGCCGTCGCTCGGTCGAGTGCCGCCTCAGGCGTCGCCGCGAGCTGCTGTTCGGAGGCCGGACCGAGGCCCAGAGCGCGGGCGAGCGGCTCGATGCGCTCCGGCCGCGCGAGGTGGGCGCGCTCAGCCTTCAGCACGGCGATGTCGCCGCGCGTCTTCTCGATGGCGCGCTCCTGCTGCTCGACGCGCGCTTCGAGCTGCCGGGTGTCGTAGTTGCTGGAATAGAGGACGAAGGCGCTGGCCAACGTCAGCATCAGTGCGCCGAGAATGATGATCCGCATCGCTCCCCCTCCAGCGTCCGTTGCTAGTCCTCGACCGCGGGCACCCCGAGCTCTGCTTCGTCAAGCGGCCATGCTGGTGCTTCAGTACGCACCGCCGCCCGCAGCCGTGCCGATCTGGCGCGCGGGTTTACGTCGAGTTCTTCTTTCTGAGGTGTTAACGGGCGCCGGTTAACAATCTCAAAACTTGGCGGCTCAGATTTTATCGATTGCGCCGGAAGATGCCGCGAACCCTGCGATTCCTTGCCCGAACGCTCCTGCAAAAATCGCTTCACGATCCGGTCTTCCAGCGAATGGAAGGTCACGACCACCAGGCGCCCGCCCGGCTTCAGGCTGCGCTCGGCCGCCGATAGGCCGCGTGCCAGCTCGCCCAACTCGTCGTTCACGTAGATGCGCAGCGCCTGGAACGTCTGGGTCGCCGGATGCTGCGGGTCGCCGCGCCGGCCGCCGACGGCGCGCGAGACGATCTCGGCTAGCTGTCGCGTGGTGGTGATGGGCGATTCTGCGCGCAGCTTCACGATGGCGCGGGCAATGGCGCGCGAGCGGCGCTCCTCGCCCAGCACATAGAGAATGTTTGCGAGATCCTCCTCGTCGCTCGTGTTGACGACGTCGGCCGCCGAACGGCCCGACGACGACATGCGCATGTCGAGTGGTCCTTCGGCCTGGAAGGAGAAGCCGCGCTCCGCCTCGTCGAGCTGCATCGACGAGACACCGATATCGAGCACGATCCCGTCGACCGGCGCGACGTCCTGCTCGCGGGCAACGAGGTCCAGTTCCGAGAAGCGCGATTCGATGACCGTCAGCCGGTCCCCGAACGCGTGCTTGAGGGATTGGCTGCCGAGAATGGCATTGGGATCGCGGTCGAGCGCGACGACATTGCAGTCAGCAGCTTCGAGAATGGCGCGCGTGTAGCCGCCGGCGCCGAACGTTCCATCGATGTAGGTAGCGCCGTCTACGGGCCGGAGGCTTTCAACAACCTCCGAAAGCAGCACGGGGATGTGGCGTGCGCGGCCAGGCTCAGTGAATTTGCCTCCTGGCCGGCCGCGCGCCGTCATCCCCGTGCTCCTTCGCTTCCGTCATCCTCGTCTGAGGATAGACGGTTCCCCGCGCCGAAGAGCTTACGTGTCTGGTGGACTTTCTCCCGCGCCCGCTCGCGCCGCTCGACGAAGCGTTCCGGGCTCCACATCTGAAATTTGTCACCCAGGCCGACAAAAGTGACTTGGGTCGAAAGGCCGGCATGCGCGCGAAGGCCTTCAGGAAGGCTGATGCGGCCGTCGCCGTCGATCGTGAGGACCTGGACGTCGCCATAGAGGGCGACAGAGAGCTCATCGCGCTCGTCCGAATAGTCCGGCAGGCCCGCGAGAAGCCCATCGATCTTCTTTGCAAGTCTCTCGCCGCCAGCATCGAGAGCCGGAGCTTCGAGCGCGGGGTAGCAGTAGATGCCGCCAGCGCCTCCAGAGGCATAGCCGTCGCGCTCGAGAACGGCGCGGAAGGGAGCTGGGATTGAGACCCGTCCTTTGGCGTCAATCTTGTTTGTGTATGTCGAGACAAAGCGGTCCATCCCCTCTTCGCAGCCTCGCGCACCACTCGAAAAACCAACGCACTTTCGAAGGCACTGCCTTCGTCTGCCGACGCACCGGCCGGGGGGCCGTGGCGGTCGCTCGGGGCCCTGAGCCCTCGATCAGGACCGGCGCCCAGCCACGGGACCCTGCCCGGTGCGGTCGGGCCAATATGGGATCGCATGGGATCAGATGGACGTCAATGGTTTGTTAAGGGTTTTTCCCGGGTGCATTTGGTTGCACAGACGGGTGTGGACCGGCGGACGCAGCTTGCGTCGCCGAGCGCCTGCGCCTATGGCCGGGCAGGCGGCAAAAGACGGGATTTCTAGAGATGCAGATGCCTGACGTGCGCTCGATGTGCGCCATCGGTCTTTCCGGCCAATTGGGCCTCGGCGGCCACCTGCCCTGGGAGGGAAACAAGGGGCCGGAGTTTCGCGAGGACGTCGCCAACTTTTTCAGGACGACCCGGGGCCATGTGCTGCTCGCCGGACCGACGACGGCGCGCGCGGTGCCCGACTACGAGCGCCAGCACATGACGGTCGTCGAGCTGCGCTCGCACATGGATCCGGAGGAGACGCTGGCCAAGTTTGCCGGCCGCGTCGTGTTTATCGGCGGCGGCCCCGTGGTGTGGGACGTCTATGCGAAATACATCCGCCACTGGGACATCACCCGTCTCCCCTACGACGGGCCGGCGGATCGATGGTTCGATCCGAAATGGCTCGTCGCAGGTGGAAAGGCGAAGTGACGATCGGCGCGGCTCAGTAGCAGCAGCCGCGGCGGCGCGGCGCGTAGTAGTACGGCTGCACGTAGCGCTGGCGCGGCACGTAGACCGGCTGCGGGTAGTAGGTGCCGGCGGGGCCGGTCACGTAGCCGCAACAAGCCTGGTAGACCGGGCGGGGATAGTACGCGTAGGCCGGCGGCACGACGTAGAGCACGGGCGGGCCGTAATAGACCTGCGGGTACATCGGGGCATAGTCGCGGTACCAGCGATAAGCGCGGGCGTCGGCATCGCCGGCGGTGGCGCCGAGAGCCGCGACGCCAGCCGAAGCGGCCAGCACAGCAGTGAGCAGTTTACGCATTGAAAGACCTCCATCAGCCGTGCTGTGAAGTTAAGCGCGATTGTTTACTGCCGAATTGAAATTTCGCAGCTAAATCAAGCGATAAAGCACTGCGAATTAAAGTCCGATTGGCGCCTGATCCGAATTGCGACGATGTCGGATCGCCGCGTCCAAAAGCGTCTGCGCAACTGCTAATTCCCGGAAGTAAATTGCCAGCTGGCCTGTAAGCCGGGTTCTGTCTGGAAGGTAGCCCAACACCGGCTTGCCGAGTGTTGGCCAAAGTTCCTTCCGCGACGGCCATTCGTCTGGGACGCACATTGCTGGGCGCCTCAAGCAACCAACCCGGATGGCGGGTCTGAAGACGGGACCTGGCGCCGCGTTGCCGCGCGCCCGGCCATCCCTATTTGGTCTTGCTCCCGGTGGGGTTTGCCTTGCCGCGTCCGTTGCCGACCGCGCGGTGCGCTCTTACCGCACCCTTTCACCCTTACCTTCGGCGAACCGAAGGCGGTTTGCTTTCTGTGGCACTTTCCCTGGGGTCGCCCCCGGCGGCCGTTAGCCGTCACCGTGTCTCCATGGAGCCCGGACTTTCCTCCACCGGGTTTGCTTGATGGGCCACAGACGCCCGCAATCCGGCAGCGGCCGTCCGGCCAGCTGGCAATCTGAATAAGGCCCCCGCGGGCCTTCGCGTCAAGGGCTGGCGCGGTGCTCAATGTTGTACAGTCCCGCGCATGGCGGATGCGCGCGCGACTTTCATCTTCGACGGTGACTGCGGGATCTGCCGCACCTGGGTGGACTACTGGCGCCAGCTGACGGGCGAAGCCGTCGTCTATCGCTCGTTCCAGGAGGCGGCGGGCGAGTTTCCGGCCATCCCAACCGACGCGTTCCGCCACGCCGTCCAGCTCGTGGAGCCAGACGGGGAAATCCTCGCGGGCGGGGCGGCGACCTTCAAGCTTTTGAGCTACGCGCCCGGGCGCGGCATCTGGTGGTGGCTATATCGCCATGCACCGGGCTTTGAACCGGCGAGTGAACTCGCGTACCGGGTGCTGTCGCAGCGCCGCGGGGTGCTCGCCTGGCTGACCCACACTCTTTGGGGGCGCAAGCTCGAACCCGAGCGCTACGATCTGGTCGCGTGGCTGTTCCTGCGCGGACTGGGGCTCGTCTATCTCGCCGCGTCAATTTCGCTCGCCGCGCAGATCCGCGGCCTGGTCGGCGCGCAAGGCATCCTGCCGCTCGGCGAATACCTAGATGCTGCGCACCAGGGGTGGGGCGCGGACGCCTACTGGCGGCTGCCGACGCTCTTCTGGCTCAACGCAAGCGATGCGGCGCTCATCGCCGGCGCCTGGTTGGGTGTCGCGCTCGCCGCGCTACTGACGCTCGGCATCCTGCAACGCATCGCGCTCGCCGGCTTGTTCGCGCTGTACCTGTCGTTCGTCTACGCCGGCCAGATTTTTATGACCTACCAGTGGGACATGCTGCTGGTCGAAGCGGGCTTTCTCGCGATCTTCCTGACGGGCGGCTCGCGCATTGTCGTCTGGCTCTATCGCCTGCTGCTGTTCCGCTTCCTGTTCCTCGCCGGGCTCGTGAAGCTCGCCTCCGGTGATCCGACGTGGCAGCAGCTCACGGCGCTCGACTATCACTTCTTCACGCAGCCGCTGCCCTCACCGCTCGCCTACTACGCGGCGCAGCTGCCGCACTGGCTTCTCGCCGCCGCCACTGCCGCCGCACTCGTCATCGAGCTCGTGGCGGTGGCGCTGATCTTCCTGCCGCGCCGCCCCCGCATGCTCGCCGCCGCGCTGGTGATCGGCTTTCAGGTGCTGATCATGCTGACCGGCAGCTATAACTGGTTCAATCTCCTGACCATCCTCTTGTGCCTCTTCCTGCTCGACGATCAGGCGCTGCGTCGTTTCATGGGCGCCGATTTCGCGGCGGCGGTAACGGCGCTGGCGCCACGACCGGGACGCTTCGCGACGACGATCGCTGCCACGCTGGCACTTGTCGTGGTGCCGACCGGCGTCAACCTCGTCTACGCCTCGCTCACCGGGCGCAACATCCCCCTCGCGGGCGCGATGACCGAAGCGCTGACGCCGCTGCTGATCGTCAATCCCTACGGCCTCTTCGCCACGACGACGACCACGCGCCCGGTGCTCGTCTTCGAAGGCTCGGACGACAATCGCACCTGGCGCGAATACGTGCTGCCGTTTCTTCCCGGCCCAGTCGATCGTGCTCCGACATGGAACATCCCCTACCAGCCGCGCCTCGATTGGCAGCTCTGGTTTGCGGGCTACAGCGCGCCCGGACAACAACGCTGGCTCGAGCGGCTCACGCAGCGGCTGCTCGAAGGCAGCCCCAATGTCGTGGCGCTCTTTCGCGAGGCGCCTGGCGGCGCCCGGCCGCCGAAGTACGTGCGCGCGCAACTTTACGATTATCGCTTCGCGGCAGCAGGAAGCGACGCGTGGTGGGAGCGCCGCCTCGAGGGCGCGTTGCTTCCGGCCTTAACGCTCGAAGACTTTCGCCGCACTGCACCATTAGGTGTTCGATAAGGCCCGGCTGCGCTGGATATGCCTCTACCGGCACGAGAGCGATTGCTTGCAGCGCAATCCGTTGCAATGATGCCGTCCGAAGCCAAGACACTTTTGAAAAAATCAAAGCTTCGAGGAAACGCTGCCAATGAATGTTCAGACTGCGATCAATTCGGGGGCCGCGTCTGGCCCGGCACCAACCACCAACCCCAAAGTCCTTGCATTCGTCGAAGAAGCACGCGCGCTGTTCAAGCCGGACAGCGTCTACTGGTGCGACGGCAGCAAAGAAGAATATCAGGCGATGCTCAAGGCGTTGGTCGATGGCGGTACCGCCATACGGCTGAACGAGGAGCTCCGCCCGAACTCGATCCTCGTGCGCTCCGATCCGCTCGACGTCGCCCGCGTCGAGGACCAGACCTACATCTGCTCCGCCTCCAAGGAGGACGCCGGCCCGACCAACAACTGGTTCGACCCGGCGGAGATGAAGGTGACGCTGTCGAAGCTTTACGACGGCGCCATGGCCGGCCGCACGATGTACGTCGTGCCCTACTCCATGGGTCCGATCGGCTCGCCCATCGCCGGTATCGGCGTGATGGTGACCGACAGCGCCTACGCCGTCGCCAACATGCACATCATGACCCGCGTCGGCTCCAAGGTGTGGCAGGCGCTCGGCAACTCGGAAGACTTCGTGCGCGGCCGGCACACGGTGGGCGCGCCTCTGTCGACACCCGCGGCGGCCGATGTGCCCTGGCCGTGCAACAAGACCAAGTACATCTCGCACTTCCCCGAGACGCGCGAGATCTGGTCCTACGGCTCCGGCTACGGCGGCAACGCGCTGCTCGGCAAAAAATGTCACGCCCTGCGCATTGCTTCGGTGAAGGCGCGCGACGAAGGCTGGATGGCCGAGCACATGCTCATCCTCAAGCTGACCAACCCGGAAGGGCGCGTGAAGTACGTCGCGGCGGCGTTCCCGTCGGCGTGCGGCAAGACCAACCTCGCCATGCTGGTGCCGACCATCCCCGGCTGGTCGGCGGAGACGATCGGCGACGACATCTGCTGGATGAAGTTCGGCGCGGACGGCCGGCTCTACGCGATCAACCCGGAGACCGGGTTCTTCGGCGTTGCGCCCGGCACGTCGAACGATTCCAACTTCAACGCCATGCGCACGTTAACTGAGAACTGCATTTACTCGAACGTCGCGCTCACCGACGACGGCGACGTGTGGTGGGAGGGCATGACGGCGAAGCAGCCCGACCATCTCATCGACTGGATGCGCCGCAACTGGTCGCCCGGCTGCGGACGCACCGCCGCCCACGCCAACGCTCGCTTCACCGCGCCAGCCGGCCAATGCCCGGTCGTCGCGGCGGAGTGGGAGGACCCCAAGGGCGTGCCGATCGACGCCATCTTGTTCGGCGGCCGGCGCGCCTCGACGGTGCCGCTCGTCATGGAAGCGCTCAACTGGCAGCACGGCACCTTCCTCGGCTCGGTCATGGCGTCGGAGAAGACGGCCGCCGCCTCCGGCGTCAAAGGCGACATCCGCCGCGACCCGATGGCGATGCTGCCCTTCTGCGGCTACCACATGGGCGACTACTTCGCCCATTGGCTGAAGATGGGCGAGAAGGGCGGCGCCAAGATGCCGAAGGTCTTCCAGGTGAACTGGTTCCGCAAAAACGCGGACGGCAAGTTCATGTGGCCCGGCTATTCGGACAACAGCCGCGTCCTGAAGTGGATCTTCGAGCGCTGCGACGGCAAAGCCGGCGCGGTCGAGACACCGATCGGTCGCCTGCCGGCCGAGGGCTCACTCGATGTGAAGGGCTTGAAGATCAACATGGCCGACATGCAGGCGCTGAACAGCGTCGACAAGGAAGGCTGGAAAGCGGAGCTGCCGTCGATCCGCGAGCACTATGCGACGTTCGGCGACCGGCTGCCCAGGCAGCTCGCCGACGAGCTCAGCGCGCTGGAGCGGCGCCTGGGCTGAACGCCACTGGTTGATGGGCACTACAAGGGCCGCGCGGGAAACCGCGCGGCCTTTTGCTTGTCAGAGCGTCTTGAAACTCTGCTGGGCGCGCTCGTCGCTCTTGGCGAACGGCTTGCCCGTCTTGCCCTGCTCGACTTGCGCCCACAGCCGCGTACCGGCCTTCGGCTCGCTGCTCAGCGGCACCTTCACCTCGCGGTGATCGCCGGCCGACAGATCGACGGAGCCGACGACGGAGGCGCCGGTCTTGCTCGACGGATCGCCGGAGAGGATCGCCAGCGTGCCGTCCTTGGGCAGGAAGGCGTAGGTGATCTTGACCGCATCACCCTTCACCTTCTGGTCGAGCGCCGTCACCGACGGCAGGAAGGCGCCGACGTGCGATGACGGGTAGTCCTGCGCCACGGCGGCCGTGGCTAGGGTGAAAGGAGATGCGGGGGCGAGCATCGCCAGTGCGGCGAATATGTGCGTAGCTTTCATGATCGTTCTCGCGATGGGAGTTGCGAATCCCCATCGGCCGCCCGCGGGGGCAGTCGTGGTGCGATCCAGCAGTCTTGATGGTTGGCGGCCGTGCCTAGCGCTCGTTACGGCGCCAGCATCGGCGCGTCGCCACTCTGCATAGTCCGCAGCTAGGAGTGCGTGGCGGCCCTCGCAACCCGCCGCTACCTTACGGATTGGCAAGCCGGGCCGAAGAACCCGGCAGAGCCGCCGGCGCAGGAAACCAGGGGGACGGTCGTTGCAGCAGAGCCCGACATCGATACTCATCACCGGAGCGAGCGCCGGGCTGGGGCGCGCACTGGCGCTGCTCTACGCCGGGCCCGGACGCACGCTCGGGCTCATGGGGCGCAATGCCGAACGCCTGCAGGTGGTCGCCCAGCTTTGCCGCGCGCGGGGCGCGCGCGTCGAGACGCACGCGTGCGACCTCTGCGCGGGCAGCTCGGGGCCCGATTTTATCCGCGCCTTCGCCGAGGCGCGTCCGCTCGATCTCTTGATCGTCAACGCCGGCGTGTTCGCCGGGCATCGGCCCGAGCGGCAGATGGAGAACGCGGACGAGATCACCGCGGTGCTGCGCACCAATCTCGAGGCGGCGATTCTCACCGTCGCCGCGGCGGTACCGTCGATGCGCGCGCGGCGTGCAGGACACATCGCCATCGTCGGGTCGCTCGCGGCGCTGCAGCCCTTGGCCGACGCGCCGGCCTACAGCGCCAGCAAGGCGGGGCTGATCGCCTACGGCGAAGCGCTGCGCGAGTACCTGGAGCCCGACGGCGTGCTGGTCAGCCTGATCAACCCCGGACACATCGAAACGGCGCAGGTGGAGGCGCACGTGGGCGCGCTGCCGCTTATCATGCCGGCCGAAACCGCCGCGGCGCGCATCAAGCGCGGGCTCGAACGCGGGCAGGACCACATCGCGTTTCCGCGCCGGCTGGCGTGGCTGATCCGCGCCGGGCGGCTCTTGCCGTGGCGGCTGCGGGCGCACCTCGGCCGCAGCCAGCGCTTCGAGGTCGATCGGAGCTAGGCGTCAATGAACGACGCATTAAGCCTCCCCCGTCCGGGTGATTGTTTTTAGTCGCCAGCGGCGCACACTGGGCCGGCACGTCGCGAGTAGTCTTGGGAGGACGCCATGCCTCATGCAACGGTTCGCGGCACTGCCGCGACTGCCGCCGTCATCCTCGCGGCGCTGGCGCCGCAAAGCCCCCTGCGCGCCGCCGACATAACCGAGGCGGAGGCACAAGCGCTCGGCGTCGACGCGTATCTCTACTTCTATCCGCTCATCACCATGGACGTGACGCGGCGGCAACTCACCAACGCCTCGGCGGAGGATTCCGAGATTGGCGGGGCGCCGAACGCGTTCAAGAACGTACAGGCGTTTCCGAGCGCCGACATGCGCGCCGTGGTGCGCCCGAACTTCGACACGCTCTACTCGAGCGCCTGGCTCGATCTCACCAAGGAGCCGGTGGTCGTGTCGGCGCCCGACACCGGCGGGCGTTACTACTTGCTGCCGATGCTCGACATGTGGACGGATGTGTTCGCCTCGCCGGGCTGGCGCACGACCGGAACGGCGGCGGCGAATTTCCTCGTCACGCCGCCGGAGTGGCGCGTGGAGTCCGGCTTGCCAGAGAACATGCAGCATATCGCGGCGCCGACACCGTACGTGTGGGTCATCGGGCGCACGAAGACGGACGGCCCCGCCGACTACGATGCCGTCCACAAGATCCAGGATGGCTACAAGGTCACGCCGCTGTCGCAGTGGGGAAAGGCGCCGGTCGCGCCGGAGGCCACCGCCGATCCGAGTGTCGACATGAAAACGCCGCCGAAGGTGCAGGTCGACACGATGCCGGGCGACCGTTACTTCGCCTACGCGGCCGAGCTCCTGAAGCTGCATCCGCCGCATATCACCGACGAGCCGATCATCGCGCGCCTGAAGCGGATCGGCTTCGAGGCCCGCAAGAGCTTCGACTTCGCCAACGCACCGGCGGCTGTGCAAAAGGGCCTCGCCGCCGCTCCAGCCGCGGCGCAGAAGCTGATGCTGTGGAAGGCGCCGACACTGGCGCGCGTCGCCAACGGCTGGTCGATGAACACCGACACCATGGGCGTCTACGGCAACTACTATCTGAAGCGCGCCATGGTCGCGCAGCTGGGTCTCGGCGCCAATCTGCCGGAGGACGCTGTCTACCCGCTCAACCTCGGCGATGCGACCGGCAAGCCGCTCGACGCCGCGGCGGGAGGCTACACGTTGCACTTCGCCAAGGACGAGCTGCCGCCCGCGCAGGCGTTCTGGTCGGTGACGCTTTACGACAACGACGGCTTCCAGGTCGCCAATCCGCTCAATCGTTTTGCGTTGAGCAGCTGGATGCCCTTCAAAACGAACGAAGACGGATCGCTCGATCTCTATTTCCAGAACGCCAGCCCCGGCGCCGACAAGGAAGCCAATTGGCTGCCGGCGCCGAAAGGACCGTTCACGTTGACGATGCGCATTTACGCGCCGAAGCGTGAGGTGCTGACTGGCGAATGGAATCCGCCGCCGGTAAAGCGCGCTGAATAGCGAGCCCGGCAACTACGGATATAGCCCCGACGCGCTTTAACCGTTCGAGCGACGCCACGTGGCAGGCGCCACGCCGAAGGCCTTCTTGAATGCGCGGGAGAACGCAGCCTCGGAATCGTAGCCTACAGATTCGGCGACCTGTGCGAGGGATGCACTGGTGTTGCGGAGCTTCTGCGTGGCCACATGCATGCGCCAATGGGCTAGATAGTGCATCGGCGGCATGCCGATCAGCCGAATGAAGCGGTCAGCCAGCGCCGAACGGGACAGGCCGACCTCACGGCCAAGGTCATCGACTGTCCAACGCCGAGTGAGGTCCCGGTGCAGGAGCGCCAGTGCGCGCCCAACATAAGGCTCGCGCAAACCGGCAAGCCATCCGGTCTGCTCGTCCGGCAGGGATTCCGCGTAACGCCGCACCGCTTCAACGAACAAAAGCTCCGAAAGCTTGGCCAGCACCGTCTCCGATCCCGGACGGCCGGCGGAAACTTCCTCGGCTGCGTATTTGAAGGTCGCACGCATCCATTCCCCCGCCCCACCTTGCTCAACGTTGAGTTTGAGCATCGGCGGCAGGGTCGAGATCACCGGATTGTCCTTGGCGCTGGCGCACCCAAGATACCCGCAGACCATCTGCGTGCGATCGCCATTGCCGCCATGGTGAATTGAATACAGCCCGCCGTCCTTGGGCGGATGGATGATGTCGCGGCCCCGCGCCGGAGGCAGGCTCAAATCGCTGCCCATCAGATGCGGGTCGTTGCGCGGCAATAGAACGGCCTCACCCGCCAACACCAGTTCTTCCCGGTTCTCGTCGGGCACCCGGATGCGAAGGGCTCCCTCGACGACGTAGTGATAGAGAATGACGTGATCTGCGGGCCCGAGTGCAGGATGGCACTGCTCGGGGGGCACGCGAGCCGACATGCACCACGGCGCGAAGAAGTCGGCGCGCAGGAACACACCGCCGGTCAGGTGCGCGACCTTCAAGACATCGGAGAGCGCGTCCATACCTGCCCTCTACGAGGTTCCGGTATCTCGATCATGTTTGCCGGTGGACTGGTCATAGAGCCTCGACCCCAACCGACTTACAGATGGCCGCATTCAACGGAGCGGTTTGTCCATCCATTCGGTCGACATACCACCCTGGAGAGGGGACGGAAAATGAATGCGATCGATAAAATCTCCGACGCCGACCGGTATGCGCGCTGCGTCGAGACTTCCAAGCGGGTGCGGTGGGACATCGACAAGGACATCATTCGGGGGCGCCGCTTCGATGCGGCCGACAAGTTCCTGCCGGATGGGCTGTCGCTCGCCAGCGCATTCACGACGCTGTCGGCCGAGGAAAAGCGGTTCGTGAGCCAGATCCAGGGCCGCACCTACGCCAACATTTTTGGGCTGGTCGAGCGCTTCATCAATGCCAAGGTCCTAGAGCTGAGCCACGACCACTGGTTCGGTGACCAGATCGCGCTGGAGGCACTCGTTCGCTTCAGCGACGAGGAATTGAAGCACCAGGCTCTGTTCCGCCGCATCGACGCGATGGTCGGTGAGGTGCTCCCCCATGGCTATCGCTTCGACATCGATCCCAATGGCGTCGCCCGTGCGGTTCTCGGAAAGAGCACGTGGGCGGTGCTGGCGCTGACGCTACACATCGAGCTCTTCACGCAGCTCCACTATCGCCAGAGCATTGATCCGGACGCCGGCCTGTCCGAACTTTTCAAGGACGTGTTCCTCTATCATTGGAGAGAAGAAAGCCAGCACGCCATCCTCGACGAACTGGAATGGGTGCGCCACGACGGCGGGCTGACCTCCGAGCAGCGCGATCGGGCGGTCGATGAGTTCATCGAGCTGGTCGCCGCGGTGGACGGCATCCTCCAGACTCAAGCAAACGCCGACGCGGAATACTTCGGGGCCTGCTGTGGCCGCGCGGTCGGCGAGGCCGAGGCGCGAGCGATCCAGGCCGCATTCCTCAAAGCCTATCGCTGGCAGTACATTCTGTCGGGTGCTGAGCAGCCGCAGTTCGTCAAGGTGCTGTCGAGCCTGATCACTGAACGCCAGGGTCAGCGGATTGCGGCCGCGCTCGCTGCGCTCATTGACTGTCCGGCGATCGTGTCGTGATCATCTGCTCGTGCAATACCCTCAGTGACAGCCAAGTGCGAGCCGCGGCTGATCAATACGGCACCCTGCGCGTGACGCAGGTGCATTCCTCGCTCGGGTGCCGGCCACGGTGCGGGGGTTGCTTCGCTACGATACGGGCGGTGCTCGAGGGTACAACGTCGCGCGCATCGGCTGTCGCGGTAAAGTGCAATGGGAGAGCCCAATGAACCCGAACAAAGCCCTATGGGAAAAAGGCGACTTCACACGCATTGCCGCAAGCATGCGCGAGAGTGGCGAGGCGCTCGTAGGCAACCTCGGGATCAAGAGCGGGTTCAAGGTTCTCGACCTCGGATGCGGCGACGGCACGACTGCCCTGCCGGCGGCGAAACTTGGCGCCGACGTGCTCGGTGTGGATATCGCGCGCAATCTTGTCGAGGCGGGTAACCGCCGTGCGCAGGAGCAGGGTCTTACGAACCTCCGCTTCCAGGAAGGCGACGCGAGCGATCTGACCGACCTGCAAGACAAGACTTTCGATCTGGTCGTCAGCATCTTCGGCGCCATGTTCGCCCCGAAGCCGTTCGACGTGGCGAAGGAGATGGTGCGTGTGACGCGCCCTGGCGGCCGGATCGTCATGGGGAATTGGATCCCCAACGATCCGACCTTGGTCGCGCAGATCCTGAAAATCAGCGCCGCTTACGCCCCGCCACCGCCCGAAGGGTTCATCAGCCCAATGACGTGGGGGATCGAGGAAAACGTTATCGAGCGATTTGCGGGCGCCGGCGTTCCAGGGGACAACGTGTCGTTCGCGCGAGTCACCTACAGATTCAATTTCGCGGGCACGTCAGCGGAATTCGTGGATGCATTCCGGCACTACTACGGCCCCACCATGAACGCGTTCGAGGCGGCGGAAAAAGCTGGCAGTGCGAATGAACTCAGGAAGGAACTGGAAGCACTGTTCGAGAAGCAGAACACCAGCACTCGCAAGGACGCCACTTCGATTCCGGCGACATTCCTGCGCGTGACCGTTGCCGTGAATTGATCGGATAAGTCCTCCCGAAGACTATTTGGCTGCGCTCATGAGGTCGCGGCCTAACTTCCGGATTCCGCTCGAAAATTTTTTCGAGAATCTACGCCGTTGATTTAGCGGAGAATTTTTCTCCCGACCAAGTATTGTGATGTATATGCCCCTGAACAAATCCTTAAAAATCCAATTTTGGCACACACGTTAACCATTGGGTAACTTGTTGTAACTGTTGCATGGGGTGGTGATGTTGCAGTTCGTAGTCGATTGGCTGTCCCGGGCGGACACCTCCGAGCCTATCGAGCTGCCCGTCGCGCGCGACGCCTCCGCCATCCTGCAATTCCGCCAGCGCCAGCAGGAAATCGCCAGCTCGCCGACCCCGCGCGAGCTCGGCATCCGTTTTCATCAAGAGGAATTCGCGCGGCTGTTCGAGGCCGTGGAGCGCTGGCCGTCGGTCGAGTTTCTCACCGCCGGCGGCCTTCCCGTCGAAGCCGTCGACGACCTGCCGAAGAGCGCCGACGGCGGGATCGACGTCATTGTGCGCATCGTCGCGCCAACCGAGCGCGGCGCACGCAACATCGCCGGGCGTTTGCGTAATATGATTGTCAGTCAAAGCTATGAGTAGGTCATGCCCAAGTACGAAATTGCCATCGAGTACAAGAGCGCCAATGTCTCGCGTCCGGTGCTGCATCAGACGGTCGGGGCGGCGGTGCATACCCGCCCGGAAATCGACGAGGTGATCCTGCGCTGCGGGCGTGCAACGCGCACGGCTCGCCAGGCGGCACGCGACTACAACGATCGCGGCGCCGCCTTGAAGAACCGCAAGGGCCGCAACGTCCGCGTGACGCTCGCTATCGGCCCGGTGGAGCGCTGACGCCCATGCGCCTCATCTGCCTAGGACAAGTCAGCAGGGTATCTCGCGGGCGCCAGGCGACGCCCGCGAAGAAGCGCACCGGCAAAGCAGCGCCGCGGCCGCAGGCCTATACGTTTCTCGAGCGCGTGCCGCTGCGCCTCTCCGCGCACAAGCCGGTGTGGGACGCGCTGCGCAGACATGCGACGCGGCAGGCGGTCATCGATGCCGAGCATCCGAAGGACACCTTCAATGCCGACGTCATCCCTCTCGACCAATTGAGCGGCGAGGCTTGGGCCGCGCTCGGCCTGGTGCTGGCGGAGCGCCGCGCGCTGGCGCTCGACGCCGAGAAACAGGCGACCGCGAGCGAGATTCTGGGCAAGCCGCTCGATCCGATCTTCGGGCAGGAGCTCGAGTGGCTGACCTTGCGCAACCTGCTCGCTGGCGCGATGCCCCGCTCGCCCGCCAAGACGGCGCGGACGCGCAAGCCGAACCGGGCGCTGCTGCTGCTCGACCTTTAGGCTAGGATCGCTCGAACGCCCATTTAGCGCGCTGCGGACAGCACGCGGCCTAGGCACCATGGCAAGGAGGCCAGCGTCATGGCGAACCGCATCCTCGTCTTCTATGGTTCTTACCGCGCCGACCGTATGGGAATTCGGCTGGCAAACTTCATCGTCGCGCAGCTCATTGCGCGCGGCGACGACGTCGAGTTGATCGACGCCAAGGCCGTCGCGCTGCCGATGCTCGACCGCATGTACAAAGAGTATGCGCCGGGCACCGCACCGCCGGCCATGCAAGCGCTCGCCGAGAAGATCCGGGCGGCCGATGCCTTCGTCTTCGTCACCGGCGAATACAATTGGGGTTTCCAGCCGGGCCTGAAAAACCTTGCCGACCACTTCCTCGAAGAATGGTTCTGGCGCCCGGCGGCGATCGCCAGCTATTCGGCCGGCCGCATCGCGGGTGCACGCGCGGGCCTGATGTGGCACGGGACGCTCTCGGAGATGGGCATGGTGGTCATTTCCAGCACGCTCGCCGTCGGACCGATCGGCGAGGCGCTCGATGCCGGCGGTCTTCCCGTCGGAGAGGGCGGCAAGGTGCTTGCCTCGGCATTCCCGCGTTTCGCCGACGATCTTGCATGGTGGACCCAGGCGGCCAAGGCGCAGCGCAGCGCAAAGCAGCCGCCCTACTGACTGAAATTAGAAGCGCATCGACAGCCCGAGGAACGGATGGTAGCGGTCGGCGGCTTCGGTCAGTCCGAAGTTGACGCCGCCGTCGAGCTGCACATCGTCGGTGAGCGCGTAGGTCCATCCGGCGTCGAACTGCAGGATGTCGCCGCGCGGATCCTGCATTCCGAGAAGTGCGACGATCTCGATGTAAGTCGCGAACTTGTCGGTCCATTCGTAGGACCCCGACGCGGTGGCGAGATACTCGGCGTGGTAGCCCGTCGCGTCTTCGTCCTCGATGGCGTACGTCCCGGCGTTGAAGCCGATGCCGAAGCCGGCTGGCAGCGCCAGGGACAGAAATGCCGCCACGCCACCTTCGACTGCGGAGGCGCCGATGCCGTTGTCGCGGTCGGTCGGCAGGGTGATGACCGGCAGAATGGCAAACGCCGAGCCGACTTTCTCGAAGTCGTCGTTGCCCCACAGGTTGAACTTGGCGCGGATGTCGACACTGCCGACGCCGGATTGCCTCAGGTTGGGCTCGGGATCAACCAGGTTAGTGTTGACGATCCCGTACGGCTGCCAGACGAGGCTCAGCTCTATGTCGTTGGTGAGGCCGATGCGGACGTTGGTGAATGCGAACTCGTAGACGTCGCTCTCCGCGCCGTCGACATCGGGCCGCGTGCGCGCATAGCCGAACATCGTGCTCTCGATCTGCACGTGGCCGGCGTCAACGGTGAAGGGCACCTCGGTAACGTCGGGGCGATCCGTCGTCATCTCGCGCATTAGGGAGCGCGGGGTCGGATTGAAGAGGTTGTATTGCGATTTGTCGTCGTCCCCCGCGGCCGCCATGTCGGCAGCCGCTGCAAGACAAAGTAGAACCCCCAGAAACCTGGTTGCCGACGCGATCACTGCCGTTCCCCCCGAGAATGGCGACGTCGTCTCACAGACGAGAGACACGATTCGCCCAAACCAACAAAGTTAGTGTTGGCTAAGTTAGGAGAGGCTAACTTTGCTGTCAACGCCGGCTCGGCTAGAAACATGTGATGGATTCGACACGGAAAAAGCCGGCCGCGTCCGACGCGCGCGCGGCCCAGCAGCAGGCGGAACGGTTTCAGCGGGTGCGCGATGCGCACCAGACCGAACTCGCCGAGGACTACGTTGAATTGATTGCCGATCTCCTCGACGAGAAGGGCGAGGCGCGCCTGGTGGATCTGTCGGAGCGGCTGGGGGTCACCAAGGCGACGGTGAACAATACGATCCAGCGCCTGCAGCGCGACGGCCTGGTCACCAGCGAGCCCTACCGGGCGATCTTCCTAACCGACAAGGGGCGCAAGCTCGCGACGACATCGCGCGAGCGGCACCTCATCGTGCGCGATTTCCTGATCGCACTCGGCGTCGATGCAGAGACGGCCGACTCCGACGCCGAAGGCATTGAGCATCACGTCAGCCGCGAGACGCTCGAAGCCTTCCGACGATATCTCAGCAAACAGCGCCGTTCGCGCGAGTAGCCCCTCACCCGGAAGCTCACTGCATTCGCTTCCGACCTCTCCCCAGCGGGGAGAGGTTAAAGGGTGCGATCTTCTAACCTCTCCCTACTGGGGAGAGGTCGCGCACAATCGAGCGGAGCGAGAAGAGCGCGGGTGAGGGGGCTATTGGGCGCGGCGGTTCAGCTGTGGCGGGGGTGCTTGGCGATGGTGGCAAGCAGCGCGGCGCCGTAACGGCCGATCTTGCTGTTGCCGAGCCCGGTGATGCCGTGCAGCGCCGCCTCGTCGGCCGGCCGGAAGATGGCGAGCTCGGCCAAGGTCACGTCCGAGCAGACGATATAAGGCGGCAGCTTCGCCTTGGCGGCGAGATCGCGGCGCAAGTTGCGCAGATCCTCGAACAGCGGCCGATCCGCGTCGTTGACAATGGCGGCGCTCTTGCCTGCCCGCTTGGTCTTGGTCTTCGTCTCTTTCGGCGCGATGCGAACGAGGAACTTTTCTTCGCCGCGGAGGATGGGACGCGCTGCATCAGTCAGAAGCAGCGTGCCGTAGCCGTCGTCGTCGCCGGTGAGCTGCCCCGCGGCGGTGAGCTGGCGGAAGACGCCCTTCCACGTCGCCTCGTCGGTGTCCTTGCCGATGCCGAACACGGGGAGCTTGTCGTGGCCGGAACGCGCGACGCGGTCGTTGGCGCGCCCGAGCAGCACGTCGATGAGATACGTCGCGCCGAAGCGCTGGCCGGTGCGGTAGACAGCGGAAAGCGCCTTCTGCGCCAGCACCGTGCCGTCAGTCGTTTGCGGCGGGTTGAGGCAGTTGTCGCAGTTGCCGCACGGCTCGGTGCGGCGCTCGCCGAAGTAGGCAAGCAGCGACTGGCGCCGGCAGCTCGGCAATTCGCAGAGCCCGATGAGCGCGGCGAGCTTCTGGCGCTGCACCTGCTTGTAGGCTTCCGAGCCCTCGCTTTGCGCGATCCACTGGCTGAGCTGGATGAGATCCTGCAGGCCGTAGGCGAGCCAGGCGTTGGCGGGAAGTCCGTCGCGGCCGGCGCGTCCGGTTTCCTGGTAGTAGGCCTCGATCGACTTCGGCAGATTGAGATGGGCGACGAAGCGCACGTCCGGCTTGTCGATGCCCATGCCGAAGGCGATCGTCGCGACGACGATGACGCCACTCTCCTGGCGGAAACGATCGAGCACTTTGCTGCGCACGCGCGTTTCGAGCCCGGCGTGATAGGCCAGCGCGGTGCGGCCCTTGTCGGACAGCCAGGCGGCCGTCTCCTCCACCGACTTGCGCGACAGGCAGTAGACGATGCCGGCATCCTCGGCGTGCTCGGTCTCGATGAAGCGCCATAAGCGCTCGCGCGCGCCCATGCTGCCGGCGTCCGAGATCGTGTATCGAATGTTGGGGCGGTCGAAGCTGGCAATGAAGCGGCGGGCTTCGCCGAGACGCAGCTCGGCGACGATCTCCTCGCGCGTACGCTCGTCGGCGGTGGCGGTAAGCGCGATGCGCGGGACGGAAGGGAAGCGCTCGGCCAGCACCTTGAGTTGCCGGTACTCCGGGCGGAAATCGTGGCCCCACTGCGAGACGCAGTGCGCCTCGTCGAGGGCGAACAGAGCGAGGTCGGTCCGCGCCAACAGCGCCAGCGTGCGGTCCTGCAGCAGGCGCTCGGGCGAGACATAGAGGATGTCGAGGTCGCCTTTCCCGATACGCGCCTCGAGCGCGACCATCTCGCGAAAATCGAGCGTGGAATTGAGAAAAGCGGCTTTGACCCCCGCCTGGGTCAGCGCCTCGACCTGGTCCTGCATCAGCGCGATGAGCGGCGAGACGACCACGCCGAGGCCTGGGCGGACGAGCGCCGGGATCTGGTAGCAGAGCGACTTGCCGCCGCCGGTCGGCATCAGGGCGAGAGCGTCGTCGCCGGCGATAACGGTGGCGATGATATCGGCCTGGTGGGAGCGGAAATCACGGTAGCCGAATACGTCGGCGAGAACCTCGCGCGCTCGCTCGATGCCGCCGTTATCCGCCGTTCGCCGCGTTGCGCTGCGAGCCATGTCCCACGCGTCATTGGTTGCCCGGACACCTCGTTAGCGCGATTCGAGCGTAACCCGCGCGACGCCAAGGAGGTTTTCAACCCTGGCGGTTGCGACACCGCGGCGCCGATTTCTTCAGCCGGCGTTCATCGGGTAGGGCGCATCATCATCGTGCCCGTTCGCATTGCCTGCAGGAGTTAGGCGATGACGCAGAGTGGAAAGAGGAAGTCCGGCATGGGCCAGACCCCGCATAACGGCGAACCGCTCCACCTGTTTGTGCTGGCGCGGGTACATGAGCTGAATGCCCTCGCCGAGCGTTGCGCCGCCCCGCTTGTGAAAGCGCCCGCACCTACAATCCGCATCCGATGGTGGCGCCGGTTGTTGCGCGAGACCCAATAGAACGGTGTCACGCCCGATGAGCCTTAAAAGCTCCGCTGCGCGCCGCGACGACCCACTACCCTCCGAACCTCATATCCTCGTCGGCGAAAGCACCACGCATCAGTGGGTGGTCAAGGACAGCCGCGCGGCGCTTGGCGCAATATTCCGCGACGAGGAGGTCGCCTTGCGGTTTGCCCACCGGCAGGCGCGGGCACTCGGGTACAGCGTCGTCGTCATCCGCGCCGGCGCCGTCAACCTCGACTGCCTCGACTAGGTCAGAGCGGGCTAAAGCTTAATTTTAGCATCCTACCTCCTAGGGATTGATTGCGGCGACGTGCGGAGCCAACTCAGTATACGCCTCAGTCGGCGCAGGCCCGCAGAAGGGTAATCTGCGCGAGAACGCTGGGAGGACGCCATGAGACGCGCTGCAAGCAGCATCGCGCGCGGCGCCGCAGTGATAGTCGTCGCACTTCTTGCGGCGGTTATCCCCGGAGGTTCACTTCGGGCCGCGGAAATTAGCGAGGCGGAGGCGCAGTCGATCGGCGTCGACGCCTATCTCTATTTCTACCCCCTGATCAGCATGGACCTGACGCGGCGACAGCTCACCAACGTCGCGCCCGATCAGACAGCGATGGGCGCACCGCCGAATACATTCAAAAACCTCACCGCCTTTCCGACAGCAGGCATGCGCGCGGTCGTGCGGCCCAATTTTGATACGCTCTATTCGATCGCGTGGCTCGACCTCACCAAAGAGCCGATGATCGTATCGGTGCCCGACACCGGCGGGCGCTACTACCTGCTGCCGATGCTCGACATGTGGTCGGACGTATTCGCATCTCCCGGCTGGCGCACCACCGGCACGGCGGCCGGGAACTTTCTCATCGCGCCGCCCGGCTGGCGCCCGGAGCTGCGGGAGCGTCTCGCCGCCGAGTTGAAGCTGCCTGAGAACACGCAGCGCATCGACGCCCCCACGTTCTACGTCTGGGTTTTTGGGCGGACGCAGACGGACGGTCCAGAAGACTACGCAGCGGTCCACAAGATCCAAGCGGGATTCAAAATCACCCCGCTTTCGCGGTGGGGCAAACCCGCATCGCCGCCGGCGGTGGCAATCGATCCGAATCTGGACATGAAGACCCCGCCGAAGGTCCAAGTCGATACGATGCCCGCCGATCGCTACTTCGCCTACGCCGCCGAAATTCTAAAGCTGCAGCCGCCGCACCTCACAGACGGGCCAATCCTGGCGCGGATGAAACGGATAGGCATCGAGCGCGGCAAGAGCTTTAACCTGCGGGAAGCCGATCCCGTCATCCGCGAAGCATTGGAACGCGCGCCCGCTGCGGCGCGGGATCTAATGCTGCGGAAAGCCCCCACCATTGCGCGGAACGTCAATGGCTGGCTGCTGAGCACCGACACCGTAGGCGTCTATGGCAACTACTACTTGAAGCGGGCCATGGTCGCGTACGTCGGTCTGGGCGCAAACCTGCCAGAGGATGCGGTCTATCCCCTCAATCTCGGCGACGTGACGGGCAAGCCGCTCAATGGCTCCACCAACTACACCCTGCGTTTCGCCAAGGGCCAGTTGCCCCCCGCCGAGGTGTTCTGGTCCGTGACGCTTTACGATAAGGACGGGTTTCAGGTCGCAAACGATCTCAACCGCTTCGCGCTCAGCAGTTGGATGCCGCTCAAAACAAATCCCGACGGCTCGCTCGACCTGCACATTCAGAACGCAAGTCCCGGCCCCGACAGGGAAGTAAACTGGCTGCCGGCGCCGAAGGGTCAATTCACTCTGACTATGCGTATCTATGTGCCGAAGAGCGACGTGCTCGCGGGCGAGTGGAATCCGCCTCCGGTGGTGCAGGCCAATTGAGCAACTAGAAGGGCCCGCGCGCGGCGATGGAGTCGATGGTGCCCTGCAGATCGGCGATGCGCGCGTCGTACTTCTGCCTGATGCACGCGGTGTCGGCGCCGCAGTTTTCGCGCTCCTGCAGGAAGTCCCGCTGCGCCCCCTGCATGTCGCCGCGCTGCCCCATAGCGACGAGCGAGGTGGCCACCGCATAGAGCGTTGCCATCCGCGCCTCGAGCTGCCCCAGCCCATAGTCCTTGCAGATCGTCTTCTCGGCGGCCGATTTGGCCTTGGCGCAGTTCATCGGCGCATAGTCGGCGGCTCCGGCAGCCCCCGGCGCAAGCAGCACGGCCGCGCCGAGTGCGGCGAACAGACAACGCATGTGACGTCCTCCCATCTCCACACCTGATATGTAGCATTTGCCGGAAGTCGGCGCTTCCCTCGCGGGGCGCCGGGAAGTATGACGCCAACCCGACTTAAAAAAACGTCACGCCCCGGGAGCAACATGGACAAGATCAACCAGCGCATCGCGACGGAGCTTGGCGTCGCCCCCGGGCAGGTGGCGGCGGCCGTGGAGCTGCTGGGCGAGGGCGCGACGGTCCCGTTCATCGCCCGCTACCGCAAGGAAAAGACGGGCGGATTGGACGACACGCAGCTGCGCAAGCTGGAGGAGCGGTTGGGCTACCTGCGCGAGCTGGAAGACCGGCGGGCGAGCGTGCTCAAGACCATCGAGGAGCAGGGCAAGCTGACGGCCGAGCTGGCGCGTGCCATCAACGGCGCCATGACCAAGGTCGAGCTGGAAGACCTCTACGCACCCTACAAGGTGAAGCGGCGCACCCGCGCACAGATCGCGCGTGAGGCTGGCCTGGAGCCGCTGAGCGAGGCGCTGCTTGCCAACCCGGCGCTCGACCCGCTCGCCGAAGCTCAGAAGTACATCGACGCCGGCAAGGGCGTTGCAGATGCGAAGGCGGCGCTGGAAGGCGCGCGCCACATCCTCATCGAGCGCATCGCCGAGACGCCGACGCTCGTCGGCCAGCTGCGCGAATGGATGTGGAGCGACGGCGACCTGAAGTCGGTCGTGAAGAAGGGCAAGGCCGAGGAGGGCGCCAAGTTCTCCGACTACTTCGACTTCGGTCAGCGCATCAAGGACATGCCCTCGCATCGCGCTCTCGCCATGTTGCGCGGCATGAACGAGGGTGTGCTCGACCTCGATCTCGATGTGGCGCACGAGGCGGGCAAGCCGCACCCAGCCGAGGGACGGATCAGAAGCGCCTTCGGGATCGCCGACCGCGGGCGCCCGGCGGATGCGTGGCTCGGCGAGACCGTACAGCGCGCCTGGAAGGACAAGCTTTCGGGCTCGCTCAGCACCGGATTGCTTGCGCGGCTGAAAGAACGCGCCGACGCGGAGGCCATCGGCGTCTTCTCGCGCAACCTGAAGGATCTTTTGCTGGCGGCGCCGGCCGGGCCGCGCACTACCATGGGCCTCGATCCCGGCATCCGCACCGGCGTCAAGGTCGCCGTCGTCGACCAGACCGGCAAGGTCGTCGCCTCGACGACGATCTATCCGCACGAGCCGCGGCGCGACTGGCAGGGCTCGCTGGCGGCGCTCGCGGCATTGTGCATCAAGCACAAGGTGGACATCGTGAGCGTCGGAAATGGCACTGGCGGGCGCGAAACCGATAAGCTCGTCGCCGAGCTGATGGCGAAAATGCCGGAATTGAAGCTCACCAAGGCGATGGTGTCGGAAGCCGGCGCGTCGGTCTATTCCGCATCGGAGCTGGCGGCGAAGGAATTCCCCGATCTCGACGTCAGCCTGCGCGGCGCCGTGTCGATTGCGCGGCGCCTGCAGGACCCGCTCGCCGAGCTGGTCAAGATCGAGCCGAAGGCGATCGGCGTCGGCCAGTACCAGCACGATGTGGACCAGAGCGGCCTCGCCCGCTCGCTCGACGCGGTGGTTGAGGACTGCGTGAACTCCGTCGGCGTCGACGTGAACACGGCGTCGGCGCCGCTGCTGGCGCGCGTGTCGGGCCTCAACCAGACGCTCGCCTCCAATATCGTCGCGTTCCGCGACGAGAACGGGGCATTCAAGGCGCGCACCAACTTGAAGAAGGTGCCGCGTCTCGGCGCCAAGGCGTTCGAGCAGGCCGCGGGCTTCCTACGCATCATGGACGGCAAGAACCCGCTCGATGCCTCCGCCGTACACCCGGAGGCCTATTCGGTGGTCGAGAAGATTTCCGAGGCGACCAAGCGGTTCGGTGAAGTCGATCATTGGCGATCGCGCGTTCCTGAAGTCGCTGCGCCCGGCCGAATACGCTGACGCGGCGTTCGGCATCCCGACGGTGACCGACATCCTCGCCGAGCTGGAGAAGCCCGGGCGCGACCCGCGGCCCGAGTTCAAGACGGCGACGTTCCAGGAAGGCGTCGACAGCATCTCCGACCTGAAGCCGGGGATGCAGCTCGAAGGCGTCGTCACCAACGTCGCGGCGTTCGGCGCTTTCGTCGATATCGGTGTGCACCAGGACGGCCTGGTGCACATCTCCGAATTGTCCGACCGCTTCGTCAAGGACCCGCGCGAGGTTGTGAAGGCGGGCGACGTGGTGAAGGTGCGCGTGAAAGAGGTCGACGTGGCGCGCAAGCGCATCGCGCTGACCATGAAGTCTGGCGCTATCGACCGCTCTGCCACCGACGCGCCGCGCGCGTCCGGCTCGCCGTCGACGCAGCGCTCCAGCGCCCCGCCGCCCAAGTCCGAAAGTGCCGGCGAAAGCGCGCTCGCCGCAGCCCTGCGCCGCGCCCAGGAACGCAAGTAAGCTCGCGCCAACGCAAGGTTGCAGCCGCTATTGCTCGTCAGCGACGGAAACGTCGCCACACGCGCGTCATCACCCTGCCAAGGTTGTGCCTCTCATGGCCAATGAGGGGATCTGCCCCAATCAGGAGCGACGCACAGAATGAGAATTACGAGATTGGTTGCCGTGGCAATGGCGCTGGCCATGAGCGCGGCAGCCGCGCAGGCCGCGCCCGGCTTCGCGACGGCCAACGTGAACATCCGCACCGGCCCGGATATCGAGTTCCCGAGCGTCGGCGTCATTCCCGACGGCGAGCCGCTGTCGATCGAGGGCTGCCTGCGCGATGAGTCCTGGTGCGACGTTCGCTGGGACGGCGGCCGCGGCTGGGTGTTCAGCGAATATCTCGCATTCGACGATCGCGGTCGCTGGGTGCCGCTGCCCGACGTGGGGCCTGCCTATTTCCGCATTCCGTTCGTGACCTTCGCCGCACGCGACTACTGGGACCGCTACTACGTTGGCCGTCCGTGGTATCGCGACCGCGCCCGCTGGTATGGCTACCAGGTGCGCCCGCGTATCGGCTGGCACGCGCCGCCGCGCGGTCCGCGCCGCGCCGGCTGGTGGCGTGAAGGCTACCGCGCCCCCGCCGGCATGGGACCGCCGCCGGTGAACTGGCGTCGCCCGGAGCGCTTCGACCGGCGCGATGACCGCCGTGATTGGCGCGACGATCGCCGTGATGACCGGCGTGACGATCGGCGCGACCGGCGCGACGACCGTCGCGATGACCGGTTCGATCGCCGCTGATCGAGGGCTACAGAGCAAAGCAATGCCCGGGGGAAAACCCCGGGCGTTTTTGCAATCTATGATTTTCCGCGATTCAGGCGCAGTGACGGGAACCTTCGTCCGTCAGCATCCGTGCCGCCACATGCAGCGGTAGAAGCGCGGCGAACCTAATCCCCAGCGCCGATCGCATCTCTCCGTCCAGCGCATGCAGTGATAGTTCACCGGTGCATAAACGATGGGTTCCGGCGGGGGAGGCGGAGGAGGTGGGCCGAAGTCGGCAGCGAGCGCCGTTCCGACCGTCAGCAGACCAACGGCCGCTGCCGCTGAGGCGAGCGCCAGACTTCCGGCTTTCATAGTGTCTCTCCGCCGTGCACCTGCACGAAGGCGCACGCTAACCGGAGATGGTGCAAAATCCGTAACTCGCAAGCCGAGGCGCGACGACCGGCGCCCGCAGCATGCGGGTGCCTTTTTCCTTGGGGGTGCAGTCGGCAGCTACTTGTTAACGCCGCAATGCATCCCTGCGAACTCTCCCTATTGAATTGACGCCGCGCGCGGCGCATCTCTCAAGAACGGCGCCTCAAGCGAATTGGCGCTTGGCCTCTCATTGGCGCTGTGTGCGCTCGGACGCGATCCGGAGGTATGGCCATGGCGAACCTCGAGACAATCCACCACTCGGAAATTCTTCAAGCCGGCGACGATCTGCGCTGGCCAGCGTCGTCGATCTGGAGACCCGGCGAGCCGGCGGTCAATACCGTCAGCGTCGCCGACTTGAACGACGCGCTAAAGAAGGGCATCGCGGACTTCATGGCGATGCCGAGCCACGCGTTGTTCCTCGGCGTCATCTACGCCATCCTCGGTCTGATCCTGTTCAGGCTGGCGTTCGGCTACGACGTACTGCCGCTCGTCTATCCCTTGCTCGCAGGGTCCGCATTGCTCGGGCCGCTTGCGGCCGTCGCGCTCTACGATCTGAGCCGGCGCCGTGAGCTCGGACTCGATCCGTCGGTGTGGCACCTGACAGAAGTCTTCCAATTGCCGTCTATCGGCGCCATTACCCGATTGGGCCTTGTGCTGTTGGCCATATTCGTTGCCTGGATGGCGGTGGCGCAGACCATGTACACGCAGATCATGGGCCCTGAGGCCCCCGCCTCGCTCGGCCAGTTTATCCGCCAGGTACTCTCGACGCCGGAGGGTCACCAACTGATCGTCGTCGGCAATGCCGTCGGCTTTCTCTTTGCGGCACTAGTGCTGGTGATCAGCGTCGTGTCGTTCCCGATGCTCGTCGATCGCCGGATGAGTGCAGCAACGGCGGTGCGCACGTCGGTTCGCGCCGTGCTCGCCAATCCTCTAACGATGGCGGTGTGGGGTTGCTATGTCGCCGCTGGCCTCATTGCCGGGGCGCTGCCCCTGTTCTTCGGCCTCGCCGTCGTATTCCCCGTTCTCGGGCATGCGACGTGGCACCTTTATCGCAAGACCGTCAGTCACGACGCGGCCCTCTGACCGCGTAATGATCCGGTAAGTCAGCAGGTGGCGCGCGCCGGAAGCGTGGCGACCAGCCGGCGCAGCGTGTCGAGCGTGCCGGCATCGAGGCGGCCGTCGGCACGGGCGGGACGGAAGTGCATCTGGAAGGTGCGGATTAGATGCCAGAACCAGTTGTCGCGCCCGGGATCGTCGATGCCGTAGCCATACATGCGCAAAAGCTCGAGCGCCTCGGCGCGGGCGCCGGCGTCGTCATCGAGAACGCGGGCGTCGTGCTTGAGCGGCGCCGGCTCGACCCACCGGCCAACGCCGTGCTTTCCCAGAAATGCCCAATCGAACTTCTCGCCCGGATCGATCTTGCGTCCCGGCGCGACGTCGGAGTGGGCGAGCACGCGCTCGGGCGGAATCTTCCAGCGCTGCGCGATGTCGCGGCACAGGTCGGCGATGGCCTGCATCTGCGCCGGGGGAAAGTCCGGATAGCCGTGCTCGTGGCCGGGGTTTTGGATCTCGATGCCGATCGAGCACGAGTTGATGTCGGTTTCGCCCGCCCAGTGCGAAGCGCCCGCGTGCCAGGCCCGCTGGCACTCCGCCACCAGCTGGGTGATGTGGCCGCGTTCGTCGACGACGTAGTGGCACGACACCTTGCTGCGCGGGTCGGAGAGCCAGCGCACGGCCTCATCGGCGGCCGCCATGCCCGTGTAGTGCAGCACGATCATGTCGGGGCGAAAGCCCTTGGCGCGGTCGCCGCAATTGTACGAGGAGTGCAGCGCGTGGACATGCTTGCTGTCCGCCTTGAAGCTCATGGGCGTTCGTCCCGCTGCGGACGCAGCCCTCGATCGGAGAGGATCGTGTCGTAGGCGGCGTTGATAGCCGCGAGGCGCCGGTTGGCGGCGCAGCGCAATTCCGGCGGAACGCCCTGCGCCGCCAGACGATCGGGATGATGCTCGCGCACGAGCGCGCGGTGGCGCAGCTTCAGATCGGCATCCGAAATGCGGCCATCGACGCCGAGGATCGTGTAGGGGCTGCACGGGTCTTTGACGAAGCCGGCGCGGATGGAGAGGAACTCGCCGCGCGTCAGGCCGAACTTTTCGGCGACGACGGAAAGGAACGTGTCCTCCTTAGGGTGCAGCACGCCGTCGGCGGCGGCGACGTGGAACAGGCACTCCAGCAGCGCCCGCAGCATATCGGGCTCGTCTGCCAGAAGGCGGGCGATCTTGCTGGCGTAAATATCGTATCCGGCGATGTCCTGCGCCGCGAGATCGAACAGACGGCCGAAGTTCGCCTTCTCCTCGGGCGGGATGTTGAACACGCGGGCGAAGGCGCGCTCCTCGACCGGCAGCGCTACGCCGTCCGCCTTGGCCATCTTGGCGGCGAGCGTCGTTACCGCGATGGTGAAGGCGACCGTGCGGTATCCCGGCGTCCTGGCGCGCTCACCGACAATGCGGTTCCACAGCGCCGACAGCGTATCGCGCATCGAGGCGCCACCCGCCTCGATTCCGACCGCCCGTGCTATTGCATTCCATGGCATAGGCATTCCCATATCGGCATTCTCGGCCAACATGAAGAGGTCCGACCTCAGGTTGCGCCAGACTGCGTGAATGTTGCCTGAAATGCCGTCTACTCGGTGTGGCACCCGGTAAATGCCCGTAGTTGACGCCTGCGCGCCCGCCCGATAGCTCACGAGACGGCGGATTTTTCGGACGGATGCCGGATGGCCGGGCAGCCCAGCGACGAAAAGTGGCACTTCTTCATCGACCGCGGCGGCACCTTCACCGACGTCGTTGCACGCACACCCGACGGCCGCCTCGTCACCAAGAAGCTCCTGTCCGAGAACCCCGGCGCCTATGACGACGCGGCGCTGGAGGCGATCCGGCTGTTTCTCGGCGTTACTCCGGGGGCGCCGATCCCGGCAGAACGCATCGACGCGGTGAAGATGGGGACGACCGTCGCCACCAACGCGCTGCTGGAGCGCAAGGGCGACAAGACGCTGCTCGTAATCACCCGCGGCTTCAAAGACCAACTCGAGATCGGCACGCAGGCGCGACCCGACATTTTCGCCAAGCACATCGTCAAGCCGGAGATGCTGTATGCACGCGTCGTCGAGGCGGACGAGCGCGTCCGCGCCGACGGGACGGTCGAGCGGGCGCTCGATCTGACCGCGCTGGAGGCCGCGTTGCGCGCGGCGCGCGCCGACGGCATCGATGCGGTGGCGATCGTGTTCATGCACGCCTACGCGCATCCTGCCCACGAACAGCAGGCCGCGGATTTGGCGCGGTCGCTCGGCTTTTCACAGGTATCGGCGAGCCATGACGTCACCTCGCTCATCAAGATCGTGCCGCGCGGCGACACGACCGTCGCCGACGCCTACCTGTCGCCGGTGCTGCGCCGCTACGTCGACCGCGTGTCGGGTGCGCTGACCGCTGGCCGCGAGCGCCCGAACGTCCTGTTCATGGCGTCGTCCGGCGGCCTCAAGGCGGCGCAGACGTTCCGGGGCCGCGACGCGATTCTGTCAGGCCCGGCGGGCGGCGTGGTCGGCATGGCCGAGACGGGCAAGCGCGCTGGCTTCGCCAAGGTGATCGGCTTCGACATGGGCGGCACGTCAACGGACGTGGCGCATTTCGCCGGCGAGTACGAGCGCGCGTTCGAGACGCAGATCGCCGGCGTGCGCCTCGCCGTGCCGATGCTGCGCGTGCATACGGTCGCCGCGGGTGGCGGATCGATCATCTCCTTCGACGGTACCCGCTTCCGCGTAGGTCCGGAGAGCGCCGGCGCCAATCCGGGACCGAAGTCGTACCGGCGCGGCGGCCCGCTGACTGTAACTGACGCCACCGTCATGCTCGGCAAGATCGACCCGCAGTTCTTTCCGGCGATCTTCGGGCCGCAAGGCGATCAGCCGCTCGATGCCGAGGCGGTGCGCGCCGGCTTCGCGGAGTTGGCGCGCGCGGTCGGCGACGGGCGGACAGCGGAGGACATCGCCGACGGCGCCATCCGCATCGCCGTCGAGAACATGGCGAACGCCATCAAGAAAATTTCCGTCGAGCGCGGCTACGACGTGACCGAGTATGCGCTCAACTGCTTCGGCTCGGCGGGCGGCCAGCACGCCTGCCTGATCGCGGACACGCTCGGCATCGAGACGGTTCTGGTGCATCCGCTGTCAGGCCTCTTGTCGGCGTACGGCATGGCGCTGGCGCCGCAGCGGGCGAGCCGCGAGCGTTCCATCGAGGCACCGCTCGACGGTGCGACCATGCGCGAGTTGGAAACTCTTGCTTACGATCTCGGCAGCGACGCCACCGAAGAGCTGCTCGACCAGGGCATCGAGCACGACGCCATCGCCATCGAGAGCTTCGCGCACTTGCGCTATGCGGGGACCGACACGGCGCTGCCGGTCCCGCTGTCGGAAGCACACTTCATGCGCCGCGATTTCGAGGCTCTACACCGCCAGCGCTTCGGATTCATCTCGCCGGAAAAAGACATCAACGTTGCCGCGCTCGAAGTCGCCGCGACCGGCAACGACAGCAGCGAAACGGATGCGAGCGAGGAATCGGGGCGCAAGGCAGAGGACGTTACGCCGAAGGCGACGCGGTTCTATTCCCGTAGGGAGTGGCACGACGCGCCGGTGCTGATGCGCGAAGCTTTGCAGCCGGGGCAGGCCGTCAGCGGGCCAGCCATCGTCATCGAGCCGCACCAGACCATCGTCGTCGAGCCGGGCTGGTCGCTTCGACTCACGGCCGACGACGACATCGTGCTGACGCGCACCGCGCCGCGCCAGCGCGAAAAGCTCGGCGCCACCGCCGACCCGATACTGCTGGAGGTGTTCAACAACCTGTTCATGGCCATCGCCGAGCAGATGGGCGAAGCCCTGCGCAACACGGCGCAGTCGGTGAACATCAAGGAGCGCCTCGATTTCTCCTGCGCGGTGTTCGACGCGACAGGCGCCCTCGTCGCCAACGCGCCGCATCTTCCCGTGCATTTGGGCTCCATGGACCGCTCGGTGGAGACCATCATCCGCGAGCGCGGCGCCGAGTTGCGGCCGGGCGACAGCTACATGCTCAACGCACCGTACAACGGCGGCACGCATCTGCCAGACATCACCGTCGTCACGCCGGTGTTCGATGACGGCGGCGGGAAGGTGCTGTTCTACGTGGCGAGCCGCGGCCATCACGAGGACATCGGCGGCCTGACGCCCGGCTCGATGACGCCGCGTGCCACCACCATCGAGGAGGAAGGCGTCTACATCGACAACTTCAAGCTGGTCGATGGCGGGCGCTTCCTCGAGGCCGAGACGCGAGCGCTGCTCACGGGCGCCAAGTATCCCGCGCGCCGGCCCGACAAGAACATCGCCGACTTGAAGGCGCAGGTTGCTGCCAATGCCAAGGGCGAGGCGGAGCTGAAGCGCATGGTCACGCACTTCGGGCTCGATGTGGTGCAGGCCTACATGCGGCATGTGCAGGACAACGCCGAGGAGGCGGTGCGGCGGCTTCTATCGCGGCTGGAGGACGGACACTTCCGCGTCGAGACCGACCAGGGCACGGCCGTCGAGGTGCGTATCACCATCGACCGCGCGACGCGCTCGGCCAAGGTCGACTTCACCGGCACGAGTGCCCAGCAGGCCAACAACTTCAACGCACCCGAGCCGGTGACGCGCGCCGCCGTGCTCTACACCTTCCGCGTCATGGTCGACGAGCCGATCCCGATGAACGCCGGCTGCCTGAAGCCGATCGAGATCGTCATCCCCGAAGGGTCGATGCTGCGGCCGACCTATCCGGCCGCGGTCGTCGCCGGCAACGTGGAGACGAGCCAGATCGTCACCAACACGCTGTTCGCCGCGCTCGGCGCCCTCGGCTCCTCGCAAGGCACAATGAACAACCTCACTTTCGGCAACGACACGCTGCAGTACTACGAGACGCTGTGCTCCGGCGCGCCGGCAGGCCCCGGATTCGACGGCGCCGCCGCCGTACACGTCCATATGACCAACACGCGGCTCACCGATCCGGAGATCCTCGAGCTGCGCTATCCGGTGGTGCTCGAGGAATTCTCCATCCGCCGCGGCTCGGGCGGCAACGGCAAGTGGCGAAGCGGCGACGGCACGCGGCGCGTCATCCGCTACCTGGAGGGCATGCACTGCGCCATTCTCTCGGGCTACCGGCGCGTGCGGCCGTTCGGCGTAGCGGGGGGCGAGCCCGGCGAGGCCGGCAGCAACAGCGTGCGCCGCGCCGATGGCCGCAGCGAGTCGCTGCAAGGCTGCGATGAAACAGAGGTTTCAGCCGGCGACGCCATTGTCATCGTGACGCCCACCGGCGGCGGCTACGGACAAAGCTGAAACTTTGCCGCCCGGCGTTCCGTTCTGTGGCAAAGAGGCTTGCTGCCCCCGACTTTCGTGGAATTAAGGTGGGCCGGCCCTTGCCACACCGTCCCGGGACCCTTTCATATGCGGGGGCGCCCATCACGAAGGCGGACACAATGACCAACGCGGCACGGACACACTTGGCGCGCGGCCTAATCCTCGCGGCGGCGCTCGCGATCAGCATTCCCGCCGTGGCGGAGGAGACCGAGCCGGTATCGCCGGCGGCCGACATGACGGTGCGCGAGATCACCGCCGGGCTGTTCAAGGCCAAGCCCGGCGAGGCGCTCGACTATTCCAACCACGACCTCACTTACCTCGATCTGTCGGGACTGAACTTCAAAGGCGCCAAGCTCGCCAAGTCGAACCTATATGGCGCCGACTTCTCCGGCGCCAATCTGCGCGGCACCGACATGTCGGGCGCGCGGCTCGACCGCGCGACGCTGATCCGCGCCGACTTCTCCGGCGCCAATCTGTCCGGCGCCAGCATCCTGCGCCCCACGATCTACACGGACCTCACCGAGAACATCGCCGACGCGCCGCGCTTTGCCGGCGCCAACCTCACCGGCATCCGGGTGATGGCGAACATGTCGGGCGCCGACTTTCACGGCGCCGATCTGACGAACGCGAATTTCACGCCGCGCGAGTTGCGCCCGGGCCAGGGCACGCTGTCGACGCTCGCCAGAAACATGCTGAAGTCGTGCGACTTCACCAAAGCGATCCTGCGCAACGCCAACCTCGACCACGCGGTGCTCACCTTCGCGCGCTTCACGCAGGCTGACTTGACGGGCGCCAATCTCACCGACGCGGACCTGTCGCGCGCCGATTTCACCGGCGCCGACCTGACGGGTGCGGATTTCACCGGCGCCGATCTCGACGGCGCGACGCTGCTCGGAGTCAAAGGCCTCGACACGGTGAAGGGGCTCGCCACCGCGCTCAACTTCGACAAGACCATCCGCTGACACGCTATCGAGACACGAAAAAGCCGGGGCCAAGGCCCCGGCTTTCGCTTTCCTATCGTGCGCCGACCTAAGCCGACGCGCCGCGCATATCCTCGATATGGCCGCCATTGCCGCGGCGCTCGGCCATGTAGCTGTCGAACGCTTCCTTGTCCTTCGCCTTGCGCAGGCGCTCCAGGAACTCTCCGAACCGTGCGCGCTCCTCGTCGAGCCGCTGCACCGTGTCGGCGCGGTAGGCGTCGAACGCGGCGTTGCCGCTCGGCGGCGCCTGCGGTTGCGGCGCCCCGGGGGACACTGTCTGCGCGCGCTGCCAGCCGCGCGCTTGCCGGCGCCAGGCGATGCCCGCGACGACGAGCAGCGCGAGCGGCCAAACCAGCCAGAACAGCGCGAAGACGATCCACACCACGGCCCACGCGAGGCCGACCAGCGTGGCGAGGATGAAGCCGATGAAGCTGAGGATCAGCAGGCCCATGGACTACAACTCCGGTTGCGGGTGAGCACTTGAGCGCCAGGGCAGCGAGCCGCCCTGGCGCCAATTCGAAACGTTGCGGTTAGGTGGTCGCCGGCTCGCTGCCGCCGGCCGGACGCGTGCGGCGCTCGGCCATGAACTGGTCGAACTCCTGCTTGTCCTTCGCCTTGCGCAGGCGGTCGAGGAATTCGCGGAACTCGCGCTGCTCCTCCTCGAGGCGACGGATGGCGTCCTCGCGGTACTCGTCGAAGGCGGCGTTGCCGCTCGATTGGAAACCGCGGAACTCACGTCCCCAGCGCTGCACGTTGTTGTCCCAGCGGTCGGCGAACCGGCGCTGCCAGCGGCTCACGTCTCCGTGCCGTCCACATCCCATGCGTCCACTCCAGATAAGGAAAGCCAGAACTGCGAGGCCCACGGGCCAGAACAGGATGAAGCTCAGGACCATGACGGCAATCCACGCGGGTTTGCCGTAGTCGTCGAGCGTCGCCACAACCCCAGTCATCGTAGGTGATCTCCCATGTGAATGTTTATCACATTTACATAGTTGGCAGGTGGGTGGTCCCTCGTCAAGGGGCACGCTTGGGAAAATCGGACAGCGGCCTTTCCGGCGCTCCAAGTTGCCTAAACATGGGGTGGCGGCGGCCGCCGACCAGTGGCGGCTAAGCGTTCAACCCCTCAGGCTGAATTCGACCAACGGAATACCGGGGAGATTTGGGACGTCCAGCAGCATCCCGTCACGACCCTCCGAGAGCGTAATGTGCCAGTGGCGCTCTGGAGTTCTATGCAGACTTCGTAGAACCCTCTTGAACTCGCCGTACGGAATCAAAAATGCCACTTCCTTATCCATGCAGCCCAATACTAGGTGGCCGACGGTTGCTTTCGAGAGGAACTCATCCCAGGTCGGGTGATACCCGTACCAGTAGAGCGAGCCCTTCGTGTAACGCTTTGATATCGTACACACGGCGCGATTGCCCGAAGTCTTGTTCTGATAAGAGACCCCGCGCAGCTTCTCTAAACCCAATTCGTGCTCTCTCTCAAAGGCACTCATAACGCTCTTGCGCTTGGCCTCTATCAGTGCAGCAGGCGTGAACCCCGGCTGATGACTTGGCTCATCTTCAGGCCGGTCTGCATCGAGGTACTTCCTAATGTCCAAGCTCCAAACAGCAGCCAACTTTTCCAGAACCCACTTCTGCCGCTGAGCAAGGTGGTCGGGCCCCCATGTATCGGCCTGGAGAACCTGCTGGGTTATCAGGAAAGGCGACGACCCGTCCGGCGACGCGAAGTACTGCTTCTTCTTCTTTTCAAACGGCCAATTAGACGCCCGCGTATTCACACGCCTTGTAAGAAATACAAGATTGGCAATCCGATGAACCCACCAACTGCGTTGCACCAAGTCGGGAAACTGCTTAGCCCACTCCGACCCCTCAGCAACTGTTTGGGGCAAGACATGCTCAATCGAGACGAGATCGTCATAACTGGCACCGCCAGTTGAAAGTGCCTCGTCCAAACGCTGCAGAACCGGCTTACAAACGCGAGGCTTCAAATATAGCGGACCGTCGAGCGCAGTGATGAAGTCCAGTTGCTCGGTTTCCGATAATTCGAGTGCATCCTCGGAAGCCGCCGCTTGAGAATCCATTTGATGCATTACCGCAGCAAAGCGCGCGATACGTTCATTTACGCCAATGCGATTTACAAACAAGAAGTACGCAAGGCGTTCCACGGAGCAGAGAAACGCTGCAACCTGATCACGGGGGCAGTCGCTCCGCCGCAAAAGCCGGAGCAGGCAGGGTGCCACCCAATCCTTGTTATCAATTCGCTGGAGCGAACTGACCGCCTTGGCTGCCTCTGGACCGAACTGACGTTTTGTCTCAGCAACGTCGTTGAGCAACAGAAACGCGTCAGTTGACGGCTCCAAGACATCAGACATGAACGCATTCGCGTCGCCACAAAAGGGCGATACGTACTTTTTGAAGCCGACCTCAAGGGACATCCTCGGCTTGTCTCGCTCATAAAGCATCCGCAAGTGGCCAAAGAGATCCACCAACTCATCTCTTCCAACAGCCTCTTCGACCGCCTCCCACCTCTCAGCAAGAGAAACTTCATGCGAGTCGCCGGCACGATCCAGGAGATCAGCTTTAAGAATGTCTGTTGGACTGAGATCTAGTCCGCGCGCATTGAGAACTGTAAATATTTTTCGAGCCGCGTCGGCCGTGGGCACGGAAATAACGACCAGATAACAGCGCTGTACAACAATGCTACGATTGCGTCCCGTCTCTCCTCCGGGAGTTGCTCAAGAGCCGATCGCAGCAGCGTGGTATTTCTGACGATTCTTAGCTGACTACCCTCGACAGTATCAGCTTCGGGTAGGCTGTCGGTGGCCGCCAGCTCCTGAACATACTTGAGGAAGAATGCCCTATCTCGGTGCCGCAATAGGAGCCTGAATCTATCGTCAGTGCCTCGATCCGCGTTGGCCCTCTGGAAGACGTAGGCGCGCCTATCGAGACGCTTTTCGGGGTTGGTGGTCAAGTCGCGCAATACGCTCAAGAGTATAGTGAGGGTAGTCAGACGCTGCTGGCCGTCGATTACAGTTGCTTTCGGATGGTCGGGGCGTTTGATCAGAACAACGCTCCCGAGAAAGTACATATCGTCATCATCCATAGTATCGAGAATATCGGCCAGAAGCTCTCGGGCTTGATCCTCCTCCCATGCGTATGGGCGTTGATAAGGTGGTATTTCAAATGCGAAGTCATCGCTAAATATCTGACCTATTGTGCGCTCTGTCGCTTCAATGCGCGTCATTCAAAATTCTCCAACAGAAATGCAATATCACTTGTCCTGGGGAACGCCGAGGCCGTCGAGGTAGATGAGCACCGCCGCCTCGAGGAGGTCTTCGGGCGACATCGGAATCGGCCGACGCGCCGCGTCGCCGCGACCGAACAGCGTCGCAATGCCGTGGCTCAGCGACCAGATGTGCAGCGCCATCATCAGCGACGGCGGCCGCTTGTCTGCCGGCATCGTCGCCGCCAGCGCCTCACATGCCTGGCGCAGCACGCCGAAAGCGCGGTCGCCCGCCTCGCGCACCTCCGGATAGTCGCCGAGCGGCACGCCGGATTCGAACATCGCTGAAAATAGCGCCGGCTCCTTCGCCGCGAACTCGAGGTAGGCGCGCCCCACCCGCTCGAACGCCGAACGCGGCGTCGGCTTGCCGTTGTCCCAGGCGCGCGTCAGCGCCTCGGTGAAAGCATCGAAGCCGCGCCGCGCCACGTCGGCCATCAGCGCGTCGCGGTCGCGGAAATGCCGGTAGGGCGCCGCCGGACTGACGCCTGCCGCGCGCGCCGCATCGGCGAAGGTGAAGCCCGCAGGCCCCTTCTTGGAAATCAGATCGAGCGCCGCGGTAATCAGCGCCTCGCGCAGATTGCCGTGGTGATAGCCGCGCCGGCCGCCGGGACCGTCTTTGTGCCAACTCATGGCGCGCTTGTAGCGCAATTCGCCAGGCTGAGGCTATTGGGACGCGGATCAGCCTGTGCCGAGGACGTGGACGCTGAACAGCCCTTCGGGATCGGTCCATACCGCGTGCGGGCGCCATCCCGCGCGCTCGGCGAGCGCCTGGAAGCCGGCGATGTCGTACTTGTGCGAGTGCTCGGTGTGGATGCGCTCGCCCGCGGCGAAACGGAAGCGGTGGCCAAGCACGTGCACCGCCTGCTCGTCGCGGCTGACGAGGTGCATGTCGATGCGCCCGTGGCGCACATCGTAGGTGGCAAGGTGGCGGAAGGCGGCGACGTTGAAATCGGCGCCGAGCTCGCGGTTCGCCCGGTGCAGCAGATTGAGATTGAACTCTGCCGTGACGCCCTCCGCATCGTCGTAGGCGGCGATGAGGCGGCGCACGTCCTTCTTGAGGTCGGCGCCGATGATCAGCGTGCTTTCGGGGCCGAGGATGCGGCGCATGTTGGCGAGCAGCTCAGCCGCCTCCGAGTCGGTGAGGTTGCCGATGGTCGAGCCTGGGAAGAAGCCCAGCTTGGGCTTGCCGGCGATCTCGTCGGGCAGCCGCAACGGGCGGGAGAAATCGCCGGCGACGGGCAGCACGCGCAGCTCGGCAAAGCGCGCCTTGATGCGCGTTTCGGCGTCACGCAGCGCCGTTTCGCTGATGTCGACCGGAACGTACGCGTAGAGATCGCGCATGACCTCGAGCAGCAGCTCGGTCTTGGTGCTCGAGCCCGAGCCGAATTCGATGAGCACGGCGTCGGAGGGCGCCAGGGAGGGAATTTCGCCGGCGCGGCTTTGCAGAATGCGCATCTCGGTGCGCGTCGGATAGTACTCGGGCAGCTCGGTGATGCGCTCGAAGAGGGCGCTGCCGGCGGCGTCGTAGAAGAAGCGGCAGGGAAGCGATTTGCTGCGTGCCGATAACCCGGCGATGAGCGCCTGCGCGAACTCGCTCAGCGGCTCGCGCGTATGGCGATGCGTATCGGCCGCGTTCTCGGTGCTCGGACCGATGGCGGCGAGGTTGCCGTCGATTTCCAGTTTCATGCGGCGTCCTCGGCGAGGCGCAGGCCGGTGAACTGCCAACGCTGTTGCGGGTAGAAGAAGTTGCGGTAGCTGGCGCGGACGTGGCCTGTCGGCGTCGCGCACGAGCCGCCGCGCAGCACGTTCTGGCTGACCATGAACTTGCCGTTGTATTCGCCGACCGCGCCGGGCGCCGGGCGATAGCCCGGATAGGGCAGGTAGGCGCTGGAGGTCCACTCCCAGACGTCGCCGAACATCTGCGTCAGGCGGCCGTTGCCCGGGCCCGCAGGACGCGGGCGCAGGGCGCCGGTGCCGAGGTCGTTGCCGGCAACCTCGTAGCCGGCGGTCGCCGCCTCCCATTCGAACTCGGTCGGCAGGCGCTTGCCGGCCCAATTGGCGAAGGCGTTGGCCTCGTAGTAGCTGACGTGGGTTACGGGCGCGCGCGGATCGACGGGCAGGAGACCCTCGAGCGTCATCTGGTGCCAGACGCCGTCGCGCTCTTCCCAGTACCCGGGCGCGTCCCAGGCTTGTGTCTTTACCGTCGTCCAGCCATCGGCGAGCCAGAGCAGCGGCTCGCGATAACCGCCCGCCTCCATGAAGGCGAGCCATTCGCCGTTGGTGACGCAGCGATCGGCAAGACGATACGGATACAGCAGCACGTCGTGGCGCGGCCCCTCGTTGTCGTACGAGAAGCGGCTGCCGTCGTAACCGATGCCGCGGATGCCGCCGTCGAACGCGATGAATTGCACGGGCTCGGCCGCATCCTGCGGCTCGGGCTTGGGCTGCGGCTCGCGATAGGCGGGACGCAACGGCTGATAGGCGAATAGGCTGAGGATGTCGGTGAGCAACAGCTCTTGATGCTGCTGCTCGTGATTGATGCCGAGCTCGAGCATGGCGACGAGCGGATCGGGACCGTTGTCGACGAAGCCCTCGGTAAACAACCGCTCGAGCTCGCGATCGACATGCTCGCGATAGTCGCGCACCTGCTGGGCGGAGGGCCGCGTCAGCAATCCGCGGCGGCCGCGCGGCTGCCGGGCGCCTTTGCTCTCGTAGTAGGAGTTGAAGCAGTACTCGAAGTCGGCGGCGAACTCGCGGTAGTCGGGCAGGTTCGGCTTCAGGATGAAGCTTTCGTAGAACCAAGTCGTATGCGCGAGATGCCACTTGGTCGGGCTGGCATCGTCCATCGGCTGCACGGTCTGGTCTTCGTCGCTCAATGGAGCGGCGAGCGCGAGCGACAGCTGGCGGCTGGAAATCAGGCGCCCGTGGAGATCAGGAGCGCGCAGTTTGGTCGGCGAATCGGCGGTCGCTTGGACCGGGAGCGTTGAAAGCACTGGGACCTCTGGCTGTGAGGGTGCGGGTAGACGCTAGCTCGGGCGGCGCGGGTTCGGACTGAAATGGGCATAACCGGCATGCCCATAACGAACGGTTTGCCGTTAGGTTCGCTCTGTCGGGCAAATAGTTGCGCTTTCTATGTGTTGCTAGGGTGTGCGCGCCCACGCGCCGCAGCTTGCATAGACTTTGTCGGGCCGCGGATACCCATCCTTCAGCCTCGCCGACTAGGCTTTTCCGCCTGGGGCGGTGCCCCATGCGGGATGGAGGGACGGCAATGTCACGGCGCGAGCTCGAGGTCGGATCTTTCGTGCATCTCCTGGGCCTGGAGACCGGCTTGCTGGCGCCGGAGGCGACCTACCGCATCGAGCAGCTCCTGACGCTTGGTGACGGCGCCACCCTCTACAAAGTCCGCCACGAAAACGAGCCGTTCGATCGCGTCGTGTCCGAGCGCGAGCTCGGCCAAACCTGAGCCCCGAGACGTCTTTCGAGGATCGACTGATGCGCCTGCTGTCGCTTTTCGCCGTGCTGCTGGCTTCGATCCCGCTCGCCCGCGCGGATACGCAGTCCGTCGTCTTCGACGATGAGCACTACGCGCTGGCCTTCGAGGATCAGGCGACGCTGCCCGACGGCGAGGCCGGCGACGCCATCGCCGAGTTCACCTTGCCGGGTGAAAGCGTCGACAACTGGTCGAAGCTCTTTGCCTTTCACGCCTACCCGGAAATGGGCGACGATCCCCTCGCCGCGGTCGAGACCGTCGGCAAGGTGGTGAAAGAGACCAACAAGGACGCCAACTACGCCATCGTCACCAACGACAAGACGGGCGAGGCGATCATCGACTTCCTCACTTGGGCACCCGAGAGCGAAGTGATGGAGTTCAACGTCTTCAAGTATGCGCGCTCCGCCGACGGACGCGGCCTGGTTGCCATGCAGTATGCGCAGCACATCAAGCTGGGCGAGATCGACGTCGACGGCTTGCGGGCGCTCCGCCAACGCACCGTGGACGAAATGGCGACCGAGGATATTGCTCAGGCGCAGGACTATTTTGCCAAGAAACGCGGCAGGTCTGCGTCCAATACACCGCAAACCGAAGAGCCCACCCTGGCGCGCGCTGGCCGCGACGACTGAAAAGCGCTACAAGTGCCTCTCCGGATGGGGAGTTTTCGCATGCGCAGTGCCGTGCTACTCGCCGTTTTCGCCGCCGCAACGCTCGCGTCGCCGCCGACGTTCGCGCGCATTCAGCCGGAAATCGTCTGCGTCGATCCCGACATGGAATTCCCGGTCGCCTGCGATCCCGACGAAGACTAGCGCCGCCTACTTGCAGACCGTCTTGAGGCCGTCGGAGCCGCGTCGCGCCAGATCGACGTGGAAATGGTCGTGGTGGTTGGAGTCGTAGTCGGGGCTCAGCACCGTCGTGAAGTGCTCGCAGGCCCCGGCGCGCACCGTGCGCAGGAAGACGCGCTCGCGCTCCTCGCCGCGCCACCCACGCTTGACGGAGATCGTGCGCCCGTCGGCCAGGACGAAGCCCGACACGTCGAGCGCATTCGCATGGCCGTGCTCGGAGAGGTGCGCGCCCCACGAGTTGTTCATCGGACGGCAGGAATAAGAGCCGGCGATCTTCACCTCGACGAGGGGCACGCCGTAGACCCGCATGGCTGCCGGCTCGATGACGCCGACGACCCAGCGGTTGACCTGCGGGATCATGGGACACCGCAAGTACGCGACGGGGCTGATGCTGACCCGGCCGTTGTCGGTTGCGGCAAGCTCGAACGGCCGCTCGGCACCGCAGACGCTCGGTCCGCCGAGCGACAGCTTGGTCTTGATGAAGGGGGATTCCCGGACCGCGCCGGAGGCGAGGCACGCCCGTTCCTCTGTCTCCCGCCAGGGCTCGTCTTTGGCCACGAAGTATTGGCCACCGCTGCCGCCGCATCCGGAGAGCAACAGGGGACTGAGAATGCCAAGAACTACGCAGAAACGGACGGATGGCATGCGAAATAACTAACCGCGGTAACCCTAACGGATTATGAATCTGCCATCTTTCCCAGGTGCATAGAGACCAGCGCATTCCGGCGCATTTACGACTCGGGCAGGGCGGAACCTGACGAGTCGTGGCTAAACAACGGCGCAGCGACAGTTATCCACAACCGGAATGTCGCGACGCCGACGTCGCCTACAGACCTGTCATGATTGCCTTGTTAATAATTGCCGGTCGGGAGCAATCCTGGCCCTCAGGCAGCGGCCAATTCGTACTGCGTATGCGCTGCGCCCTGGGTGTGTACCGCGTCTTGGCCCCGGCATTTGTCGGCGCTGGTCCCTTGGCAACCCCGCGTTTGTCTTTTGGGTATCAGTGACGATTGCCGGGGTCTCGTATTTTTAAGCGGGCGTCAGCGCTGCGAGGCGAAGAACGCCAGCACCGCCTGCTTGAAGCCCTTATCGCCCACCGCCTTGTTGTGATCGCGCCCGGGCAGCTCAATGCCTTGCGCGCCGGGAATGAGCGCAGCAAGTTCAGCGGCTGACCCGCCGATGACGTCCTTTTCGCCGACAACGACCAGCACCGGACAGCGCAGTGCCCCCAGCGCCTCGGCGGTGATCGGCGCGCGCGCCGAGCGGATACAGGCGGCGAGCGCCTTCAAATCGCTCTTCGTCTGTTCGGCGAAGGCCCGGAACGTGCGCGCCGTATCGTTCTTAACGTCGTCGATGCTTGCGGCCTCGAGCGCCCGGGCGATCGGCCCGGTTCCGGCGACGCCGCGCACCATGTTGAGACCGAGGCCGCCGAACACGAGACTACGCACGCGCGACGGGCGCGTCATGCCGAGAAAAGCAGCGATACGGGCGCCCATCGAATAGCCAATGACGTGGGCGCGCTCGATACCGAGGTGGTCGAGCAGCCGGCGCGCGTCCTCCGCCATGATCGGCGCACCGTACTGGTCGAGGTCATACAGCTTGGCGCTGCGCCCATGCCCGCGGTTGTCGTAGGCGATGACGCGATAGCCGGCGTCGGTCAGCGTCTTGACCCATTGGGTGTCGACCCAGTTGGTCGCGACGTTCGACGCGAAGCCGTGGATGAGCAGCACCGGCGTGCCCGCGCCCTCGTCGAGATAGGCGATGTCGATACCGTCGGAGCTGAACGTCTGCACCGTCGTTTGTCCTCGTCGCCGCAGCCAGGTGCACCCCTATCATTTGCCGCCAGGCGCGGCTATGGTCGGCCCGCTATCGGCAAGACAATGCAGGGCAATTCCATGGCCTTGAGCCTCGTTCCCCACCTCGCCAACGACCAGGGCGCGGAGAAGATCTTCATCGGCGTGCGCGAATTGAATTGTATGGGCGCCCGCCCGCCGTTCGATCATCCGCACGTCTATCTCGACATGGGCGACGACGGCCAAATACTTTGCCCGTATTGCTCGACGCTCTACATCTACGACCCGCGCCTTTCCGCCGATCAGAGCGACCCGGCGGGATGCCTCGTCAGCGTCGTCGAGGACGCCGCCTGACAGCTTAACGGACTTTGCAGACCGAGCGCGCCGCGGCCTGCAACCCATAGTATCCGATGAGCGTGCTGCAGCTCGATCCGCTTGCCAACGAAAACGCCGAAACGGCGCTCGCCCATGCCCGCAAGGGGCAGCCTGGTCCCGTGCTTATCGTCGGGGCGGGGATAGGCGGGCTTGCGGCCTCGCTGGCGCTCGCGCGCCGCGGCATCGCCTCGCACGTCCTCGAGCGACGTCCTGCATTCAACGAGGACGGTGCCGGCATCCAGATCGGCCCCAACGGCACGCGCATATTGCGCCAGCTCGGCGTCGTCGATGCCTTGCGCCCGCACGTCGGCGTGCCCGAGGTGCTGAGCGTGCGTGACGGGGCTACGGGACAAGAGCTCGCGCGGCTGCCGCTCGGCCGCTGGCTCGCCATGCGCCACGGCGCCCCCTACTGGGTCGCGCATCGCCGGGATCTGCACGCCGCGCTGTTGCAGGCAGTGCGCAAGGAGCCGCTGGTTGCACTGTCGATGGGCTTTGATGCCTCCGAAGTGGCGACACGCGACGGTCTCGTTGCGGTTGCAGCCGACAGCCGCCAGGCGTGGACAGGGCGGGCGCTCATCGCCGCCGACGGCATCTGGTCGCCGCTGCGCTCGCTGCTGTTCAAGGGCGCTAAGCCGACGTTCTGTGGCAAAAGCGCGTCGCGCTCAATCGTGCCGCTCGACACGCTGCCAGACCAATTCCACCGGCCCGAGACGACCATCTGGCTGTTCCCCGACGCGCACGTCGTGCACTACCCGGTTTCCGGCGGAACCGAGCTTGCGGTCGTCGTGGTGCTCGACGACGGACACGAGAGCAGCGACTGGAGCGCTCCGGTGCCGCCGGCGTGGATCCAGCAGAGCATGCCCAAGTGCGCCGAGGCGCTGCAGACGCTGATCCTGGAGGCGAGCACGTGGCGGCGATGGTCGCTGCACACGATGCCCGTGCCGCAGCGATGGGCGCAGGGACCGATCGCGCTGCTCGGCGACGCGGCGCATCCGGTGCTGCCGTTCCTGGCGCAGGGCGGCGTGATGGCGCTCGAGGATGCGGCAGTGCTGGCGGACGCGCTGCACCGGAACCCCGACCAGGTGCCACTAGCGTTGCAGCAGTATCAGCGCCGCCGCCGCGCGCGTGTCATGCGGGTCGCCAAAGCCTCGCGCCGCAACGGCAGCATCTATCACCTGCAGGGCTTGGCGGCAGAGGCGCGCAATCTCGTTCTGCGCAAGCTGCCGGCGCAGCGGCTGATGGCGCGCTATGATTGGCTCTACGGTTGGCGCGCCGACTAGGCGAGACGCTCGACCGCGATGCGCATGAAGTTATCGTAGAGGCGCCGCGAGTTGCCGAGCAGCTCGGCGAAGCCTTCGATGACCTGCTTGCGCAGCTTGCCGCCGTATCCGGGAGGATGTAGCCGCAGCGCCGCCGCTCCGGACAGCGACCAATCGGCGATCGATTGGTCCGTCGCTTCGACGTGGTACTGCAGGCCGAACGCGGACGATCCATAGGCGAAAGCCGCAATGGGGCAATCGGACGTCGAGGCGAGCAGCACGCCTCCGTCCGGCATCGCCTTCACCTCGGCGCCGTGCCACTGGACGCCGCGCTTGATCTCGCCGAAGCCGGCGTAGAGCGGATGCTTGCGGCCTTCCTCGCTCAACGCGATGTCGAGCAGGTTGAACTCTCCGACTGTTGCCGGCCCGACCTTGCCGCCGAGAGCGTCGGCGAGAAGCTGATGCCCGAGGCACACCCCGAGGAACGGCTTGTCATCCTCTGCGACCCAGGTGCGGATCGCGGCCTTCTCGTCCTTGAGCCAGGGATGCAGATCCTCCTGCCAGACGTCCATCGGACCGCCCATCACCATGAGGATGTCGAACCGATTGAGGTCGGGGATTGGATCGCCGCGATCGAGGCGCACGATGGTCGGCACGAGGCCGTCGGCAGCCAAATGCCCGAAAAGCGTTCCGGCATGGCAATTTGTTGCGTGCTGGAAGATGGCGACGCGAGGCATCGGTGCTTGCTGGTCGACCGTGGATATTCCCTGCGGGAAAAACAGATATTCTTTGGTCTAACGATTTGCAAGCACCGTTCAGTTGCGCCGCTACGGCAATTCACGCGAGTAGCTGATCACCGATAGGAAGCGGATGGGAAGCTTGACCAACTCCTCCGGCCCATGCGGCGCATCGGCGTCGAAGAACAGGCTGTCACCCGGCTTCATCGGATAGAGCTTGTCGGCGTGGCGGTACACGACCTCGCCCTCGAGCACAAAGATCAGCTCGTGGCCGCCGTGCTGGAAGAGCGGGAATACCTCCGACTCTTCCGTGAGCGTGATGAGGTAGGGCTCGACGACGACGCTGCCCGACAGGCCGCCTGTGTGCCCCAACAGTTGATACTGGTGTCCGGCGCGAGTGCCGCGACGCTCGATCAACAACCCCTGCCCGGCCGAGACGAAGACGGCGTCGCGCCGTTCCTCGAAACGCCTGAACAGCGACGTTACCGGAACGCCGAGTGCCTTTGACAACCGCTGCAGCGTGGTCAGCGACGCCGAGGTCACGCCGTTCTCGATTTTTGAAAGCATGCCGAGCGACAGGTCGGCGGCGCGCGCGAGGTCGGATGCCGTGATGCCGAGCTTGCTGCGGAAGGCGCGCACCTCGCGGCCGATCGCGACCTCGAGCATGTTGTCACGCGCGCCCTGCAAGGCGTGGGGATCCTGCTCCCCGGCAAGCAACGCCTTCCGCGTCGCAACGTGCCGGGATACCCGCCCGGGCTTAGCGTTCGCGTCTGGGCCGCGGACAGGCTCGCTCAGCGCGTCGAGGGGGCTATCGGTAATCCGGGCTTTGGCCGGCGCTCTTTCCCGTGTTTTGGTCTTTTTCATCCGCCTGCGAGCTTCTGCAATGCCTTCAACCCGACGATGCGCCCACCAAATTCGTCGGCGGCATCGAGGAGACAATCGCAGAAGTATAAGGCGGCGGCACTGTCCACAAGCAAGTGGAAAACGGGGGTGGTCCCCATGTCGGCCCGGGTGAGGATGGCCGACATCTTGGCGATCGAGGTTTGCGCGATGGCGAGATCGGCGAACTTATCGCGCCGCAGATCGATGGCGCAAAGCTTGGCGAACATCTCCGGCAGGGCCTCGCCGGCCACCGCCAGCCAGGCGTGGCTGTCGCGGCGCGAGAGCGGATAGGTGCGCTCCTCGTCCTCGATCCGCCAATCGGCTTCGAGTTGTGCAAGCCGCTCACCATCGCCGCTGAGGTTGGAGAGCAGGATGACCTCGCCGGGGGCAAGGACGAGGCAAAGCCCACCGTCCGGCTGGCGGAAGGCGCGGTTGGCCGTGGCCTCGACGGCGATTCCGCGTGCCTGCATGGCGGGAACGGTGCCCCGCCCTTTGAACCCTAGGCGCGGAAACGGCGACAGGTCGGCAATGACGATCCCGCCGGTCGTTCCTTCGCCGACCGTTTCGGCAATCGCAATGTCATCCAGATTGCGCCACTCGGCGCCAGCAGCTTGCAGCTTGCGGCGCAGCGGTGAACGGCGCGGAAGGGCGACGGGATCGATCATTCTCGCAGCTCCTCGTCACATATCCTGGCGCTTGTTTTCGGGATCGTAGAAGGGCACCGGCACCGTCTCGGCGGTGACCATGCGGCCGCCGTCGACGCGGATCGCGAAGCGCTTGCCGGGCTCCGCGAGATCGGGCGGTAGGTAGGCGAGGCCGACGACCTTGCCGAGCGTGGGCGAGCGGGCAACCGAGGTAACGCGCCCGACGATGTCGCCGTCGCGGATGACGAGGTGGCACTCCTTCGGCGACGGCGCGTTTCTATCGACGAGCGCGAACCCGACGAGGCGCCGCGTCACGCCCTTCGTCATCTGCATGTCGACGGCGCGTTTGCCCACGTAGAACGGCTTCTTCTTGGCGAGCGCCCACTCCATGTTGGCCTCGGCCGGATGGGTGAGGCCGTCGGTATCCTGCCCGACGATGATGTGCCCCTTCTCGAGCCGCAGGATGCGCTGCGCCTCGACCCCGAAGGGTATGATACCGAACGGCTTGCCCGCCTCCATCAGACGGTCCCACAGCGCTTCGCCCATAGAAGATGGGACGTGGATCTCATAGCCCAGCTCGCCGACAAAGCCGACACGCAGGATGCGCACCGGAATGCCGGCGACCTTACCTACCCGCGCTGCCATGTAGGGGAATGCTTCGGCCGAGAAATCGATGTCGCTGGCGAGCTTCTGGATGACTTCCCGTGATTTTGGACCGGCGAGGTTTATGCCGGCATACGCCGCCGTAACGTTGGCGACGTCGACATCCATTTTCCATTGCACGTTGAACCAGGTCATCTGCCGGTAGACCTGGTCGACGGCGCTGGTCGTCGCCGTGACGTAGTAGTGGCGCTCGTGCAGCCGCGCGGCGACACCGTCGTCGATGACGACGCCGGTCTGGTCGGTCATCAACGCGTAGCGGGCGCGGCCGATCTGCTGCTTCTCGTAAGCCCACGTGTACATACGGTCGATGAAGGCGGCTGCGTCTGGACCGCGCACCTCCAGCCCGCCGAGCGTCGACACGTCGATCATGCCGACGCCCTCGCGCACGGCGCGCACCTCGCGCTCGATCGAGCGCTGCGCGGCGCCCTTTGCGCCGTAGTAGGCCGGACGCATCCACAGGCCGGCGGGCATCATCTGCGCGCCGGCTTCGACGTGGCGGTGATGCATGGCGGTGAAGCGCACCGGCTCGAACCCGCGTCCGGCAAGCGCCGCGAACTTTTCCGGCACCAACGGCGGACGGAACGTCGTCGTGCCGATCGACTCGATCGATTTGCCGGTTTCCTTGGCGACGACGCGGATGGTGTTGAGGTTGGCGTGACGCCCCTGGCTCGGACCGAACCCCGCGGTCGAGTAGCGCTTGACGAGCTGGATGTCGTCGTAGCCGTCCTTGATGGTGTTGACGATGTCCTTCGCCTTCAGGTCCTCGTCGAAGTCGATGAAGTCTAGGCCGTGCTTCTGAGCGAACACCGGATAGGGATGGCTGACGTGGGCGGCATAGGGATCGGCGGCCGGCTGCGGTCGCGGCGGCGAGGAGCCATATCCGGCCTCGGCCGCGGCGATGGTGCCGGCGTGGCGGCTGTCGCCGATCACCGCCGCCTGCGACCACACGCCGGCGGCGGCGCCGACGACCGAGATGCCGGCTGGCAGGTCGACGGCGCGATGCATGTTGATCGCCGGATCGAAGATCACCTTGGCGCCGGCGTGGCTCGCGAGATTGAGCGACGGCGCGAAGCCTACGCTCATCAGCACGACGTCGCAGTCGATCCATTCACGGTCCGCCGCGCTCGCGCCATTGCCGGTGATGCGCGCGACGGCCACCGACCACACGCGCTTGCGACCGCGGCTGTCGGCCACCGTCGCACCGGCGATGATGCGCACGCCCCGTGCTTTCACCTCTTCCGCGACGGTGGAATCGACCACGGTATTCAGGTCGACAACGGCGGCGACTGCGACGCCCGCATCGAGCAGGTCGAGGGCCGCTTCGTATCCGAACCGGTTGGCGGTGACGATCACAGCCCGCTGACCGGGCTTCACTGCATAAAGGCGCAACAGGCGCTGCGCCGCGCCCGCGAACATGATGCCGGGACGATCGTTGTTGGCGAAGACGAGCGGCTGATCGAAGGCGCCGGTGGCGATGACGGTCTGCTTGCTGCGGATCTTGAAGAAGCGGCTGTCGGAGGCGGCCGACGTCCAGTTGTCGGCGAACATGCCGGTGACCGTAGTGCCGGTCATGATCCGCAGGTTGCGGAGCGCGCGGGCGCGCTGGATGAGCGCATCGCGGCGGGCGACGACAGAGGCGCGGTCGCCGCCGCTACGCCCATAGAGCAGCGAGCCGCCGAGCTGCGGAAGCTCCTCGAGCAATAGCGTATCGGCGCCCGCTTCCGCCGCAGCGATTGCCGCTTCGAGACCGGCCGGACCGCCGCCAACGACGAGCACGTCGGCGAACAGATAAGCCTTGTCGTAGTACTTGTGCGGAGCCTGCGTCTTCAGCTTGCCGAGGCCGGCCATGATGCGGATCGGCCGCTCGAACAGGTGCTGCCACACACCGCGCGGCCGGTAGAAAGTCTTGTAGTAGAAGCCGACGGGCAGGAAGCGGCTGAAGAGGCCCATGCCGGCGTATAGGTCGTGGTCGAGCGGACCGAGCCGATTGACCGACTCCACCGCCATGCCTTCGGCGAGCGCATGCTGATCGGCGCGTGCGTTCGGCTCACCACCCACCTGCACGATGGTGTTGGCGTCGTGCCCCGACATGGTGAGCACGCCACGCGGCCGGTGATACTTGAAGGAGCGCGATAGCAGCACGCGACCCTGCGCATAGAGCGCCGAGGCGATGACATCGCCGTCAAAGCCGCTGTGCAGCCTGCCATCGAAGCTGAACGACAGCGGCCGCTTGCGATCGATCAGCAACCCGTAGTCGGGCCCTTCGAGCCGTCCGGCGCCTGCGCTCATGTCGCGCTCCCGTTGCGGCGCGCGAAATAGGCGTCGACCGTCATTGTCTCGAGAACCGTGTCGGTGACGGTATTGCGGCGGGCGATGAACCACGTATTAGTCGGCGCGTGCAGCCACCATTCGTCAATCTCGCCGGCGAGATTGGTGTCGAGGAACAGGTACTCGGTCCACGCGTCGTCGCTCGCCGCCGCGTCCGGCATCGGCTTGACCTCGCCGCCCCAAACGAATTCCGTGATGTTGCGCGGCCCGTTGACCGGGCACGTCAGAATCTTCATTGGCGTTGCTTGTCCCGATACTTCCCTCAGTGCCCCACCGACGCCGCGCCTTTTTCACCGACGAGATCGAACGTGCGGAAGCGGTCGAGCGCGAACGGCTTGAGCAGCTCCGGCTGTCGGTCATCGACAATGCATTCGGCCATGCGCGACCCGCACACCGGCGTCGCCTTGAAGCCCCACGTGCCCCAGCCCGCGTCTATGTAGTAGTTCTTGACCGGCGTGAGCCCCATCACCGGCGAGAAGTCAGGAGTCATGTCGGCCATGCCTGCCCACTGACGCAGCACCTTGAGCTCGCCATGAACGGGAACAGCTCGAGCATGTGCGCCATCAAGCTTTCTTTGAAGTCGAGCGTCGAGCGCGTCGAATAGAGGCCGTAGGGATCGGTGGCCCCGCCCATCACCATCTCGCCGCGTGCGGACTGCGAGATGTAGACGTGCAGCGAGCCCGACACGATGATCTGGTCGAGGATCGGCTTCACCGGCTCCGAGACGCAGGCCTGCAACGGTATGGTGCGGATGGGGAGGAGGAATCCCGCCATCCGCGCCACCTCGCTCGACGAGCCCGCCACAGCCTGCACGATCTTGCCGGCGCGAATCGTGCCGCGATTGGTCTCGACGCCGACGGCGCGGCCGTTCTCGATGAGGATCTTGTTGACGCCGGTCTGCGTGTGCACCTCGACGCCGCGCTTGATCGCCTCCTTGGCGTAGCCCCACGCCACCGCGTCGTGGCGCGCGATGGCGCCGGGCGGATGATAAAGCGCCCCGAGGACCGGATAGCGCACGTCCTCGGAGATATTGATCGTCGGGCAGAGGCGCTTGACCTCGTCGGCATCGATCACCTCCGACTTTACGCCAAGGTGCTTGTTGACCTCCGCGCGCCAGCGGGCGGTGCGCATCGCGGCGTCCGTGTGCGCGAGCGTGAAGTGCCCGCGCTCGGAGTACATCATGTTGATATCGAGCTGGTTCGACAGGCCGCGCCAGAGGTCGACCGACTCTTTGTAGAACTTGACGCCTTCGGGCGTCAGGTAGTTGGCGCGGATGATCGTCGTGTTGCGCGCCGTGTTGCCGCCGGCGAGCCAGCCTTTGTCGAGCACGCAGACGTTGGTGATGCCGTGCTGAGCCGCGAGGTAGTAGGCGATAGCGAGGCCGTGGCCGCCCGCGCCGATGACGATGACGTCATAAGTTGGCTTGAGCTCGGGAGCCCACCGGAAATGCGGATCTTGAGGGTGCTCTTTGGCCAGCCCGTACTTCAAAAGGGCAAAGGGCATCGGCTGTTTCGTCCTGGCTGGCGGTCTCGAAATGCGTTCCCAGAGTGCAAGAAAATTTCCGCATGTTCAAGTGCTCAGTAGGTCACCATCCTGCGCAAATAATGATCTTGACTCCCGAATGCCTCGGAAAAACAGGGATTACGCGGCTTGACAAGTTGCGTCAACCCGTCGCAGAATTTTCCGCATATAAAAATAGGTTGCCTCTAAGGCAACTTCACTCGGGTGGAATGACAAGGCAGCCAAGGGGAGCTCAATGCAAAAGAGCACTAATGAAGCGCGCGTGCAATCCATGTACGCGGGAGACGTGCGATGGGCAGTATTTGCCGTCGCCGCGCTCTGGGCGACATACGGATTCGTCTTCTGGAAGATGCTGCCGCTCGTCGGCACGCCTGAGGTGATGTACGCCCTCGCTATATCGGGCGGCATCGTGCTTCTCTTCAACACCGCGTCGATCTTCGCGATGATCCGTCACTACGCCGGTGACAAGGAGCACATCTACGGCCTCGACATCCACTACCTCGACGTCCTGCGCGGCACGGCTTGAGGGAGGGATAAATGGCCAAACCAAAATACCAACCGCCCGAGCAATCCAAATTCGGACAGCTCGTGGACTCTCTGTTCCTCCTCGCCCTCGTCGTCGCCAGCCTCTTTGCGCCGGTCTACTTCGGCCTCGCTGGCGGCGGCAAGACGGCGCTCGAGTTCGCCGACAAGACGTGGGCGGGCATGGGACAGAACGCGACGATGCAAGCTCAGTGGGAGAAGCTCGGCTACACGGCCGAGACAGCCCACGACCTCATCGCTTCGCGCTTCGACTATTCCTTCAGCGTGCCGGCACTCGCCCTCACGGCGCTCGTGGTGATCGTCTACTTCGTATTCGTCTTCCGCCTGTCGGCGAAGGAGTACAAGGACGTCATCTCCGAGCGGTTCGACCGGTAACGGAGAGCATCAATGGAAAACCTGAACAACTTCCAGCTGCTGGAATATGCAGCCTGGGGCATCTCCGCCATACTCGGTCTGTGGATGCTCTTCGACATGATCAAGACCAACATCAAGTACTCCGAGCAGACGTTGCTCTCCTCGAAGGAAGGTGAAATCGAGGACGTGCTGGTCATCGATCCTCCGCACCAAGGGGGGCACCGGTGACCCAATCAACAGCAATCCACGGCGAGAAAGTCTCGCTGTTGCGCGTCCTCGGCCCCGGACACGTCTGGGCCTTGGGCGTCGGCATCGTGCTCGTCGGCGAGTACATGGGCTGGAACTTCGCCGTCGGCAAAGGCGGCGCACTTGCCGCCCTCATTGCCTGCTGGGTGGCGGGCCTGCTCTACACCTGCGTCGCCATGATCGACTCGGAGGTGACCTCGACGGTCGCTGCCGCCGGCGGTCAGTACGCGCAGGCCAAGCACATTGTCGGGCCGCTCATGGCCTTCAACGTGGGCCTGTTCCTGGTGCTTGCCTACACCATGCTGGAGGCCGGCAACGCCATTACCGCCGGCTACCTCGTTCAGGCGGTAGGCGGCATGGCCGGCTTCGAGAGTGTGCACGACAAGCCGTTCATCGTGCTCACTATCGTGGCGCTGGCTTGGCTGAATTATCGCGGTGTGTTCGCGACGCTGACGTTCAGCCTCATCATCACCGCCATCGCCTGCTTGGCGATCGTGGTGCTGTTCGCGGCCGTTCGCCCGTGGACCGATGAGATCCTGAAGCCGGCGGAGCTGCTCACCGGCTTGCCGTACGGCTGGCTCGGCGTCATCGCGGCGCTGCACTTCGGCCTGTGGTTCTACCTCGGTATCGAAGGCACGACGCAGGCGGCGGAAGAAGTCCGCTCGCCGGCGCGCGCCCTGCCGCTCGGCACGATGACCGGCATGATCACGCTCCTCGTGGCGGCGACCATGACCTGGTACATCTGCGTCGGTTTGATGCCTTGGGAGTACCTCGGCCAGGCGATCACACCGCTGTTCGACGCGGCGCGTCTGACCGGCTCGCTGTGGCTGATGGTGTTCCTCTTCGTCGGCACCATCTTCTCGACGCTGGCCTCGGCCAACGGCTGCATCAACGATGCCTCGCGCGCCTGGTTCTCGATGGGCCGCGACCGGTATCTGCCGGTGTGGTTCGGCGCTGTGCATCCGGTCTATCGCACGCCCTACAGATCGATCGTCTTCCTGGTACCCGTGGCACTCATCTTCGCGCTCGGCGTGCCACTCGATCAGGTCATCACCTTCTCGATCCTGTCGGGACTTCTCGGCTACACCTTCATGCCTTTCAACATGGTGATGTTCCGCAAGAAGTGGCCGCTCAACTCGATCCGCCGCGGCTATGTGCATCCGTTCCACCCGCTGCCCGCGATCGTGCTCCTGCTGATTTGCTCGGTCACCTACTTCGCGGTGTTCCTGGGCTACGGCACGCAGCTCGTGGCGATGATGGTGTTCTACATCGTCGCCTCGGCATGGTTCGCCTTCCACCGCTACAAGTACGTGCGGCGCGGCGATCAGTTCACGATGCCCTGGCCACGTCCGGCCGGCTACTGATGCAGTAACGAGTGTCGTGCCGCGGACTCCCACGGTCCGCGGCACCTCCCCGGCGATCCCCGGTTGGCTCTGCGGGGATCGCCACCATCGCCTTAGAGCCCCCGAATTGAAGTTGCGCGGAGCGATCACGAGATGTCCGTTTCCTTTCTTCTCGCCGCCGGAAGCGTCGCCGCGCTGACCTTCGTCGGCATGCGCGATGCCCGCGCCGCCCGCGCCGCCCGCCGCGCCATGCTGGACGACTGCGCCGGCGCGCTCGGCCGCAGCGAACTTTCCCACGCTGCCGACGGCTTTCCGCGCCTCGCCGGCGTCTATCGAGGACGCGAAGCTCGCGTCGATCTTCTCTGCGATACGATGACCATCCGCCGTCTGCCGCAACTGTGGATGCGGGCCACTCTCCTCGCAGCCAATTCCGCCAGGCCGGGCTTCGCCATCCTCGTCCGCCCGTCTGGAATGGGCAGCGAGTTCTATTCACTCACTCCGACTTTCGAACACCGGCTGGCGGCACCTGCCGGCTTCCCCGCTGAAATGCTCATCCGTGGCGATGACGGCGCCGAGGCGCTTCTCGCCGAGCTCGCCGACACGCTGCGCGCGATCCTCGCCGATCCGCACGTCAAGGAGATCGCCGTTACGCCGCGCGGCGTGCGCATCCTGCGCCAGGCCGGCGAAGGCAAACGCGGCGATCACCTGCTCTTGCGCCAATCGGTGTTCGAGAACACGAGCGTCGCGCGCCAGGATCTCGCCGCCGCGCTCGAGCAGCTCGAAGCCATCCGTTCGGTGACGGACGCCTACGGGCGCGCGTGCGCGGCATGAGCGGCAAACAGCCTCTCAACCCGTACATCGTACTCGCCCTTGCCATCCTCGCTCCGGGCGCCGGGCACGTCGCCGCCGGAGCCCCCCAACGGGGGCTGGGCTTCGCATTCTTCTCGCTGCTTTTAGCGCTGCTCTGCTGGCACACGACAACGCCGGACATCTCGTTCATCGGCCGCTCGGCCTTCGGCCTGTTCGTCTGGGCGGTGTCGATTCCGGACGCCTACCGCATCGCTCGCATCCGCTACGAGGAGTGGCAACACGGCCAGCGAGTTGCCTCCAAGGAAAATAGTCTTCATGCCAGTTGAACTCTTTGCGACTGCCTGCTAGGTTTTGAGCAGCAGAAGAACTTGGGGACCGGAGAAAATGTGCGGCATCGTCGGCCTATTCATTAAGGACGCCTCGCTCGAGCCAAAACTGGGCCAGTTAACCTCGACCATGCTCGCCACGATGTGCGAGCGCGGGCCAGATTCGGCAGGTTTTGCCGTGTACGGACCGGCCACCAAGGGGCGCGCCAAGATCACCCTGCAGTCGCCCGATCCGGACCGCGATTTTGCCGGTCTCACCGCCCCAATCTCCAAGGTCATCGGCGCCGACGTCACCCTGGAACGCAAGTCGACGCACGGCGTGCTTTCGGTTCCCGCCGACAAGGTGGACGCCGCGCGCGAGGCGCTCCGCACCGGCCATCCGCACCTGCGCATCATGAGCTCGGGCGACGTGATCGAAATCTTCAAGGAGGTCGGCTACCCGACCCAGGTGGCGAGCCGCTTCGACCTGTCGAAGATGCAGGGGTCGCACGCCATCGGCCATACACGCATGGCGACCGAATCCGCCGTCACCACCATGGGCGCACATCCCTTCTCGACCGGGCCCGATCAGTGCCTGGTGCACAACGGGTCGCTGTCGAACCACCACAACCTGCGCCGCGATCTGATCCACGACGGCATGACCTTCGAGACCGAGAACGATACCGAGGTCGCCGCCGCCTACATCTCCTGGCGCATGAAGCAGGGCCTCAACCTCGGCGAGGCGCTGCAAAAGAGCCTGGAAGATCTCGACGGCTTTTTCACCTTCGTGGTCGGCACCAAGAACGGCTTCGGCGTGCTGCGCGACCCCATCGCCTGCAAGCCCGCAGTGATGGCCGAGACAGATCAGTACGTGGCCTTCGGTTCCGAGTACCGGGCGCTGGCCGGACTGCCCGGCATCGACGCCGCCCGCGTCTGGGAGCCCGAGCCCGCAACCGTTTATTTCTGGGAGCGCTGATCCGATGCCGACCGTCGATCTCGCTACCACGTCCCTGCGCGAGCTGAACGAGCTGCTGCACAAGCAGGGCGCCGGCACGAACGAAACGCAGTGGGAGATCCTCAATCCCAAGGGCAGGCATGCCGTCGCCGTGGGCGTCGATGCACCGCTCAACATCGATATCAAAGGCCCCGTCGGCTACTACGTCGCCGGCATGAACAAGCACGCGAACATCGTCGTGCACGGTTCGGCCGGTCCCGGCGCCGCCGAGAACATGATGTCGGGCAAGGTCGTCGTCAAAGGCGATGTCAGCCAGTACGCCGGCGCCACCGGCCGCGGCGGCTTGCTCGTCGTCGAGGGCAACGCGTCCTCGCGTTGCGGCATCTCGATGAAGGGCATCGACATCGTCGTCAAAGGCAACATCGGCCACATGTCGGCGTTCATGGCGCAGACGGGCAATCTGGTCGTGTTCGGCGACGCGGGCGACGCGCTCGGCGATTCCATCTACGAAGCGCGCCTCTTCGTGCGCGGCGCGGTGAAGAGCCTTGGTGCCGACTGCGTCGAGAAGGAGATGCGCGACGAGCATCTGGAGCTCGTCGACAATCTCCTGAAGCGCTCCGGCCTCAATGGCGTGAAGCCCAAGGACTTCCGCCGCTACGGCTCGTCGCGCAAGCTCTATAACTTCAACATCGACAACGCGGACGCCTACTGATGACGTACCACAATCCGCCGACCACGCCCCGCAAGTCCGCCGTCTTCGATGACTACACGCTTTCCGAAATCCGCCGCGCCGCCCGAACCGGCATCTACGACATTCGCGGCGGCGGTGCGAAACGCAAGGTCCCGCATTTTGACGACCTGCTGTTCCTCGGCGCTTCCATGTCGCGCTACCCGCTCGAGGGCTACCGCGAGAAGTGCTCGACGACCGTGACGCTCGGCACCCGCTACGCCAAGAAGCCCATTGAGCTGAAAATCCCAATCACCGTCGCCGGCATGAGCTTCGGCTCGCTGTCCGCCAACGCCAAGGAAGCTCTCGGCCGCGGCGCCACCATCGCCGGCACGTCGACCACGACGGGCGACGGCGGAATGACGCCGGAGGAGCGCGGCCAGTCGCAGACGCTGGTCTATCAGTACTTGCCCTCGCGCTACGGCATGAACCCCGACGACCTGCGCAAGGCTGACGCCATCGAGGTCGTGGTCGGGCAGGGCGCGAAGCCCGGCGGCGGCGGCATGCTGCTCGGCCAGAAGATCTCCGATCGCGTCGCCGAGATGCGCACGCTGCCGAAGGGCATCGACCAGCGCTCGGCCTGCCGGCATCCCGACTGGACCGGTCCCGACGATCTCGAAATCAAAATCATCGAGCTCCGCGAAATCACCGACTGGCAGAAGCCGATCTACGTGAAAGTCGGCGGTGCGCGGCCATACTATGACGTCGCTCTCGCGGTAAAGGCCGGCGCCGACGTCGTCGTCGTCGACGGCATGCAGGGCGGCACCGCCGCGACGCAGGAAGTCTTCATCGAGCACGTCGGCCAGCCGACGCTCGCCTGCATCCGCCCCGCCGTGCAGGCGCTCCAAGACCTCGGCATGCATCGCAAGGTGCAGCTCATCATTTCCGGCGGCATCCGCAACGGCGCCGACGTGGCGAAGGCGCTGGCGCTCGGCGCCGACGCCGTGTCGGTAGGCTCGGCGGCGCTCGTAGCGCTCGGCGACAACGATCCCGCGCTCGAGAGCGAGTATCAGAAGCTCAACACCACGGCCGGCGCCTATGACGACTGGCACGAGGGCCGCGACCCGGCCGGCATCACGACTCAGGACCCTGAGCTATCGAAGCGGCTCGATCCCGTCCTCGCCGGGCGCCGTCTCGCCAACTACCTCAAGGTTATGACGCTGGAGGCGCAGACCATCGCCCGCGCCTGCGGCCACAACCACGTGCACAATCTCGAACCCGAGGATCTCTGCGCTCTCACCATCGAGGCCGCCGCGATGGCGCGCGTGCCGCTCGCGGGTACGAGCTGGATTCCGGGCCAGGGCAATCTCTAGGATCTGGGGCGAATAGTTTGGGTCTGTTTGCGAAGTTTCGATCGCCCACGAAGCGCGCCGACACCACAAGGGTTGGGGAAGCACCTATGGCACAGGACATGGCTCACTCCGAGTCGCAGGACCTCGCGCGAGTCGCGAAAGAGCGCGGCATCCGCTACTTCATGATCTCCTACACGGACTTGTTCGGCGGCCAACGCGCCAAACTGGTTCCGGCGCAGGCGATCGCCGACATGCAGAAGGACGGCGCCGGCTTCGCGGGCTTCGCCACCTACCTCGACATGACGCCGGCCCACCCTGATCTGTTCGGCATGCCCGACCCTTCGGCGCTCATCCAGCTGCCCTGGAAGAAAGAGGTCGCCTGGGTCGCCGCCGACTGCGTCATGGAGGACAAGCACGTCGCCCAGGCGCCGCGCGTCGTTTTGAAGAACGTGCTCAAGAAGGCCACCGATCAAGGCCTCTTCGTCAAGACCGGAGTCGAGTGCGAATACTTCCTCATCTGTCCGGACGGCAGCGCTATCTCGGATGCAAAGGATAACGCCGCCAAGCCTTGCTACGACCAGCAGGCCCTGATGCGCCGCTACGACGTCATCAGCGAGATCTGCGACTACATGCTGGAGCTCGGCTGGGGCCCGTACCAGAACGACCACGAAGATGCCAACGGCCAGTTCGAGATGAACTGGAACTTCGACGACGCTCTCATCACCGCCGACCGCCACTCGTTCTTCAAGTTCATGGTGAAGTCGGTCGCCGAGAAGCACGGCCTCCGCGCCACCTTCATGCCCAAGCCGTTCCCCGGTCTCACCGGCAACGGCTGCCACGCGCACATCTCGGTGTGGGACAGGTCCGGCACCACCAATGCATTCCTCGACAACTCCGACGAGATGGGTCTGTCGCAGCAGGGCTATCACTTCCTCGGCGGCATCATGCGCCACGCAGAGGCGCTGGCCGCCCTCACCAACCCGACCGTCAACTCGTACAAGCGCATCAACGCGCCGCGCACGCTGTCGGGCGCCACGTGGTCGCCGAATACCGTCACCTGGACCGGCAACAACCGCACGCACATGGTGCGCGTGCCGGGCAAGGGCCGCTTCGAGCTCCGCCTGCCGGACGGCGCCGCCAACCCCTATCTTTTGCAAGCCGCGATTATCGCCGCCGGTCTTTCGGGCATCACCCATAAGGCGCACCCCGGACGGCGCTACGATATCGATATGTACCAGCTCGGGCATACGGTGACGGACGCGCCGAAGCTGCCGCTCAACTTGCTCGACGCCCTGCGCAACTTCGACCGAGACAGCGAGCTGAAGGCGACGCTCGGCGAGGAGTTCGCGGCCGCCTACCTGAAGCTGAAGCACGCCGAGTGGAACCAGTACGCCTCGCACTTCACGGAGTGGGAGCGTGACAACACTCTGGACGTTTAGCCAAAAAAAACGGAAGGCGGCGGAGCCCGCGAGGGCGACGTCGACCTTCCGGAAGTGCGCGGCGAGCAAACGGTAGCGGCACGCGCAGCAATGCGGCTAGGGCAAAATTCCCGGCCGTCGTTTCCAAAATTTCCTAGACAGAATTGCGTATTGTCGCAGCGCGCAAGCGGCGCGCTACTTCATTTCCATCGACACGCGGATGAGGTCGGCGGTGCGCTCGACCCCTAGCTTGCTCTTGATGATCGAGCAGGTGTTGGCGACCGTTTTGTAGGCGACGCCGATGGTTTGCGCGATCTCGGTCAAGCTGTTGCCCTCGCCCAGCAGTCGCAGGATCTCGATTTCGCGCATGGTGAGCTGCTGCAGCGGGTCCTCGGCCGAAAGCTGCGTGAACGCCAGCTCGCCGGCTATCTCGCGCTCCACGTAGCGGCCCTTTCCAGCACATTGGGATCCTAAGCTTAGAATTCCACGTGGACAAGTTGTC